>Ga0126342_10013880_pt1 | contig 14245 bp, 15 predicted proteins | sample Cyp1metagenome_FD_92528 | JGI IMG/M metagenome (GOLD analysis project Ga0126342, IMG submission 92528) | Coral microbial communities from Lord Howe Island, Old Settlement Bay, Australia - Cyphastrea 1 metagenome | ecosystem: Host-associated > Invertebrates > Cnidaria > Coral ...
TATAATATATATAATATATAATATATAATATATCTAATATAATATATATTATTTAATATCATTTTCAATATATAATATATAATATATAACATACATTATAATATAATAATAATATGATAGATTATAATATTTTATTTTATATAATGTTTAATGTCAAATATAATAAAATAAAGTAAAACAACATATACAATAAAATATAATTTAATAGAATATACAATATTATATAATATACTGTAATATAATATAGTTCAAAATATAGTAAATAACATCATATATAATATATAATTTATGATATTCAATGTGTAATAATAATTATTTATAACATATAATATTCAATATATAATAGTTAATATATAATATATAATATGCAATATACAAAAAATATATATAATTTAGTTTTAAGAATATAGTATAATATAGTATATTATATGATATGATACAATATAATATAATATAATACGATATAAGAAAATATAATATGATATGAAATAGATAATATAATATAATATGATATTTAATATAAAATATAATTTAATATGATATACAGTAATATAATATAACATAATAAAATATAATATAATTTAATACAATATAATACAATTTAATTTAATATTATGTAAATTTTTCTGGGTCAAACCATCCCAATTCTCCAGTTGTGACAAGTTTGACCCAAACTCGAGCAATGTTAATTTTTCTCCATATGCCTGTACATACAATTACTATATATATATATATTTATACATTTTTACACGCATATATGTATATATATATATATTTGTATACATACATACATACATGCATGCATGCATGCATGCATGCATACATACATACATACACACATACACACATACACATACACACATACATACGTATATATATATATACATACAGAGTATATCTTTGCGGATGGTAAAACGGACTCTGTGACGATGACTTTCCTGTTGACCAAGGCACCGACTGAGCCAGGTCGAACGTTGGAAGCTCATTTTTTGTCGAAACATGAGGAATTCGCCCAAAAATATGGGATTGGGTTAATAAGGGTAGTTAATATGGGATATAGATCTGTTCCTTGGGTTCCTGTATTTGTTGGAAGTGTGGAAAGTCTTCAACTCTTTTTCCCAGCTTGAGGTTTTCGAAACGGCCTGAAAGCCTTGTTTTTGTTCCCCGCCAGGTGAGGGTCTCTGGATTTGAACAAATGCAACTCCTCCGCCTCTCTCTTCCGACTCTTCTTCCTACTCCTCCGCCTATAGGGGCACCAATGGACCCGAACCATATCGACAGCTTTGGATGCAGTGCAGCATGCCTGGACACGAACATATAGAATACCAGAAAAAATGTCAGATGAAATGTCAGAATATATGCCAGAAAAAATGTCAGAATATGTATATGCCATTTATACTTCCAGATGATGTGTCAGAAAATCACTCGAAGACAAACCCGGTTGGTGATGAAATTCTTGTCGAAATTCTGGTGTGAACAGCTTGGTACTTGGCAGATTCGACACGGCTTCGACCTGCTTCCAGGGTACAACATCACAGCGGGGCGCTGGGAGCAGCTGCCACCCATGCTGGAGAGGCTGGTTTCACCGTTTGATGGCCTTACCCGCGGAAGATTTTGTTTGAACTATCAATAAATCGTCTATGATAATTTTTGCAAAGATCAATTATCAAACTATGATTGATTTGATTTTGATTTTGATTTGATTTGATTTGATTTGATTTGATTTGATTGGTTGATTGATTGATAAAGGACGGCCTTCAAGTCACTGGCGATGCAACCAGCAATACTCTGGAGATCAAGACTGGACACAGGACAAAGACTGGACTCATGGGTCGTCATGGGCTATATTGAGATTGAGAGTGCTGACAGCTCTGAAGTCCAGGATAAACTGAAAGGTGTGCAGGAGGTTCAAGCGACAGACGGTGCATTTGCTGCGATCCTGTTGGATCTGTTGTGACTTGGGGCGCTCCAGTTTTTGGTGGTGACAGCTCTCAAGTCCAAGACCTAAAAGGTGTCCAGCAGGTTCAAGCAACTGAGTCTGCTTTTGCTGCAATCCTTGCAGATGGGTCAGTTGTCACTTGGGGTGGTCAGATACAGGAGGTGACCGCTCCCAATTCCAGGAGATGAACTGAAGAAAGGCAACTTGTTCGCTGAGTGGTTTGGTTTCCATGTTTCTTCTTTTTATCGTTGATCATCCAATGGATCTCTCTGCAGAAAAAAGGATTAGACAGAGACCGGCGATGGCAATATGTAACACGAGAAAGATTGAAATCCTCAAGGAATCAGGAATTCTCCCGAGAAGAAGATCCCAGTTGACGCCTTTTTGAGGTGAAGAAACCAATCAGTCTCATGTGTTGAATCCATTCAAATCCGATGTTTTCTGGCACAAAGAAAACCGAGTGTGTTGACCCTGGGGGCACCAACGGAGTTTGGATGTGAGTCATCTTTTGACCCCATGGATTGGCTGACACAATCAGACAATCTTTCCAATTTTGAATGGTCACATATGATGATGACAGATCACCATTAGATGACCATTTGCAAAATGGTCATGAGTCATGTTCTATGGATGATCATCCCATATAGGGACTGCTTAGAAAACCCTGGGTTTTTCGTTAGCATGTCCCCTGGTTTTTTTCCAATGTACACATGGATTATGGTTATAACTATGGCTGCCAACCCCTACACAAATGACGTATCGGTTAATCTATAACCACATTATATACAGTATATGTATAATTAATATTCATAAGCTCATAAACCCTAGCAAAGCTAATTAATTTTACCAGAACAAAAAAATACGAATGAAATGCATTGAAATAGCCTCCAGTCGAAACGGGATGCCAGACGCAGCCACCCGGCTGTGGTGACGTTGCGCGGACGTCTCTACGTCTGTGGCGGCTTTGATGGTGCGGAGAGGTGGGCCAAACGGGGCTGGGAAATCCACTGGAGATAGTGGCGATGTGACCACGACAGGGGGTTCCAGTAATGGGGGGATATATAAGCTGATACCAAACTGCAAATGGTAGCTTCATATCTGTCCGAATATTTTCATTCTCCAGTTTTTGTTTGGAATGATGATGACCTCTGGATCCGATAGTTTGCACATGGGGATGGGTCAAACCTGAAGGCCCACAGATGCACAGGCTATTTCTAGCATCAAAGTTTTAGGGAGGTACCCAATTTTAGGACCTCTGCCCATATGGGGGTTTCCATAAATGGTGATAACCCAAATGGATGGTTTATAATGGAAAATCCCACTAAAATGGATGATTTGTGGATGATTTGGAGGTACCCCCCATTTTAGGAGAGCTCCACATACATTTAATTTCATATCTTTATAATTCTTTATATTGATCTCTGTCTTGACCACGCTATGGATTGAATTCTTGCCTGGACTTGTCAAGCACAGATAAACCAGTCAGTCGCAATTTAAGGTACAAAATCATCCCACATATTGTGGGGGGGACCAATCTGCGTGGTAAGGTGGGAGATATCAGTGGTTGGAGCAATCAGTTCAACACCATCCCGACTTGAATAGTCAGTTAGATACCCTCCGGTAATCATTAATCCCCACACCTCACCGTGTGGCTTCCTTGGTTCCCCCGGCTTCGGGCCTGCAGTCTTTGCTCCGTGGAGTGCTTTGACCCTGTGATGGGAAAATGGTGCAGTCTGGGCAACTCAGATCTGGCAGGTCACAAAAAAAGAGATGGAGAAGGCCTGAAAACCTATGGAAAGACACCGGAATCCAGTTGATCCAGATGGTCCCTATGGAAATTTTCGCATTTTGGCCCATGTCATCGGCCCCATGGTATATGCGGCAAAATTCACCATGCCGATGCCGGAAGGTTACGAGTTGTTTCTACTCATCCCTACGGGAAGGACCAAAAAAAAATCGGATTGATGGCTCAAGAATTCAACTGAAGTTTGGCTATCCAACTCTCCATTGATATCCCATTGATATCCCATTGATATCCCACTTATTGTTGCTTGCACCCCCCAATTTCCGACAGAAATATGGTCAACTGGAAACTCTGAGGCTTGCAAAACATGCACGAACGTCGAAGACGAGCCATCGCGGTGCGATGCTGTTTTCGCCAGTGTGTTTTAGCCAGCAGTCGCGCGACTGGGATGATCCATGAGATTTTGCTCCCTTCCCAATATCCCCATATCGAATTCCCACTGGGAATATCCCAATATCCCAATAGGTTAGAATTCCCAATATCCCAGCGTTTAAGTGGAATTTCCACTAGAACCCCCTTTTTTTAGAATTCGATTTGATTTTTTTGGAGTCAAACATTGGATGCATTCGATAGGTGGATGTTATTTTTTTTCGTGTTCGTGATTCCTTTCCGTGAAGAACTGGGACCTCTTGCTCACCCTGGTTGCCTCATCCAAGTAGACTTTCTGATGCGGAATACTCCCAGTCAGTATCCCAAAGTGATAAGTGGAAGAGGACTTACCGTACGGAATCTCAGCCATGGGAAGAATTTCCGGTGTCCCAAGTTTCCAAACCCCAAAGAAATCCACTCTTCAGTGCTCAATGAAATTTGGAACACTCATAGGTGACAGTTTCAGATCCAGGCAATCAAACTGCGGTAATTTTCTATTGACCATCTGGTTTTTGCCGATTGCATTCCCATTTTGCTTGGTTTATTCTTCTTTGTGTTGGCTTTTGCCATCCATTGCGAGCAGCAACGATCCGTTTCTACCCCAAAAAAGCCAGATGAAACGACCATTTCTGGGTTTAAAACGGTGAAGAACGCCATGTTTTCGCTGGGAAAATCAGGGAAAACCATGGGTTTTCGCGCTCGCAGGTGGTGATGGCAGGGAAGCTGTACATCTGTGGCGGCTTTGATGGTGCGCAGCAAAAAACATCGCCATATACATGGCCTAAAAAGGAGCATCTTCTGTTGGTATGAAATGATTGACTTAAGATATGATAGATCTTAGTCTCTGATATTTTTTTCTGCATTTTGAATTATTTTCATGCAATGTCAAGATATCATCAAACGCTAGAAACTCGTTTTTTTTACGTGAGGTTGTAGATGATTTTCCCTGTATTTTACCAGATGTTACCATATCTTACCAGCTCCGAAACATGCAACTTCTCAGTGCTGTTTTTTCAGCTCCGAAAACTGAGTAGGTGCAGGGCAGTTGAGCCTGGCCGAGACCTATGATCCGGCCGCCTGGCAGTTTTTACCATCTGGTTATGACTCACATAGCCATGGAAAATCATCATTTTTAATAGGTAAACTACCATCTATAAATGGGCCATGGCTTCCATGGCTATGTGAAGAATAACCAGATGGTATTGATATGCCATTTTTTGAAAGCAACAAGTTGTTTTCCATTGATACATTCGATCTTCAACACAGTGGAGACAGTTTTTTTTTCAAACGATCGGAGGTTCCAAACCCGACACATCGACACATTGTCCCAGTTTTCTGAGGACAGTGGGGAATGGAGCCCGTTGCCACCACACGTGCTCACGCGGAGAGTTGTGAGTTCGAACCGCAGCTTGGGGAGGTTGGCCACGTAGCATGTGGTTGCTGACGAGAACATGAAAGAACCGTTGAAAGCAGTGAGATCAGATCCCTTTTTGCCCATTCCAGTCATGGGTGAACATCCAACTATCTAAGATGGATGATATTGATATATTTATACCGCCACAATAATATATACATATATAATATACATTATATATATGTATATATATATATATATATACATGTAACATTGTCCCGCAAAATAGTATAAGATAGTTATCTATTCTGGCCCAACATTCCTTTTTAAAGCCTGTTGAGATGATTGAGACCTTCACCGGGGTTTTTCAGCAGCCTCACCGCCGAGGCGCAGCTGCTGTGATTCAGGGCAAACTCTACGTCTTTGGCAGCGAGGCTGGCTAATCGCAGTTCTAATATGGATTACTTAATTCATTACCAATAGGATTTACTAACTGAATAGGAATATGATTTGTTAATATTTAACTGAATATCATTAGTTCTTAATTTATTTAATGCATAGGAATATGGTCTATTAATATGATTAATCATGTTAATGAATTACCAATCTATATTAATGAATAGGAATATGGATTCATACCTCTGGTAAATTAACAGTTCGACCCTGAAAATAACCCATGTCTAGTGGAAACTAATCTTCCAACCCCTATCTACAATTTACTGGAGGGTACTATGATTTACTTAATGAATAGGAATATGGATTAATATGGTCTTAATTAGCTATTACTAATCCATTAATTCAAGACTTGATGAAATAGGACTACTTCATTAGTGGCTTAATATGGAATTAGTCCAAGATACCACTTCAGACTTTAGATTCACCATCAATGATATGGATTCAAGTGGTCAATTTTGGATGGAATAGGGGGGTAAATCTAAATGTAACTATTGGGATGTATTATGGATTAATGGGATATGAAGTCAACAGATTGAAACTTGGGTTTCTCCAAACATTCGGCATACCCACCAAATGGCTACTTTAATGGGGAAACCTATCATAAACCTCAAATGTGTTTTCCCCTAATTTTCAGACAAACCTACATGGGAAATAGACTAACCAGCTAAGAAATGCTAAGAAACACACTCTTTTCGCAGGTTTATTGAACGAGGTGCTGCACCTGAAGAGTACTGCTGCAACCACTTCTACTTGTACTTCTGCTACTTCAAACCTTCGTAATTATACCCATGGGTCTGAAAATATTGGGGAACCCGCGAATTTTGATATCATTTTCCCGCTGATTTTTTGACTGTTTTGGGAGGACCGGATTTTTAAACTCACTTTCAGACACGCAAACGACTTTGCGTCTCAAGGATGATGCGCGAGTCGTGAGCTCCGCCGAACGTGAGGGTCTCAACATCGCCAGAAAACATGGATTTTGAACGATCAAAAAGGTCGAAAATACCTTACCACTTATTTTAGCATGTTTTCCCTTTTCTATTTGATTCTTTTTGAGGATTACTAACTAGGCAATTGCTGCAGGCTTTGACCCGGAAAAGACGACCTGGGAGGTACCGAGGGACAGGGAGAGGCCGTGGGGGGATTTTGTTTCATTGTTGGTTGACATTCCAATGAGTTATCACTTTATTCCATATGGTTTCCGCTAAAAATTGCAATGTCTTGGGGTATATACCCAACTTTTGAAGAGAAAAAAAAACAGTTTCTTGAACTGCAGGCCTTACCGCCCATGCTGTCAAGACGAGTGGGTGCCGCCGCACGGAGCTCGACTGGGTTCATCCCTGGTAAATGGAGGACTTGTAATTCTACAGCAACAAAGAGTCTAGATCAGTTTTTATAGTTTATACATTGTTGATAACCGTATTCATGTGTATTCTGGGTTGGAAGTATGGTATTTGCCCGGAAGCTTCTAAGTCTCGCTACGATGTTTGCGGTGAGTAGCTGAGGCCGCTGCGGTGGCAGGCTGTTTCTACGTTTGTGGTGGCTGGGATGGACGACAGTCTGTGTCTCAGAGGGATTCGTCCACCGGGTACACACTGGGTGTACACCGGGTACACCAAGTTCAAGAGACATTCCGACGAGAAAACATACAGATGGACCATGATGGACCATGATGGACCGGATGGTTTTGGGGTTCCTCTCGGTAGCCTATTCCAACAGCACCGGGGTTCTCACCTTGGACGGGCCATCGGGCCTCAGCGAGGCGCTTGAATTCTGCGGAGCGCTTCAATCCATCCACCGGGATCTGGGAGGCTCTACCTCCCATGCACGAGAGGCTGGTTGGATGTTGGAACCTGTTGGAACCTGTTGGAACCTGTTGGAACCTGTTGGAACCTGTTGGGAATGCGAAAGGACCTGAAAATCATGAGACTTAGAGGAAGTTGACCAGAGTTTTCCAGAGAAAGCAAAGGAAACAGTGGTTTATGTGGTTACGCAGTTTTTGGCCTTGACGAATTTAATCCATAGTGCCATAGTGGAAGATTTGACCTTGCTCTCGCAGTTTCTCTCCCCTGCGTTCTATTCTTTTCGCACAGGATGTAGTGCTCCTATAAAAGCACCCTTTGGCTTCGAGTGGATTTTCATAGCCAGGGAGGTACTTCAAGCATTGCAAACCTCATCTGCCTTCTCAGGCGTGATCGCGCAGCTGTGGCAACCATCGCAGGTCTCTTATTCGCTCGGGACTCAAGATGGGAAAGATTCCCCAAAATGGAGACGTGCCATTTTTGCCAGGAATTCCTGGACAACCCCCCCCAAACCATGGTTTAGTGGGGGATCTACACATATTTGGTACAGGGGGATGGGATAAGGTATGCAAGACTCAGAGATGAACAGAAACTGGCACTGCTCACCAGGTTTGCGGTGGCTTCGATGGCGATTCAGACCTGAGGTGAGTTGGCAATGGAGGGGCCTGGTGTCGATGAAACCTGGCATAGTTGGTGAAAATACGTCAACATCCAAAATTGCAGATGGTTAAGACATGTTAAGACATGTTAAGACATGTTAAGAGTCAAGATTCTTTAAACATCTGAAAAAAACGATGGAATTCTTGGAATTCCTATGGAATTCCTAGTCCCTTTGTCTCTTCAATGAAGCTTTCTTTCCTTTTTGGCGGCCTCGCCTTGCCAGGACGGCGGAGTGTTTCGATCCGGCGTCTGGCACCTGGATGTCCCTACCGCCCATGCAAGAGAGGTGCCCGTCTCGGGAAATGGCCGTGGCCGGCTGTGTGGCCGTTTCGGCCAAATCAGTGATAGCATCAGAAATTTGTTCATCTCTTTGTATTCGATTTTTTTTCATCTTTTTTCCAGTTCCAGTTCCATCCCATCATCCCATTTTTTCCATTCGTTCCATCATCCCATCCCCACGCGCTCAAGGCGCTCCAGCGCAGTAGCAGTCGCAGCTCTCGCCTGAGAAAAAGGGAGCGCTGAGATGTTTCCATGGGGATATCACCAAATTTCACCCGGAATATGTAATATAATATATATATATATTATATTATATGTAATATATATATACCTATATAGAGAGAGATGTGGAACAACTATGAACCATGTGGAAAAGTTATGAACGGTATAAAACAATGATGAAATTGGTAAGAGTCATGAGTCAAAATTAAGGTCCCGGTGAAATACAACACAATCAAGACAGGTTTTCGCCCATGTCTGTCCTCCCGACTTTACCCAGTCAGCCCGCAGGCCCAAACAATGCGCCTAGGTTTGCAAATCAGCAATAGTACGGAATATTGCCTTGACCCATGTCCACATTGTGTCGCTTGAACGCGATGAAACATCATGAAACCTTGCAGGAGTCCAGCAGTTGAGAACGCTTCAGCATCAGTCAGTGCCATTGTTTCTGTCTAAAGGCTCTTGAGCTTCGGAACGGAGAGAGGTGCATGGATTCAAAATTCAAATCCCATGATGCTCAACTCAACAATATCCATGGGGATTGCTGGTATTTTCAGCAGCTTTACGCAAGAATTTCAAGAAAACAACCGCCGTGGCGCCCTGGCGCCGTGCTGTCCATGGACCGCAGCAGAGCACGGAGGAGTGGGGGACTTGGGAGTGGTTTCCATCACTGAACAACTCAGGCATTGTTAGAATGGAATGAGAGTCAAGTTTCCATGCAGCTGGAAGAGAGACTCAATTTTGTGGGGTCTCTCCAACAATATTTCACCCAATGTTCTCAGACAGTATCTTTCCGTCATAGTCACATCTCAGGTGATTCACCACACATTTTTGACACTTTTTGTGCTTCTAAAGCTCTGCAGAGATGAATTTCCAGAGTTGTCATTTCAAGTCCCATTTGATTTGTGGCTCTCAGCTGCTGGGCGCCCGGCCGCGGGCGCTTTTTTTGGCGCCAAAGTTGCAGCCAAAACATGGAAACAACAGAAAAGACAGCCCCCTGGATTTTTTGGACTCAACTCTGCACCCGAAGTCAGGCGACGTAGAAGGACTCATGGAAAACCAAGAGACAGGCAGAGAGCAAAAAACAAAACTTGTGGAGCTGGAGAAGGGTATTGAAGGCAACAAGAGCGAGAAAGAGAAACGAAGACAGAAACAAAGAATCCTTGCAATCTTCTTTGGATCATTGGGAGTTTGTTTACTGGCGTGGGTTCTCCCACATAGCATCAAAGAAGTGCCCTCGACGCACCAGCGGTACTTAGATTCTTTCGGTATTGGAGCGGCTATTTGGGGAACTATGTTCATAATCGTTTTTCTTTTTGTTGCCTTTGTTCAGCTTCCAGAGGAAGTGGTAGAGCTGTTTGAGGGAGACTACGGCACATCTGAGGAGGAAGTTCTTGAGGTGTTCGGCAAATATGAGGAGGCATTCTCCTGGTGGAAGATATTGAGCCCCTTTGGTCGGGTGGCGCAATTCCTGATCTTGCTTGGAATGGCCGCACTGAACGTGACATTTGTCACCAGCAATTTCTTATCTTTACCAAAGAGGGATCCAGCCGAGACAGCCAACATGTCCAAGTACTTCGTCGCTTGGCTCGAGTCTCCAATGGTGATTTGCTTCGGTTGCCTGACTATGGCCCTTTTCATGCACGCAGCGTGTTCTGGAGCAGACGTTGCGGGGATGGTGAAATGTCTTCGGTTCACTGGCAGCTTCTCAGCCTTGCGAACCTTGCAGATGGCGAGCCCCTTCAACGCCATGAATGAAATTCTTGAGACCTATCGGAACAAGGGCCTTGCAATGGCCGCAGTATCTTTCCTCCATCTTTCTTTCTTTGCTCCGGTGGCTGTGATGGCGGTCCTTGTGAAATTGTCCCAAGTGGACTTTGCCACTGAGACCATTGTGGACCATTGGAGCCCCTTTCAGTTCTTGGCTTTCGCTGCGTTCATCAACAACCTCGCCGGGCTGCGGGGAGACATCTCGAAAGAACGAAAACTCGCAATTTTCAAATCTCAGGACTCCAGAGATCCAGAAGCAGTGCTTGATGTCTGGGAAAAACAGCTTGGAACGACACTGCAAAAACTCTATGGTTTTCTCCCAGCACTGGTGCTGATTGGCACCCTTTCAGTGGATGATGTATGTCACTTGCTGAATCCAACCATCAGGTATCACAGATATCATCTAGTCTCTGAATGATTTCGGTGATGAGCCGAAGCCTTAAGGGCCAAATTGTGGCCAAATGGCCACATGTCCCTGTTTCACTCCAGGATGGGCTTCCAAATGGAAATCTCGAAGTGGACCAAGCCAATGCATCCATCATCAATCACATTTTGGTCAAACATTTTTTTTTGTGTCAGTTTGAAGAATTGACCACTTGGGCGAAACTCTTTCTGGTGAAACTTGGCTGAAGTTGGGCTTGCATTGGTTGTGGTGGACGTCAGAATGCCAAGCTGGTGAATGTCAGCTCGAGTGTTTCATCTGGACCTATCCATGCCCAAAGAGGCAAGTGCCAAAAGGCAAACGACGGTGGTGGCAGACGATCTTCGGAGAAGTGGAACGCCTGAAATGTGCAAAATGCATCAAAATGCCAAAGGCTCGGTGTTGCTGCCTTGGATTCTTAGATGTTCCTGTTGGAACAAACTATTTCTCTCTGTCATTCCAAGATTTCAAGCAGCTGTTTCTTGTCCCAAGCATTCCTCGGAACAGCTTCGATTCGTGCACTGAGGCCTTCAAATCTCATGGCACTCAAGAGGTCACATTTTGGCGTCTCAAGATTCCGTTCTGGAGGAGTTGAATACGTCATTCGATATACGCATCTTTCAAAGACACAGAATTTGATAAGATGAAACTGGTAAACCAGCCGGGAGTAGTGACTTTGTGATTGTCACCTCAATTCGCCAGTGCTTTACATTCTGCCAGGTCAAGGTCTTCTGCACTGCAGCATGAAGAGCTTGGCGAAGGAGTGGATTTCAACGCCTTTTTATTGTGGGAAAAACAAGGGGAATTTGGAGGATTTGTGTGCAGCTTCGTTGGATTTGCACCTTTTCCCCCGCATTTTTGTTGGTTTACATAGCTGGAAACGCATCAGAGACTGTAGCCGAACTTTGAGACAAGTCGCGGACACCTCTTTCGATGTCAGGTCTACACGGACGACGGCGTGAGGTGTTGCAAGCAGCTTTAGCTACGCTAGTTGCGGTAGCTCATTTTTGTGCTGAAGTTACGGTAATGGGAACGACCTACCCTCATCGTCCTTGTGGATCGGGAAAGACTGAGTCCACTGACTCAAAGGAATCGGAATGGCATGCCGTGGCATTGCTTACTCTGAAGGGAAGAGAGATAGGCAAAGAAGAACAAGGATGAACAAGGAGTTTCATTTGCAGTGTGTCAGAAGCATGCTCTTGAGTTTATCCTACGAGAGGTTTTAAGATCATGCGATAGCGTGATCATGCGATGACGCGGAAAAGCGCTTCAGCTGAATGCAGTTAGAAAGTTAAGTCTGCAGTTTGACAGATCGATATGAACATCTGACTGAAGCTGCAGCACCAGCCAGGTTTTTGTCGTGGATAAGATGAATGAATAGATGTTAATATTTCATGATATTTCATGATATTTCATATTATTTCATCATCAATTTAGCAGGCACCGACCCAGATTGGGTTTCTTGGGGCGACCATGGTCAGCCTCAAAGGCATGGAAATGGATAGGAGGACAAAGCCATCCTCAAATGGGGACTCTTCTTATGGGGGACTCTTCTCGCGAGACAGTCGCGAGTCAACGCACTTTTTGGATCTGTTATGATCTGTTTGGCATACTTTGAGTATCTCCACTTCAAGTCGGAAACAGATTCAGATTTTGTTCATGTTTTCTGCAGAAGCGTTCCATTTACCCGTGGCCGACCGTGAAGGCCAAGTGCCCCTTTGCGATTTGGGGCTTTGGATAGGTGTGATGGTACCATGCAGCCTATCTAGATGATTTCCATTGGGTGCAAGCCAGAAAGTTCATGAACCCTCCTGGCAACCAATATGCCAACAAACAACATGGAAGATGATTCTTACTGGAAATAGCCATAATTCATCATAGCTCATAAAAATAACATGATTTCCACGCTGGTTTTCCACCTTCGATTGAGTGTACCGTGCATGGATTGGCCTCAGCCGCCCCGGCCGGGCCTTCGGCCCACGCTTGCCACGGTGACAGCGCCCGCTGTGTGCGGAGCGTCCGGAGACCGCGGGGGACCCTGGGGGATTCAGCGGCGATTTCGCCTAGAAATACCATGAAATACCAGCCATATTTGATTTGTTCACCACCATGGTTTGTACAGAAGCTACAAAGCATATAGATCATATAGTGATATGTATATATATATATTATAATTATAGTTATAATATATATATATATGTATATATATATATATATATATATATATTTGATCCATATTTGATCCATATTTTGGTTTTTAGCTTCACTATGCTTCACTATGCTTCACTGCTTGAGATTGAAATCCCGAAGGTTGATCTATGGCCAAGGTCACCGAGATCTCCGAGATGAGCGCCGGCTCCGAGGAGCGCCGGAGATGTTCGGTCGAAATAACGGTGGGTTTCGATGACCTTGGCAGATGGCCAATGGTTGGTTGGTAAAAATCTTGGTCTATAATGATATATCATAATATATAATAATATATAATCTCAAGATACAGATTTTCAATGATTTTCATCAGCGTTTCCCAAGAATTTGGGAAGCAGAGTCCCAATGACCTTGGCAGATCAGGTTCGCTGGCGCTACCGTTGCCAGCCATTGCTACATGGAGCCTCGTTGTGAATTTGGGAAGCGTAGAACTGACAAGGCTTGATTTTATCCACTCTGTTTGAAAAGGGTGCGGTGAACCCACTCATTAACCAAAAATGGTTTCAACGTTTGCTTTATGTTTTTTAGCCTGCACAAAGAGGGGTTCATTGTTGGGTTTACCGGTTTACCCCATTTAGCATAAGTTTGCTGAATAATTGTGCAGCCCCATGTCGCTCGTAAGCCTCTGCTGGGGCCTTGTATTTTGGTTCCAAGACTGGCGCATGGTTTGTTAATGGATGCCAGAAGAAAAGGTATAGAATAGAACAGCTCACCTTCCTCATGCACCAGTTGGTAACTATTGACACCTACGAAACACTGTAAAGAACTGGTTTACAATGGGATGTTTACCATCTACCAGGCGCATTTCGCAAGCATCCACATTGTCTATAGTTCATAATTAGATATAATAAGTTCATAATAAGTTCATAATTAGATATAATAAGTTCATAATAAGTTCATAATAAGTTCATAATAAGTTCATAATAAGTTCATAATAAGTTCATAATAAGTTCATAATAAGTTCATA
>Ga0126342_10013881_pt1 | contig 14245 bp, 11 predicted proteins | sample Cyp1metagenome_FD_92528 | JGI IMG/M metagenome (GOLD analysis project Ga0126342, IMG submission 92528) | Coral microbial communities from Lord Howe Island, Old Settlement Bay, Australia - Cyphastrea 1 metagenome | ecosystem: Host-associated > Invertebrates > Cnidaria > Coral ...
CATTAAATGACATATAATATGAGGTTAAATGACATATTAAATGGCATGAAATGACATTGTATGACATCATGGTATGTGTCTATATATCATGTATATATCATGTATATGAATGTGCATGACATTAAATGACATTAAATGGCAATATATGACATTGTATGACATGAAATGGCATTAAATGACATTATATGACATTAAATGTTATTGATTGACATTATGGTAAATATCTATATATCATGTATATATTGTGTTTATTGCATGTATATATCATGTAGATCTCATGTATATCTCATGTTTGTATCATGTTTGTTTCATGTATATATCACGAATATATTATGTATATCATGTATATATCAGGTATATATCACGTATATATCATGTATATATCATGTAAATATCATGTATATATCATGTATTTACCATTTTTATATCATGTATACTGTATATATATATACATATATCATATAGGTATCATGTATATATCATGTATATGAATGTAAATGACATTATTTGACATTATATGAGATTATATGATTATGGTATATATCTATATATCATTTTCTACCGGTGTAAAACACACACAGAGATAAATTATATAGCAGTACCTCAAACCACCAGGGGTTCATCCAGAGCTGGTGTTCTTCATCCCAGGAGCTGTTGCGCATTGAAGAGTTTGTGGATCCCCTTCTCCGAGGTTTTTGTGGCGCCTCGCTGGTGTGCCACCTGGGTGGAATATCTATAATATACACAATATCTATATCTATGATTCTATGATTCTATGATTCTATGATTCTATGATTCTATATCTATATATCTATGTCTATATCTATATCTCTGTCTTTATCTATATCTATATTTTTGTCTATATCTATATCTATAGCTATATTACAGTATATAGTATATATATATATAGATACACAGTATTTACAAAGATATCGGAAACGCGGGCAATGATGGCTGTGAACCCCAGGATTCAAACAGTGCCACGGTGAGGTTTTTCATCAGTGCCCTGCTGGTTCCCTGGATCATGAAGTCCCAAGTTGTAGAATATGATTGCCATACACCAGGGAACCATATCTTGTGTATGAAACATTCATAACAAAACAACCAGAAACATTCATAACAAAGAACCAGATGAATGTTTCTGAGTTTCTTGTGGGTCTTGTGGGATACACCGCAGGAATGACAGCCTGTAAAGACACTGAAATCGATACTGGTTTGTGGGATTCGCTTGGGCAGAGATGGCAGGGTTCCAGGTCGCCATTTTTTTTCAGGGGAAGTGGAAACCAGTTGGAAGTTGTAAGGGGGGGACTAAGCAGATTTCTTAAAGGGACGGTCAACTAAGAGTATTTCATGCTATATCCAGTCTTGTTCCGGGATCGCAGGCACCAATCTAGGCGACCACTAGAATCAGTCCCTAGAATTTGAGTCCGAGGTGTAGGTGAAAGCTTCAGGGTTTGCAGAGATTTGGGATGTTTTTTTGTATGTTAACCGCAATGTTTGGGTGTAAGCACCACATGACTTCACCCATGCCTAGCCTGAGGATTGTTGTCTGCAGCCGGACACTCGTCAGCAAAGATCCCGAACTGACCGTGGGGTCCAAGTCAGTTCCAGCTGATTTTTTTCTTGAACCACTGGCCACGACTCCAACCTGTGGGAATCCCTACCAAACTGTAAAACCCAATCCACAGCTTGTGACTCTACTGTTCTTTGTTGGCTTATGGACTGCTCAAGTTTCCATATTTGGCTGTTAGAACGCAGGGGTTCCCAACTTTGGTGGTAAAATGTGGTAAGCTCCTGTATTTGGTGCACAAATTCCCACATTTTGGTGGTAAACTCCTACACACTTTCTTGGTTTTTTATCAAATGTCCATCTTCTTTCTTTCTTTGGGGTAATTTTTTTTCAATCCCCAGTATTTCGTTATTTGCACATGGCTATCATGGCCATGAAATGATCGCCATGGATCCATAGCTTCAATGGCGATTTCAGAGACCGATTTGTTGGAGGTACCAAGAAAAAATCCAGGCCTGGTATAAAAATTCAGGGAATATCCCCAGAAAATCTGGAAAATCTCCAGAAAATGTGGAATATCTCCAGAAAAATATCTCCCAAAAAAAGGGTACGGTAGCTCCATTTCAGGGTCCTTTGGTTTTCAACGGAGGCGCTCCTGTTCTGGCTGTGGCTGCCGCCTGGCTCCAAATGCATTCCCCCAGGCCAGGCTGATTCCATGGATGAGGATGACCTCAGTGGTGGGACTTAGTGATTAACTATGGTTTATGGTAGATATAACTATAGTTAATGGGGATTATAATGATTTATAAACCAACAAACACTGGTTGGTGGTGACTGGAACATTGGAATTTTGAATGACTTTCCAGGACTTTCCATTCATATTGGGAATGTCATCATCCCAACTGACTCGTAATTTTTTCGGAGGGATTGAAACCACCAACCAGCTTGCATCTTTTGGGCTATGAATCTATGATGAAACCATCTTCGATGTTGGAAATTTTCGGAAGAGGAAGTCCGCTGGACAATGCTGGACATGCAGAAAACCATTCAGCTTAGAGATCTGAAAAAGAAGGAGATTCGATGCCAGGTTTTGTGGGTCAATATGAAGCTCAATTCTGTGTCAAGCGTGGGTTTGTTTGAGTTGTTTTATCCCATGATCCACCTGGTAAACGTTTACATAACGAACTGGACAATCACCATGCTATTAATGGGAAAATTCACGACATTTCTATGGTGATGTTCCAGTTCGCAAACTGTAAACGTCATTCCCAGGCCGGGTTTTTTGGGTTTCAACCATCGCCCAGGGCATGGATGCAGCTCCATTCACATCGTCTTTTTGGGCCCAGCTGGAACCCTTGCAAGGTGCAACTGGATGCTGGCTATCGCAGCCTGGCGATCACCAGCACGTCCCTCCGAAGTCAAATGGTGATGTTTTAGCCTCCGGTAATGGAAAATCCACCATTTATAGACATTTATAGATGATTTCCCCCTCAAAACTTCCACTATATAGGGGATTTCCCATTGCCACGTTTGATTGCCGGAGGGTAGACGTTGTGCCAAGCAGGTTCTTCCTTGCAAGCTATGTCAAGCGCCACTATAGGGTGTACTGCTCTCACGATTGGATGATGGGACCATTTACAGGACAGCTTTTCTGTATTTCGGGGGAAGATTTACCCATGGTTTTTTCGAAGATTTTCCCTTCAATTCCAGCTTCCCCATGATAATCCCTACAATGTGAGGCCCCCAAGATAGCTAAGTTGGTTTATAACTCCAATAACTATCGTTTATGGTACTTATAACTATAGTTACTGGGGCGAATCTAAACCAACTTATAACTGGGGGGCCTCACATTGTATGTAATCCCCATATAGTCCGCTGTGGTTGTCACCGATTCATGGGATCCCCAAAGACATCAGGCATTGATAGCGGGCTGAGTTTCAAGGAAATGGCGGCTTTGGCTTGGAGATTTTTCCGGGCGATTTTGGTGCGATTTGGAGCGGTTTTTTATTTCCCAAGAACCAATGGGGAGTTGCTGCAAGGAGCAACGAATTGAGTGGGACCCAAGCATCCGAGAGTTGTTGTGCGGATTGAACTGGGAATGCAAAAACCACTGTTCGCAATTTCCCCTCAGAATATCCCCAACCAAAAACATATTCAGACATATTCAGAATATCCAGAAACAAAAATAAACTAGCAACACCCACCACTCCTCCAAGAGCTTGAGCCTCAAATGTTAATATATGGCACCAAACTGGTGGCTTCCATTGCAAAGCTCTGGGACCATGAACCACAAACCACCAGTGACAATTTCCAACGGTCTAATCATGTCCAGTCATGTCTAATCTACATCCCCATCAGAAAACATCCGAACAGACCAATGCAAAGGAGCAATCTGCAGAGATGTTTCTTTGTGCGCCAATGTTTGTTTCCATTCTACTGTCTAAGACTATGATTCCATTGTTTTACATCCGCAGCCTTGCGGAAATCCCCCATCTTTCAAGTAGAAGCCACTATTCTTGCTGGTTGGAAGTGTTACCATTTTTTTTTGAAAGTAAAAGTCGCCACTTGTTCAGAACATATTGGAATCGGACACATCTATATTTCTGTTGGACATCTTCGCAAGTTTTTCCCCAGGCGGACGCCTGTGCAAAGGGTCTGTCTGTTGGCATGGTGAAGGGAGACCCTTGGGTGGAAATTTCGGGCGGCCAGGATTTTGGAGGATTTTTGGGATAAAATATGATAAAATCAAAGGCTTCACCAGAGACCTTGCCGAAGCGGCGGAGATTCTAGCACTAACAGCAGATGTTTCGGGCAGTGTCACCGGCAGCTCAGCAAGGCTTTTTGTTGGGTCAACAGTTACGACCGGGAAGGGAAGAAGACACCTGAACATGAGACATAGCTCTGTAACCAGGGAAGAATGAGGCAGCCCACCAGGAATGTTATTTTCGTTCAATTCCTAGTGTCCAATGAACCGTGCAGATGTGCGGGGGATGGGAGCAGGGAGGGTATCGAAGAGCTATGGGTTCAGACTTTCGGAGACCGCCATATGTTTCTAGTACTTTTTGGGCACTCGAAGCTTGGTTTTCCTGCAGCTGGTGCGTTTTTTGCGTTGCTTTGGTGTCCGTTTTTTTGTGTGGATTTTACTCATGATTTGTCTCGCCGACGTTCTTTGAGGCAATGTGTCTAGTTGATCTGGTTGCGGTTTGCTTTTTACAATCTTCTGGGAAATCGGAACGGGCAGAGGATCTTCCACAATTGGTCAAGCAACACTGAGCCATAAAGGCGTTTTACAGCCAGATGTACAGCTTCTTCCTGCTCGGAAAAATGATTCTGCGCCCTTCGGCGCGTGTCCGAATTTAGGCCGCGCCCCAACGGTTCAATGCCTCGGTTAGCAAAACGACGACCGTCGCCCCGTGGCGACTTTTGGCGTCAGCTCCGGGGTGTCTTTTGCTCCTGAAAGCGTCCTAAGGCTTCGGGGCCGCTGGCAGCAACATTTCGAGCATTTTTGAAGCTTGTTCAGTTTTTTGATGAAGTAATGGTCCTGGAAAATATACATCCGGAAGGCATCCGGATAGGCTTGATATTATGCCCTCCACTTGATAAGTCAAAACTAGAGTTTGGTCAAAACCCCTCAGTGGGTATTGCTAAGCCTCCATAACACGAAAATGGTTTGTAGACCCAATGTGTTTGGATGGCCCCAAGAATGGTCGACCATCCCCCTATGTTGGATGCCAAATGGCATGGTTTGTCCACGCCACAGCCTCAACCGTCTATATACAGCTGCTGTTCCCGACGCCTGGGGATGTGGCTTTGCCCAACAGCCCAGCAAAGGGGCTGCAATCCCATCTGAGTTGTGGTCCCAAAATGAGCTAACCTACTGAAAGATCTAAAAAGGATCTAAAAGGATCTAAAAGGTTTGAGTAAGCCAGCAACAAGAATGAACGCCTTTGTATGTAGTTATTTGCTTCTTTACTCATGTTTCTTGTTGTTTTTGGACAAACTGCGGAACTAACCTCCTTCTGTAAGGGATGGCCCAGCACTGATGTATCGAGTCCGTAAATTTGTAGACATACACCGTACACCCATGTAAATTATGTAAACTATGTAAATTACTGGTTGGTGGTTTGGAACATTAAATTTATTTTTCCATATATTGGGAATAATCATCCCAAACTGACTTTCATATTTTTCAGAGGGGTAGGTCAACCACCAACCAGATTATGTAAATATGTATCCGAAGATATGTACACATGGTGTATCTTATACGATAGTTACGATATAAACTACTGTATCATTAATCTAGAGTAAATGAGATTATATACACATGACGTACTCCAGGAATGGACTTGCCGACGTGATCAGTCTTGGTGATGCCTGATGTTTTTTATGTCCTTTGTCATCGAATCATCAAATTTTCGTGGCTTTCGAGAACGTGTTTGAACGGACAGGTCCAAGGGCTCCAAAGGGTCCAAAAATTTCAAGCCAAGATTGGCTGCAGGTCAAAGACTAGGATGAAAACCAGATATTTTTGGGGTACCAGTACTGTGGAAGCCATACTACTTGTTTTATTGTATTCTTTTTTCTTCTTGATGGTCGAACAAAAAGCGTGATTTTGTTGGATAAAAAACCCTTGTCAGTTTGTAAAACCTCATTTTCTCCCAGAAAAGTCAGGTACGCAACTCAGCAACTGCCGCGTTTCCATTTGAGCGGCGAGATGCCATGGTTGGAACCGCAGAAACAAAAGAAGCACCCGCACAGAAGATGAAGAGACCGACGGGTGTGACAGGACTAAACTGGATGGATTGTAGTCATACGGCAATCAAACGTGGCTTGCATGTTTGATTACTGGAGGGAAGGCTTTTTGGTATTTGATTTCAAGAAAAAAACCATTCACCCAAATCACAAAGTCATCCCACCCTTGGAGGATTGGGAGTGATAGTCGCATGGGGTACCACTGCCAGTGGAGTATCATTCCATTATTTCTGTGTGTGATTTTTTTTCAGACACACCCAGTTATATCCTATCAAGAATCAAGTTATCATTTCTTGGTCAGTATCCCATGAATGTTGGCTGGATAAAAAAACCCATGAAACATCCATTGGATCCGGGTTTTCCACCTTGGATCCCCACAGCAGAAAATTCCGAAATGCCGAAAAGTTAGGGTCTTTTCATCCAGCGCCGCCCTCCTGTGAACTGGGAGTGGCCGCGCCCAATCTTGGTAAAGCTGGTGTACATAACCATGCTGCCTGCGGGTTAACAGGGGTAGGCCTGTTTTGACCAACACTATTTTTTTTTTTAGATTTCATCTTCAGCCCCAAAATGGTGGATCAAAAGTCTGCTCTTGGTACCTTGAAATAGCTGGTGAATGGATATTTATCGGCCAACAAATATGGTCATTTCATAGGTTTTGACCCATCACCAGTGGTGACACTTGAAGGGTCCAATGATTCCCTCATCCATTTTGTTTGGGGAAAGGAAGAAACGCATCCAACCCAAAGTATCAGGCCTGGGCCAGTCATGGCGAGTGGTGAAGGGTTGCACAGGACACCCCATGCGTTTCACGTATAGTTGAAGTTCTATTGTTTTGCATGCTGAATTTGAGCACTTCAGCTGGGCAAGCTGGTTGTCCGCATTTGGTGCATCACTGCCTTGTTGGAAGCATTGTCTCCAAACCAGACGTTTGTAATCATGATTCATGAGATGATTCAACACGAACATGGAACAAAATCAACCAATGGTTACCCTCTGGTAAATCAACGTAACTATGGAACATCACAATTTTTAGTGGGTAAATCAACTATAAATGGTCATTTTCAATAGCTATGTCAGTCATTACCAGAGGGTATGGTTATTTTTGGTGGTTTAGGGCCAGGTACCTTGGACCTTGGTGATTCCATAGTGACATATTGGGTTGCCGGGATTTCACACCACAAAAGCGCGAGTGAACCGGGGCGAAAAAAAATGAATTGGGGAAAACATGGATTGACACCACCCTGTTTTTTTTGGGAAAAAAAATCGGTGTTTGAAAGCAGGGGCGCGTCTTGTTTGTTTTTGCAGCAAGCGGGTCTTTCAGAGTTGGTTGCCTAGTAGACGGCCGCCTTAGTGCTGACCTCACCAGCTTGGGGAACGATCAAATGGTGGCCTGAAATCATGCTGCAGGTCTGCTTGGCGGTTTTAACATGACGATTGCAAGGGGACTGCCCGTTACCCAAGCAGCATTAAAAAAGCAGATCATACTCATCGTCATTGGTCTTATCCCCTGACATGGTTGAGATGACCCACCAAAAAATCCACCGGTGAGTTTCCATCATTTTTCCGATTGAAATGGCCATTGAGATGGCGAATCCCTAACTTTCGGAGCCAAATTTCTTTTTGTTGGCCATGCTCTGCCCACAAATTGTCTGGTGTTACCCGGCAGCCATCTAACTTTTGGACACATTCATTTCCATTATGCATTGGCACAGTCCATCTTTATTGGGTTAAATGTTCATATGGCCGTTTAAATCTTTCACTTTCAGAATTTTTCAATATTCCGTTGAAGTATCAAAGATGGCAAGAGAAGAGCGGCAGAAAACCGCGTTGCGCCCAGCTGCCGCTCGGGTTTGCTGCGCCGACTTTTCCTGTGCGTCAGGTGTGGTTTCGACCATAGCCGCGCTGTCGGGAGCACCCATTCAGTGCCACCAAGGCTAAGGGAAAGATTCATGGATGACATGGTGACCTGGCTATCTCTGGTGTGCATTGTTCAGTGCACGGTACGTGTTCCAAGAAGTAGACTCATTTGTTATGATGTGAACTTAAATGTGTTCACTACACAATATTATACAGCTATACACTTGTATTCTGAAAACATGATCATGGTTCTGTATCATGGTGATATGACCATGTATGGAGTCAAGTAGCCGACACGTGTTGTAACTTGTAAGCATTCTGAATGGTATGACATGAGAGTCTGATCGACCTTGAATCTTTCTAAGGGCCAAAGCTGCAAAGATGAATCGGCCCCAAGGCCGTTCTATGCAACCCTGATGCCCAGAGACGGCGGTTGTGATACTCAGAGCTGTTTTCAAACATTTCTTCAGGCACGTGATCTCAACTTGCTGCTAGAGTGGAGGCAAATGATTTACCTAGCTCAAAGCACACTTCTTTTCTGTTTTTGGCAAGGATGGCAAGGTATCCTATATTAGAAATGTGTGTTGCTTGAAATGATGGCCCAAAATAAACATCTATTGGGTTGAGCACCCATGAAGTAGTTCGACCCTAGTTACTTGGCGTGAAAGTATAGGAGTATGGGGTGTTTGGGACCGAAATCGGTGTCCTTACCTGGGGAAACTGGCCCATTGGCCCAATAGCTTTGATTTTGAGGGGCTCCAGGACCAATTAGCTTGGTAACTAGATGAAACACTTCAGCTGGGATATAAGAGGATATATCATAATGTATCTACCTTGTTGACGCTGGCGACGCTGATGTTTCGACCTGGACGAAATTTCTGCGCTTTGGCGATAATTCTGGACACAACATGTTTTTCCTGACTGAATCTTTAACCGTTCCAGCATGCTCTTGATCCCACGCTCTTAACTTGCTTGGAACTTAAGTTTGGGGTGACTTAAAACAGTTCATTCACAGGCAGATAGGGGGCAAAGATGTGTCGAACAGATCTTTGAACCAAATAACATGGGATGATGTCTTTGGAAAACCTGTGGGGACTTGGCTTCCAGGACACGACAAAAAGGTGAAAAATATTGATCTGCACGTGCTTCTGGTGCGAAGCTTCATGTTAGAAAACGTTTGAACGTATGCCAAACTTATATGCACAGGTCATTAACCTCATTTGCTAAACATCCACCCTCTGGCACTCTAACCTTGCAACCGAGATACTTCCCGATTTGCAGCCACAAAAACATGTTTTTCCCATCAGCAATGGCTTTTGCCCAGCCATGTTAGTTAAAACCAGAGAGTGGTTTCAGGACGTCTCATTCGCAGTTTTTCACCGATGATTTGTCGTCGTTTCTGGCAATTCTTCCCGTTGCATGTGCCGCGCGGCCGCGGTATCGATTTCCGAAGACGCCAGGAGCATCAGGATATATGTGGACTGGGGATGTCCGTCCAACCAAAATGGACCAAAAAACAGAAGAAATTGGTGGGTTCAAAAGGTTTTTGATAACTATTTTTAGTGCTGATTTCAGGTCAAACTGTACTGATTCCGGGGTGGAATTCTTGGAAACTGCTGTCAAGATATTTTTTCAAGGTGTACATCTGTTCTGAATTCTGTTTATGTATGGAGTCTGGTGAGTCTGCTCCTTTTTTTCCATGGCATGAATTTCAATTTTTGTCAAGCGCCGTCCTGAACAATGGGGGTGGAGAGGTTCCAGCCTTCATTGATATTGAGAGGTAAAAACCATTGTTTCCTTCAACATTTCAGTGTCACAAGCGAAGTTGGATGAACCCCAGCTGCTTCTATGGCATCCGGTGGGACACCCCGTAATTTGGCCTGCGGCAAAAGTCACAACTCTCAGGTTTGTCTGGAAATTTGGGTCAAAATTGCCAGGTAAAGATTAGGAAAACGAGTTTCTAAACCATTGGACATGCGTTACCCATTTCTGAAGAAACACATTTTGCGCGGACGAGGAGCTAGGGGACAAGGGCATCCCCAACGAGTGGACTACGATGGGGATTAATATGGTAAACGGTAAAACCCTGAAGCCTCCCAACTAGGAGTGTACCCAATAATACGTTTATGATTGGGTTTACCATATTAGCATATATTAGCCACATTAGTGATTATTTTGTTGAATTCCTATCTCAAACAGGGGTGATACTTGGATAGTTCCTCGCAGCCGCACTGCGACCGATACATGATTCATTATCGATTGTCCAGATGATCTTGCTATATAAATCCCAAACTGGCCATAGCATCCTCCGCCAAAAACTGGGGATTCGAGTTGTCCAATTTGGGCTGAAACACTTTCTTGGAAGTGCAAATGTTGTCCTTTGTGGGTGATTTTCGAGTGGCCTGGCAAGTAGTGCAACGCAAATGATGGTTCTTAAGGGAATGATAAAACGTCGTCAGCAGCATCATATCCACATGTTTGCTTGTTGAGTCTGAAATAAAACTTGATCTTGACGTTGGTTTCTACCACCCTTTTGTGTTTCATGCTGTTTTAACTCTTCCTCCGCCACGTTTTTATTTGATGGTGAATCATCATTTTTCTCCATTTCCATGACCACAACTTGGGGGTATACCCCATTGTTGGGCCAACCCAAATCATAATCTTTATGTATATAGTATATTATTATATTATATTATATTATATTATATTACATTATATAATATTATATTATATAATATATATACATATCCTATATCCCATTTTTCCCCTACTGATATGCACATTGTTCCTGCTTAGATCATAGATCCCTGATTTTCAAACAGACCCCAGTATCCAAGGCTTCGGTCTGAGGGGTTGAGATCTTTAATTTCACGTGGCAGCTGTTTCTGCTTGAGCTTCACTTAGGGGGCGGAGAAGTCCCATGCCAAATGCCCGGATTTCGCAGCAGAAAATTAGAACATCAAGACACCAAGAGAATGATGATTGAGTCATTGATGATGTTTCTTGAAGATGTCACAAAAGATTAAAGACTCAACAGAGCTAAGCCAGACTGTTGTTTTTTTTTGGAAGTAAATCCAATGCGAAACACCGATCCGTGCAAGTGATCGCAATGTCAGGAGGTGATCCGCAGAGTGCCATGACAGCACAGCAGCAACTTCATCAACAACCGCAGTCCATGTATCGCATCATCACCCCATGGACACGAAAAAGAACTCGGAGATCAGCAGAATCAACAGACTTTCCAGCCACGAGATTTCGATGCAGCGGAATGAGCGGCATGTATCCCCCAGGGCCGATTCCATCCCCACTGGATGCGCTGATCTTTGGAGACTGGGCGATGATGAAACCGCCCTGTTTTTCTGATTTGGGGGTCCAGGAGTATGATCTGTGCTTCAGATTTCTATGATGAGCGACTCAACCACCAACGAGTTTAGGTTTTTTTCTACCTTCAAGATCTTGTAGTTCCCTCATTTTTTTTGGGGGACGAACATCCATACCCTCTGGTAAAGTAACATAACTATGGAAAATCACCATTTTTGATGGGAAAAACATGGAAAAACACTATAAATAGCAATTTTCAATAGCAAGCTGTTAGTTTACCAGAGGGTAACCACCAGCCATCAATGGGTTTGTGAACATCCCACAGCCCCACCGTGACCCCCACAGGAAAGACGCTCCAAGACCTACAGCGGATCCATTCGCAGCTGCTGTTGGTGAGACTGGGATGAAAGCAGCCCGTTTTTCATCTGTCGATGGATGTTTTGGAAACCACATATCACCAAGTAAAACTATAGACCAGGGGATGGCTTGCGAAACATGAGTCGTTTATCAGATTTAATTGCAGGATTTACTTCGGGTCAAGTTTGTATGTCTGAATACCTTTGATTTTCCACATGAATAGGGACGTCCAGAACTGACAGCTTTAAATTGATGTGGGGGTGGGGTCAAAGCGTATGCTTTTTTCATATTTCTGGATATTTCTGGAGAATAACATTCAATTTTGCATTTTACCAAACAAATGCCATAGGATACCATGAATCACAATTATTTCATTACCCAAAAATGTGCCATCAATGACCATGATTTTACTAGAACATTCGAATAGATTACCACACATATGGGTTTGTCTGAAAATAGGGTATATTCCCAATTATAGTCATTTAAAAACGGGATAATGATCATTATATAACCATTTGGTTTCGATGGAACGTTCTGTAGATTCTGCCGAGATGCGCCCGGTTTCAGACAGATCGCATCGAGGATCGCCAAGAAACATGGCACTGCGCGGGCCATGAGCCGCTTGGAGAATTTTAAACCATGAAACATATGGGGCCCATATGGGGGATCCTAAGTGAAAAGAGCAAAAATGGGGATATCATACAGGGATAATATGGGATTTATGCATATAATATGCAGATTTCCAAAGTTATGGGGGTACCCCACATCATCCAAGTTTGGAACCCATGGTTTTGGGGTACTCTCATTCTAGGAAACCTCCATATGAGCAGTGGCTGCGATCTACACCCCGGTTGGTTGATGATTGGGGATTATTGGAGGTTTCTAGCGGTTTCCGGTTTGGCTTTTCCCGTTAAGCCAATCCTGATTTTTCCTGTGCCTTTTCCTTAAACGGCGCCCGTTTTGAGACATCGAAGTTCTAGGCATTGTGGGTGCCAGTCTACAGTGGCTCTCCACCATGTGTGATGAGGGTCCCTTGGCTCCGCTCCGTGGAGAGGTCGGGTGGAAGAAAATCATTGAAGCATGGTGGATTTTCTATTATCATGTTAGCCAGAGGGGGTATCGACTAAGATTTGAAGAACATATGGCTTTGGATTGCATTTTGCTGCCTTTCAACTTGGTTCAACCGTCATTTTACTGGCTGTCGAAAGTCAAGCGGTTCATTTTGGCAGGCTGAATTTTTACAGTTGGACGGCCATTTTGGTTGTTAGTTTCCATTTGTTGGTGTTTCAATCATTTTGAATGCTCTAAAATGGGATGAAGATCCCGAAAGACTTATATAAAGAATGATACAGATATAATTACACATCATATAACACATACACACTATACACAATATTTCGGGGGTTTGGCGCAACCACCAAACACCGCTCGACGAAGTCCCTGGTAATCTGTTGTGGTTCCAGCCATTTTGCGGCGTTTCACATATACTTGGCGTTGAATTGGGGTAACAAATCAGTGTGACATCACACAGAATTCAACGACATTGGAGACCACGGAGAGCCGGTTGCTGATGCTTCGTTGGAAGCAGCTGGCTCTCCCAAAAAGGCCACGCGCCAGTGGGGTTGGTGAATCATGAGAACTTATCAAGAATCCCCATGGTTGTTGCTTACGCTCAATTCTATAGCGATTATATCCCAAGAACTTATCCGTTGTGTGAAAAGCAGAATCTGAAAGAAGATCCACATCGTTTAAATGGCAGGTATATCTGCCATGGTCAATAGATGGATTATACTAATTATACACCCATATAGGAGGATGGTCATCAATCCATTGATGTTTGGATTCCCACGAAATGGGATGACCATAAACCACAACACCCTATTAAGTTGGTTATCTATATCCCATGATATTTCAATGATATTGCCCAAATGGTTGATTCAATCCCGTTGATATTCCATGAATATCTCATGAATATCCCATTAAATATAGTATCCCAGTATCCAATTAACATTCCCTTATCCTTTATATTATATATTCAATATCTATAAATCAAGTGATTTGATACTATATCACATACCCTCTGGTAATTTAACATAGCTATGGAAGAGATCATCATTCTGAAGAGGGAAATCATCTATAAGCGAGCCATTTTCCATAGTTGTGTTAAATTACCAGCGGGCTATGTATATGTATATTATATATCTATATCTATATCTCTATATCTACATCTACCTCTACATCTATATCTACATCTATACTATATCTATATCTATATCTATATCTATATCTATATCTATATCTATATCTATATCTATATCTATATCTATATCTATACATATCTATACATATCTATACATATCTATACATATCTATACATATCTATACATATCTATACATATCTATACATATCTATACATATCTATACATATCTATACATATCTATACATA
>Ga0126342_10013882_pt1 | contig 14245 bp, 17 predicted proteins | sample Cyp1metagenome_FD_92528 | JGI IMG/M metagenome (GOLD analysis project Ga0126342, IMG submission 92528) | Coral microbial communities from Lord Howe Island, Old Settlement Bay, Australia - Cyphastrea 1 metagenome | ecosystem: Host-associated > Invertebrates > Cnidaria > Coral ...
AGTGTGAATTTTCAGGATTGCAACTGACTTGAAAGCCATGCAGTCATTTCTTGCCAACTCTTTTGTTTCGTCATTGCAGCACAGAAGGCTCTGGGATACGATCAAAAAGGCATGCAGCCATGGATGTGCGGCGATTTGTTGTGACCGTTGCTTAGTCAGAGTTTTGCACATAGGAGCACACACGTCGTATCCTTGTGCTTGACAAAGACGGTCAAAACTGCAGCCCCACAAAAGAGTTCAAAGAAAAACAACTTGAAACCTCGTGGAACTCTGGGCTTCAGTCCCATGAAGGTGCTCCACATCGCCACATCTTGGTCTTCCATCGCAGCGACATTGGTCTCGAGCTTCTTCTTTTGATTCCTTTTCAGGATTCCTTTGCCGTCTTCTGGGTCCATCATGTATTTGGTCTCCTTCTGATGCTCCTATTGAGGTAGGATCTCGAAGACTGCCATGTAGAGTTCCGTTCTGATGTTCTTGGCATCGGGTGGCAGTTCTCGATTCACCTGGCTCGGATCTCTAAGAGTGGCCTCATCATCGATCTTCAGCCACATTCCTGTGTCCAAGTCAAAAGTCTTCCGCTGGCAAGCCAAATCCCAGCTCGGTCCTCCTCTCTTGGTCCCTTGACAAGTAGAGACTCCATGATCTTCTCTGATCCAAATGTCCACACCTGACGTGCTCAATCCGGTCATCTGCTTCGCTTCGAAGTGTGTCGTACTCCGCTAAGACGTTCCAGATCGATTGGAAGGTCCAGCTTGTGTGTCTCTGGTCGATATGGTGTGGTCCTTGGTCTCCACGTTGTAGTCCCAGTAGTCCGCGGCTTCCTCGGTCTCATCATCTAGAGCTTCCTCTTCCTCTTCTTCTGCTCCAGTCAGCTGAGCCTGCTCCTCGTCCTGATGCTTCTCTTCCTCATTCGTCCCTTCCTCCTCAATGTGGTCTTCTTTTTCTTCTTCTCCTCCTCCTTCTTCTTCTTATTCCTCTTCTTCTTCTTCTTCTTCTGCCGGTCGAGCTGCGTCCCAACCGACATCCACCACATCATCCTGATGCGATGTCTGGCCGTCACCACATGTGACCTCGACAAACTCCTCCTCTGGTCGTGTAGATGACGTTGCTCTCCATGGTGGTGCTGAGTCCATTCCTCTGTCCACGCACTGCAGCAAAGTCAATTCCCAGAGTCTTGCTGGCGATCTTCATGGTCCCAAAGTCGACCACAAGTCCAAGAGCTTGTTGAGCATGAATGGGAAGAAGCATTGATGCATCGCTTCCTTTCACCTCAGTTGAGGTGATTTCTCCTGGGAACTTGCTTCCAACTCTGGCCTCCAGGTTCACATAGAACTCCCGTTGGCCACTGGTAGTCGTCTTTCCAATTCCATTGAAAAGTCTCTCTCGCCGGTACACTCCTGGTTGCCTGAGATCCTTCTTGGAGAGCACCCTGCCCAGCTCCAAGTCCAAGATGACGTTTAGCCAGAACTGCTGCATTGACGATCTGATGATACTCGCCATGAGTCAAGGTGCCTCTCAATTGGATATGTGTGGCTTCCATTCCTCCACAGAAGTGACGAAGTCCTCGTCGTTGACATTGGTCCTGCCAGTTCCGGCCGCCGGTGATCCGGATGACGAAGCAGCCATACTGGTAGCACTCTTTGTTGGAATTGGGCTGGAACGGGCTCTTTTCTCTCTTCCCACAAGGCTACATGCCTTGCAATTCAACGTCCAGGCAAATCCACTCGTGCCTTGCCAGCTCAAATCTTGGTGTAGGCATCGTCCTTGGGCTGATGGTTCCAAAGGTATCGTTGTGTCCAAGTCATTCTTCTTTCTCTCCAACTGAAGTCCACAGTCCTTGCAAGTTTTCATGCTGCAGTACTTGTTGGAACCTCTGCGCGTCACGTTCACATGTCTGCATCCAGTTGTAGTAGAGTTTGGCTCCTCAGTGGTACTCAAACAAGTTGCCTTATCAGTTGATCTAGTTGTCAGGGGTACTAGAAACGGTCTCGAATGCAACTGATGCCGCTTTAGCTGGTGGTGGTTGTGGAAACTTCGGAAATGGAGTGAATCTTGCAACTCCTAGTCCATGTTGGTTCCATCTCCTCTGCACTCACCATGCTTGAATCCTGCAAGTGAACTGGCTGGGGACGCGGCCTTGGATGTTGGCATCATGTAGCCAAGTTCATTGCGAAATTGCCGGTCAACTTCTGCCTGAGGAAGTTCCAGTAGTCGTTGCTTTCCTTTGGAATTGTCCTTGCCCTATCCACCATCCTTGGTGAAACTCTTGCCCTTCCCGCCTTTTGGCTTCCTCCTGGGGCAAATGGCATTGTTCTTCCAATGGCCATACTGTCCGCATGCCTTGCGCTTGCTAATGTGTTTTGCAGCCCGAAGAAGGTAGGCGGCCATCGGCTCACGCCACTGGCGTGCCATCACTCCTGCTTCCTTGAGCTGAGCCTGCATTGTAGAGCTCCATTGCTGCTTGTCGTCTCAACAGTAGCAAGTCCTGCTCCAAGGTCTTCAAGAGTGCTTTGACACCCCCTTCTTCAAACAGCTTCGCCCGTCTGCTTGGCTATCTGCAAAGCTGGGCCTGTCAGGCGGTGCGTCGAAGTCCCAGTGGTCCGAGCTTTTTCTTCTCCGACTCGGGAAGAAATACCTCCTTTGCCATCAACGCCTCAACCTGAAATCGGTAGTCAGCCCAAATCCAGGTGGTGCTCGTGCGTCCCATTGCACTGATTGCGGCCTGAAGTTGCCATACTTCAAACCTTCCAACGCCATTGCCCAAAGGGTTCCTAAGACTCCGAGTGGCCTAGCGCGGCTACGACAAGAAGTGTCCCCGAAAAGGTGGCTTGCGAGAGCCTAATGCTCCTGCCAACCAAAGTCCGCACAGTGTCACAACCCGACACTGTTTTGTCCACTGACTCAAAGCGCCTGGTAAGCCGTCAGGCGGCGAGAAGAGATGGATGATGCATGGGGCATGGCAAATCTGCATGATTCTCACAACTCTCCAAAACCTGGTGGAATCAGCATGTTTTGGGTAGAAACAGCAGTGAGGATTGTTGCAGAAAGGGTCAAATGAAATCCTTCAGCGCTGTGGTGCTCAGCTGCTTGACTCCACACTGTCGTATCAGCGCCTGTTTTAATCGCAATCGCGGATCTCAGAGAACATAGAGTGACATAGAGAATAGAGAACAGCACATCACCCAATTCGGGTGTGTCGAACACTAGAGTGGCTTGAGAAGAGTCTTGCTGGCCAGATCCTCCACCTTTCTCTGAGAAGTTTGGCAAACGCTGATCGAATTTCACAATACCCACACACACACACACACTAGCTAGGGACTAAAGCTTCTGCTGGGAATCCTACGGAAATACTACAAACAAAACAAACCTCAACAATTGGGGCTTCATTTCTGGTGCCTTTTTTCAATAGGCGTTTCTTTTAAGTACAAAACCATTTTTGCACTGTTACTGAGGGGCTAACCCTATGTATAGCAGCTATCTTTAGCCAACCTGACATTAACCAAGAAAAGCTTTGAGCTCTATCCTATCTCTCTGAGTTTCAAGTGACAAGCTGTGTGGATGGGTCTGGCTGCAGTTCTGCACTCCACGATAGGAGCGATAATTTCTTTCAAAAAGGTCTGAAGCATTATATAGACAGGTTCAGTGAACCCAGGCTTCCTGACAGTACATCTAGCTCGTTGCCGTTTCAATTTCGAGATGGACCGATATGGACCGATGTTTCTATGCTCGGAGCCTACGAGTTCACGGATCCATTCCAAGTTCTGATGCGCTGCACCGGCTGTTGTGAAACGCGACCTGATCCAATCGAGGGGGATGTGGGTGGCACCTCTGCGTGTGTCGTAACATGCCACTTCACTTTAGTTCAGCACCAATGTCTTTCGATCACAAACCCTCGCATGCTGACAAATCTGAAGTGAAATGCCATAACATTCCAATCGGTGGCAGACATGACAACAACGACTAAAACTGCTGGAAGAAAAGGACACCGACAACCATCGGGATATAAAGTCATGGGACATATCATTCTTGATTTCCCACTTTCCATCGACTTCGGAACAGTTTTGCAATGTTCCATTTCGACCTGATCCGGGATATGGTGCTTCACCTACCAGGCATTTTGTAGACTGAATCTATGATTGTGTATGAATACATGTAAACAACCATGAAATGGAGCATGATCGCTCCCCAAAAAGAGGAAAGCCGATGGAATCCTGGAAGCAGCAACAATTTTGATTCGATGAATGGCAGATGAAGCAGCACTTTCGCAAGTCATGGACTGATGTGGACTGCCATGGTCTTGATCTGAAGACACCAAGATCATCCAAGATCAACAAACAACTTCAAACAACAACCATCAATGACATCATGACCACCAAACAGGATCTTTCGGCGCCAAGCTGCAGCTGCAAATCCCCGGCGCGTCATGCCAGAACCTTTCCTGGGCTAAGGTCACAAATGCGGTGGTTTTCCCCAGGTATGTCAGGATAAAGGGTATGGCACATCAACATACATCAACTTCGAACAAAAAAAAGGTGATGTGTCGGGTATGCTCGACCTTGATGTTGGCATATCTATGGCACCATTGCCACAGACCAACGCTGCAAGCCCAGACACCAAGGTCTTGTGAAGCGGTCTCATCATCAACGCAATTGGGTAGACCTGGTCCAGCGATGGCAATGAGCTCTGGTCACATGGTCATACAGCACGAATCTGACGGGATGTGACAGCAAAATGAAAGCACAATAAGATAATAAGGATATATAAGGATATATAATAATAAGAGTTACTAAGGAGGTATTAGCAGAACCTACATTCTTCTCATCCTGGGTTAGGGAGATGGGTTTCACGGCCAAATCCCGTCATCCACACGAACCTGCAGGTTCGACTGCCATTGCGGTTGCATGTTCGATTGTGGGACTTTCTGGCCTGGTGTTGCCTTGGCCATGGCTCTTGAGTTGCCACCATGTGACTGGAAAGCAGGAGAAAATGGGTCAAAACCCCATTGAATTTCCTTAAACAATGGAAGGTGAAGTGAACGGAAACAGGCCACAATTTGGTTTTACCACGACCTACCCATTGCGGTACAGCTCCTCAACTGCGTCGAAGAATGACCAAACAATTTATCAATCCCACCGGGCAATCTCCGATGACCTGTTGGTTTCGCCAAGTCGCTTGAGTCTTCAGATGCTTCCGGCTTCGTCGGAAAGCTCTGGACATCCTCGCTCGCACCCACGTCAAAGAGGCCTCACCGACGGCCAGGGCACAGGAACATCCATCAACCCTTCGCGACGCCCCCCCAACATTTCACTTTTTATATCTAATCCTATCTGAGAGCCGATTTTGTGTGTGTGTGCCCGCGTGTGCCCGCGTGTGCCCAGCGTAAACCAACCACGTTTGAAGATATTGCCTATCAACATTGGTAATGAGAGACCTGGTTTGGCCAGTGAACAAACCCAGCCTGCTTTCTAAACCCAAGGGAGCCTCTGGTCTCCGATTAATAATCAGACAACCGAACCCTGTGGTAAAATCAATCCCTGAATAGGGACACAGCCGCTCTCATCTGGTCTCTGCTGCACTGTGCTGCTTGGATGTGACTTTCTGAGAAGTCAGACAAGGATGGACAAGGTACAGAAGAAACATATTGTTGGAGAATCCTGGCCTTTGATTCCAAGTTCTTTACACCTGAAAAGCTGCAAAATGATGCTTGATATATGGTACTGATCTGAGTGATTCTGACGGTCAGTCTGTATGGATCTGTATGGTCTTACACATCAGACATCGTCAGACCCCACTTGCACATGTCTACTGTTCTGTGCTGCAGCACTATTTATGATATTTATGTGTATGTCAAGAAAGAAACTGCTGTCCAAGGTGCGTCCAAAAGCTTGACTGTCATCGGTATCAACATGTCTCACAGTGATACCTGCTGAAGGCCACCGCATGAAGGTTGACTGGAAGAAAGATTAGACTCTAGACTGGTCTAGAAACTGTTGGGCACTGCCGGGCACTGCAAAAATTCAGGCCAAAAAAATGCAGGCCAAAAATTCAGCAGGTCTGTTCAATCAAATATATCTCTATGAAAGTAAGATGCTGCCAGCGTACACGTGCACAATTGGAAAAGCAAAGAAAGCAACAGGAAAAGCAACCTACTGCAGTTACTGTAGTTGCTCTGGTTCCGTCACTTCCTCTTGAGTCACATCTTTCCTGCTTCGGGTTCAACGGTTCAACGCTCCTTTGAAGAGATTGCAGCTGGAACACCCTCAAAAATGTAACTCTTGAAACCTTGATGCGTTCCGTGTGATGGGATTTCCTTCAGGTTACAAGATGTTACAAGGGAGCAATTCATGCCCGGTTGAAGACTCCGTTCTGGTGGATCATACAGAGGTCATCCAGAGGTCATCCGGAGGTCATATGACCGGCCCCGCCTATGATTGGTGTCTGCACCTCCTCCGCATCTTTGCCTGGGGAGCGCAAGGCCGTATACAGTGGTCTCATTGCATCTCCCACTCCAACTACACCGGAAGAATATGCATGTCTTCCGTGGTTTCAATGGTACATTTCAAGCATAATTCACGAAAATGATAAAGTAGATTGCGCATTTTAAAAAATGGAGAAGTCCTTTTCAAGGACCAGTAGCACCGCGAGACTAAGCCGTGTTCATGGGTGTCAGGCACCTGTCACTACTGTGCGAAAACTCCGAATTCATCCAGAAACCAACATTCTGACACAAGAAACCACCGCGTGCATATTATGGGTGGGCCTGTCTGCATCAGCTTCGTCTCAACTTCATATGCAAGATCATATTGGTCTATATATTATATATATTTATATATGATTATATATGTCTATATTAAGTCTATCAGTTGAAGACATGTTTGCAACACAACAAACAAGAGATATCAACGCCAGATACTGCCCATCCCCGCTCCATCCCGCTCCCATCTCCTTTGGCAAATATGCGGTTGACGAGAAAGGCGATCAACCCACAAGCAATGGACAAGACAGCGCCCATCTTCGCCTTCACGGGTGCAAGCCATGTGAGAATACATCCAACATGCGCAGAGGTCGTGGCTCGGTGTATGTGAGCATCGGAAATTGTGGAGGCATCAAATTCACCTATAGCAGTGGTCAGCATCCACGTCCAATTGACAACAAACTTGACTAAGTGTCCTGGTATAAGCACAAAACAAGATGTACAAGTTGTATCAAGTTGTCATTTTTGGGCAGAGAGCAAGTCGATGGTCTTTGCTACAAATCAACATGTTGCTCTCCGCAGTCTGTCCCAAGGCTACGATGGCCCGGTGGCCTGACCACGCATCTCTGGCTGAACGAACGCTTCGTTTGCCACGAAGAGTGCGACAGTGAGGCCAATGCCACCCAGGGCCTCCAGATGCGTCCAAATGCGTCCAGATGCGTCCAGATGCGTCCAGATGCGTCCAGGCCAATTCCAAAGAAGCAAACCCCGAAACAAGATGAAACAAGCAGATGATCGTAACGATCGTAGATTCCCGTCAAAGATGATTGGTTCATGTTGGTCTGGTCCGGAACGGTCCGGAATATCAGGCTTCAGTTGGACATCCACATCCACATGATCCTGAATCCTGATCCTGAGAAATTCGCACTCTGATGGGAGAAATCAGCTTTTTTCACAGATCTATGTCGGGCACTCCTTAATCCAGACCCAAATATCATGATCAAATGTTATGCCTGCCAACCCCAGCAACTCTGTTCTAGCTCATGCTTCCACTGGCAAGGCCCCAACAAGATACAAAACAAGTCCGGAATCCGCTGTTGGTTTTTGAATCGAAGTACAATGGGAAATTCCAAACTGGCGTCTACTTCGGTACAGAAGGAGAGAGGGGGAAATCCAACCAACGGAGACAACCAATCAACCAACTGGCCAAACCAACCAACTACCAGAAAAACAAACAAGAAAGAACAGAAAAACAAACAGTAGGCACATGGTGCTCGCATAGACAAACAACAAACAGGCACTAAAACACAAAGAGGCCGAGTCAGGCTACGCAAGAACCATGAGCTCACCTGAAAACTCGCAGCTGCCTCAATCTGTGGGTAATGCATTCGTGTATGACATGGAATTAGAAGCAAACAGAGCTGCTCTTCAACACACCAAAGAAAATAAATCCACAGTTGTTGCTGTGTTGGACTCCCCAATCCAGTCTGGCGGCTGCGGTGGCCACCAAATCAGGTATGCTCAGACCTTTTGGCAAAGGTGCACCTTCGAAGCAGAAATCATCGGTTGGAAGGACAAGGCAAAATGTTGAATCTGAGTCGCTCAGATCGAAATCACTCTGTTTTTCCAGGCTGTAACGATTGCCATTGCAACAAGTTAAAAAACTCTGAGAACTCTTTGCCAGTGGGTTTGTCCTGGTTTGTTCTGGTTGGTCCTTGCTTGTCAACCAAAAAAAATGCACAACCAGCAAAACGAGCCACGATTTGATCAGCAAAATGCGTGAAACACGTGCGCATCTTCGTCGGCACCTATACAGTGACCAAGGAGGCTCATCCCTGCTATGCCGACAATCTTGCCAACCAGGAGCCTCAGAGCGCGGCATTGAACGATGGTGGTTGATGCACTTGCCTTTCATTTTTGGACATAGCCAGCATAGCCACCTTCATCAACACCACATCCAGTCTAAACAGTCCGAAACATCCTAAACCAAGCCACGCAATGCCAACACAGGCAGTGACACCGCCGATCGAGTTGAGCCTCGAAAATATCTGGTGCGAAACATCAAGGGTGAGTGATCGAAGTTGGAGACCCGTCAGAAAATGTGGAACGTGTGGAAGCTAGTTATATCATGTTATATCATAATGTTTAGATAGTGTTTGTCTGCAGTATATACTCAACTTTTATACATCCTGGTTGTTGTAGTTGAAGCCAAATGCTAGCCGATCTCAAGAGGCTTTGATGAAACAAGGATGATCTGAGTTACCTGAGTTGCTCACTTAACTCCTGCATTGAGCAGGCCAAAGAAGAACATGCCTCGGTCACAGATCTTGCCACTATTCCGGTGGTCTGGCAACCGCGGGGCAAAAGGACCACAACGTTTGTCAGTGCTGGTGATTAAACATCATGAAATCATCCCAAGTCCTGCCCAGTGGTTCCTTCTGCTACCAAAATAATTATATAGACCCTTTCGGTCAAGGGTTCACAACCCTGAAAGCAATCATCCACCAGGGCTCCTCTCTTGTGCTGGGCAAGAAAGGAGTTCCTTGCCATGTACAGCTGGAATTTTTTCTTGAGACGCCAGCCGAAGTCAACCAACACCTTCAACGTATGCTCAAAGACATGTAGAGGAGCATTCTCCTGCAGGTGATTGGTTTGTGGTGGAACCTGTGAAGGGAGTGGAGAGATTCGCAGCTGCAGGAGCTTAGGGACACAATGGCCCTTGCAAGGCTTCCAAAAAAAATGTGGACATGAAAACAGCAGATGTCCTCGTTGTAGAACATGTTTTTGAAACTGCGGCAGGGCACAGGCTGCTGAACAATTGGAGATACAAATAGGACTTGTGGCGATGGTAGCATCGTGCAATCGTTTCAGAGTGCCTTTTGCTCGCAATGATGGCAACCTCCTCCAGAGCTGAGGAAACCTGAGAGCCACAAGATGCCACACGGGACATGGCTGAATCCGCCGGCCTGCCAGCGTGTCTTGTGGATCTTGCTTGTTCGTAGTTGTACTGTCTGTCTTGTCTTTTGTCGTTGTCTAGACTTTCCCCTTGGCGCGGAATTTTGCCTCATCTAACTTGAACCCACCTGGGCTCAACTCTGTCCACGCCTCGCTCAACACGCGCTTGTTTGCTGTTGCTTCCATGTTTTTGTCCGCCTTTTTTTGCTGGTGTTTGCCATCGGTTTCCTCCAGTGTTTCTTATATCCAATACTTGATATAGGTGGCCTGTCAATCCACTGGTTTTTGTGCAGAACACCTTTTACACGCGTAATCTTTCTATACATGACCTTTTCCAAAACCCTGGCACACTGGGTTACACACTCATGCTTTGGCCTAAACTTAAACCGTGAAACCGTGGATTACACAAAAACCATGTTTTGCGTAACAGCCATGGTTTTAAACAAAACGCCGAACGCTGTCTTACACAAAAACTATGTTATACACAAAAACAATGTTTTGCACAAACACCATGTTCTCGCTAGGCCTGTGCAAGCGCTGTTTGCAGCTTGCAGGATAGCTCTTTCCATGGTGGCCGGCGGAACACGCCGAAGGCGGTTAAATAGAACCAGAACGAAGAAATGCTGAGGGTTTTTGTGCAAAATGTTGACTTCCTTCAGAAAATCTGATATTTGCACCAAAACTTATTTCGAGAGCCATATTGGTGGTGCATGTCTTCTGTCAGTCACTCAGGTAATACCTTTCAAACATTTTCAAACCACAAAAGAAACGTGCCCCGCCCAGGCCCACGTGGCCAATATCTGCATGTTTGCAAGCATACTATCTATGTTTTGCAGGACGGTTCCTCTACAAGCTATCTCACGAAGGGGTACTTAAAAAAGTAATCTATTTATTTGGTTGGCTGTTGTAACTTGATGTGCCTAGCGTGCCAGCATCATTGATTGTGATTACATGAAATAAACCAAGAACTGTGAACCCAATGCATTTTCCAATCTCGGGCAAAGCACTGAAGTTCTTCTGGACGCAGAACTCCTTCGAGCAAACGGGCAAAAACTAAGCTGACACCCAACATCAGACCGAGCTCTTGTATTTCTCAGGAACTAGGAAGAGATATCTAATCCGTCGATCATTGAGCTCAGGAAGGTTTGCGGCTATCGACGGATTTTTTAACTTTCTGATAGACCTCCCCAAGCTGTTTGTGATAGCCAGTGATAGCTAGTGATAGCATGCCCTGTTTGTGTTTCCAGGAATTCAGTACCGATAGCTCAGAAGCTCCTCCGAGATTGTGTATGAACAAGTTCCTCGGGAATCCAGGAATCCAGATGCAAAGCAAATTAGCTATTGGAACTCGGGACTGAGTTATAGAAGGGAAGGAAAGATCTCATTAGGATCAGCAGACCGTCCTAAAAATATCTCGGAAGAATGCATGACAATAGGAAAAGGTTTGGACATCATCTGAGCAGTTGCAAACCCCTTTGACAAAAATATATCTTGGTCCAAACAGCGATAATAGCCCACGTACAACCATCACCAATCTGTGAGTCTATGGAGATAAACCAATACAGTTTGCCACGCGCTCCGAGCGGTGGCGGAATGTTGCAGAGGGAAATGCATCGTTGCATGAATGACTGACCCAGAAAATCAAAGCGGATCAAAGTGGGGCATTCCTGCACTGACGGAGCATTCCAGCACGCAGCATCTAGGGCAGGCACTCTGGAGCTAGTTTCAGAAATGGTGTCGACAAGTCCTTGCCCGCGAACGAACATAAAAGGTGAGTCTTGTTCAGTCCAGAAAGGCAGTGATATCCGCTGAAAGAAACACTCTGAAAAATGGAAATTGCGATCCAGAAAATTTCTCCTCAAATATTAAAGACCAATGCTGCAATAGTTTTGTAGGAACACATCTTGCAGATTTGAAATACACAGCTGGCAAAGCAAGAAACTAGCGCCGCAGAGGTCCAAAGTAGGACCGACAGATTTCCTGCCTAGATCTCGTGGCCCTTTGGGAGCGATGGCATGAGTTGCTGGCATAAATGGCACCACGAAAACCAGCCTCAGTGCAGCAGTGCAGCGATAAAACTGTTAGACCTTGCGACGTATTGCCCGACATATTGCCCAAATCATTGCCCAACATATTGCAACCTCAGATTTAAGAAAAAAACATTAAAAAAACTCTTGCATAGTTGGTGAGATACACTACATCCCTGACTTGGCACCCCAGAGTCCTGCGTGTCGACGGCTATCCATTTAAGCTGGGTATACGGTATACCGATGTGACTACGGTACTAACTGCAGCTGAGCAGCGACAGGGCAGGGTGCACATGGGCTTTGAAGAGCCCTGCCCATGACAGCGGCGCAGAAATCAAGATATATGCCTGGCACAGAGAAGTGTGCTTTTTAAAACACATGTTCTGTTCTGACATAAACCTCAGGAAGATTCAAATGGAACTCCTGGACTGTGCCAATCGCCAGTAGCCTGCTATGAAACGAGGCGTAGGATATTGTAGGTGGACATCGGACTATAATACTATTCAGAGTTTGTATGGCTTTACAGTTTTACACGTATCAAAACTTCTGGGCCACTATGCAGAGAGAAACTGACGAAAGCCTGAGAAGACTGCATTTCGATTGGAGAATCTGCATCAGCAGACATGCTACATGGAATTCAGCACATTCTCGGCGTCCACTTGCCTCTCTGGAATTTTATCGCAACATTACTTTGTCAGATGAGGCAGGGACTAACTGCTCCTGCCTGCCAACGGCTCACTTTCAGCTTACGCAGCCCGAATGCTACAACCATTGCCTCGCTCACAGGCACTACACCAGAAGCAGATAGAAGCAGCCCAAAAGGCAATCGGCTCTGATCACAACACAGAATGCTGGTGGATGACAAGAGAAGAACTAACCGACCAACTCACGGCAAAGAAAAGTGCCGGTTTAGAGGGAGAAAATAGAAAGTCCTGCAAACGAAAGCAGCGCATGCATGTGTTTAAACCCCGACACTTATTGATAATTACTGAGAAAGTGATTGAAGCATACATCTCGTTCCCTCAAGACAGTGGCCAACACCAGCATGTTTCAGTGCATAGGAAGCCACAAGTCCTATAATGCTCGCAAAAGTTGTGGTTGGAAAGAGAATGAAAAGCCACCAAAGTCTCAACTCGGATCCATCAACCAGCCGATGAGATCAAAGCCATCTTCCAACATTGTGGAGCCCCAAAGGTTCAGTGGCTCTTCTCAGGTCCAGTTCCACCCACTCTCTTAGAATCGCCCAGTTGCTGCAAGCACCAGCAGAAGCCAAATGGGCTCAACTGGTTTATCAGGATCTGGATAGAACACCTCAGCTGCTGTACGCCCTGATTCTCAGGCCTCTTACAGGTCCCCAAGGACTCCTTTCAAAGCTCAATGCTGGACAAAGGGGCAGCAATGATTATCATTCCCAGCGCATCATCCAGAATGGCCAGCAACAACCTTGCTGAAGCATGAAGCTAGTGGCTGGTGGCATAAAGTACTGGTGGTGTTTTATGGTTGCAACAAGCCACAACACTTCGGAAATGGTAAGGAAACTTTCTGGTCATCTGAGTGGTCAGCTCTGAGTCTGTCTGGGTTGCCTTTTGGTCACGGGTGCAATCAAGGGACAGGAAGTTGATGGCAGCATGTCCAGGGCCGAAGATCAAAATTGCGAACATCCAAGCCAAGGAAATGTCCGTCCTTGGTGGATCGTTTGAAAAGGTTGTTTTTCAACATGGAACAACTTGGAACAGACTTTACAGTCACTGAACATGTGAAGGTGGTTTCCCTCGCGCTTCATTCATGCCAAATGATTCACTGGGCTTAGATCTGCAGGACCAGATAGGGCCTTGCTTTCTCCACACTTGCAGTTAGGATCACCCGCAATGAATATCATACATACAATTACATACAATAAAAACATGCAGGAACATGCAAAAACAATGTACAGCCTGTACAGTAGTCTCATAGTATACCTTTCGGGCCAACTTCTACCAAATCTTGGCTCGCGACGCCGTCGGAACTCCCCATCCCTGGCATTCGCTATGGGTGGTGAACGCCAAGGATGAGTTCGGTTTGGGCGATTGGTCCCCTGCCTTCAAAATGGCTTCCAAACTGCACTTCGCACTGTAGTCGCTAGGAGAATATGAGTTCCCTGGCCGCGAAATCACGTGGCGCAAGGCGTTCGGAGTTGCAAAATCACAGCTCAAGATTTTGAAAGGCCCTCACAGCATTAAAATGCATTGAACCATTCGATTTCGACAGAATGCAGTCAGTCATCAGTCAAACAGCGGTGCCAGGTTCGGCCTCCTCCCCCGGCAAGACGCCGGTGGTGGTCGTCGTGGTCGTCGTGGTCAGTAGCATTGGATTTGACGAAATCAGCTGGCAAGCACATGGGTTGATCCAAGGCGCCTGTGGCACGGTATGTCCTCGTTCTATGAGAAATGGGATATCATGTGTATATACTGTATATAATAAATATAATTCATATACATATACATATATACATATATACATATATACATATATACATATATACATATATACATATATACATATATACATATATACATATATACATATATAC
>Ga0126342_10013883_pt1 | contig 14244 bp, 11 predicted proteins | sample Cyp1metagenome_FD_92528 | JGI IMG/M metagenome (GOLD analysis project Ga0126342, IMG submission 92528) | Coral microbial communities from Lord Howe Island, Old Settlement Bay, Australia - Cyphastrea 1 metagenome | ecosystem: Host-associated > Invertebrates > Cnidaria > Coral ...
CAATATATATATATATATATGTATTGATAATATATATATATATTTCATATATATATATATAAATATTGAACATATATATATATATCGTATATGTGGATTTTAGTATATGTGGTATATTGAATATCGACAGCAATACCCGCTGTATATCTAGAGTTTATGTAAATATATATATATATATATATATATACGTGTACAGTATGTACAATGTAAACGAAATATGTGATAGATACAAGATCAAGATATCAATATGTAGTATCTAGAATGTGCATACGTATATATATATATATATTTATTGTTTTTCTACTGTACATATGTCTAGGTTTGCATAGGTAAGCTCTGCGTAATCCATAGGTAGCAAATATGTTGTAAACCATGTGCGAGGCACGCTATAGGCGGTTCGAAAAAAAGGTTCTGATAGAAATATACAGGTAGACAAGGTCCGTTGACGAGGTCGTGGCTCTCAAGTGCTGCAAATAACAGAGATGCGAGGTTGGAGGGGTGGAAAGGGGAGTATATATGTGTATCTGTGTATGTATATGTGCAAATAACATGCAAATACTAGGTTTTGGAGGGTGGGGGGGATTAGGAGTGGGGGGGGATACCATTGGGGAGGGCGGAGGTGTGGGGTCCGGGGACCGGGCTCATATATATATAAATATATATTTATATTCAAAGATAGAGATAGACTATAGGTAGTTTGTATGTACATTATTATAGAAAGGCGGAATGTACAAGGTATTTGTATACATACATACATACATACATCCATGCATACATACATACATACATCCATGCATGCATGCATACATAGATACATACATACATGCATGCATACATACATAGATACATACATACATCCATGCATACATCCATGCATACATACATGCATGCATACATACATACATGCATACATACATACATGCATGCATGCATGCATACATATATATATATATATGTACACGATTGTGGTACTACACATGACATATATATATACATATCATATATATATATATCATATAGAAAGGTATCTTTGTAGCTTGGGGTCGTTGCTATGTATTTTTAGGTAGTACCACAAAGTACGATGGATTAGGCAGTGTATATGGTTGCCTCCGCCCCTCGGTGGTGGGGGGTGGGGGTTCTGGTGGTTTTCGATGCTGCACATGAGTATAGATAAGAGTGTACACATATATATATATGGAAAATAGAACATGCGTATTATATAGCTACGTTATAAGCACTATATAGGGTCTATGTATGGATATAGCATATAGATAGGCAACTGACGAATAGTATATCGATACGCTATGGCTTGCATATAGGTATACCAGGTAGAAAAGAGGCATGTAGATACAATACCTTACTATATGGACAGCACGTAGGTGGTATGTAGGTAGCATATGGCTTTCAAACACTGCAAATAGGGTGCAATTCGCAGGTTGTGGCTCTGAAATGCTGCAAATAGCATGCAACTGGGAGTCTATTACTCTCAAATGCTGCAAATAGCATCCAAATGGTAGATTTTGGGAGGGGAAGAGGGATGGTACCGGGGGGTTATTGGGGCGCGGGGGTCACCGAACCGGGAACCGAGAACATATAGTCTGTAGCAAACCATATATATATTATACACAGTATATACTAAGCACAAATATATATATATATAAATAAATATAACATTGGTATAACTAACCATGACTAAACAGAACTAAGATATGCTGCCAGGTCGGTTGCGAGGTCTGCACCTCGGTTTCTTCGTCCAACGGCCCAAGGGAGCCACGACTGGCGCTGCTCTTCTGCGTCACCGGAGTCCTGAGCGGCGCAGTGGCTTCGTTGGTGCAACACGTGCGGCCCATCTCGAGACGTTTCCTGCTGGTGGCCGTGACTTGGTGCTGGAAAGATGTTGGAAAGGCGAAGATTTCTTGGAGAAAACAAGGATCTATGAACTGTACTTGTATGAGTAAATGTAATTGCATAGTATATATATATATATAATTATATATAATATAATAAATGATAACAGTTCTTCACCAGTCTGTGCTCAAATTCCATTTTGCCATCGTTCCAGGTGGTGCTGCTTCTTCTAGCGGCTCTTCTCACTGTCGCTGCTTTGACTCGCTACCTCTACCTGTCCTGGAAGCGTCGTGGAAGCCGACGGCGCGGCACGCAGGACCCGTTTCTGGCGGCAACAGATCTGATGCCGAGCAGCGTGCGGAGCTGAAAATGGGTCCCGGCGTCGGGAACATTGCGGTATTGGTAAGTGACTTCTAGGAATCCGCAAAAATGTCTACTATTTTCATCGGACTTACTTTTCCAACTTTCGGGGCACTATCCTAGTTAGATGAAAGTTGACATTTGTAAGCGCATTCACTTTCCGATACGTATAGTGATACTTTCAGGGGCCACGAATGCTGGGTCTCACAGGTGTGGCAACGGGCAGAGGCCTTTTTTGGACCATGGCGGCTTCCATACATGGTACCCCCAATAGCTGGATGGTTTATAATGGACCATCCTATTAAAATGGATGATTTATAATGGGTGTCCATAAATGGGGAGACTCCAAAATGGATGGTTTATAATGGAAAATCCTGTCTAGAAATGGATGATGACTGGGGGTATCCCGATTTTAGGAAACCTCCATGTAGGTCCTCTCCACTCACCATTTTTTGGTTCCAGTCCTTTCCATTTTTGATATTTTTTGCCAAACTCCGCCCTTCTCGACCCTCCATCCTCCAATCATCTATGGAAAGCCTGGCAGAACTTAAGGTAAGGCAACAGATGAGGTGGGAATCTGCGAACCGGCATGGGTCAAGTTGCCTCATGCCTCTGATGTTCCATACATTGAGCATCCATTTACCATCCCAGCATATTCCAGCAATTTGGGGGTTCACCAGAAAAAGCAAGAGGTTTGATTCATAGACATGGCTGGCCTTTCTGACTGCTTTATGTTGTGCTTAAAACACAATTTCAGAGCCAGTTTCTCCTTTCAAGTCCTGACTCATAGAGCCAGATTTTTCCAGCTGACGTCTTACCTCACTGTCCACTTTTTAGGTTTTAGGAAGAATTTTTCAAGCACCCAATCCATCGGAAATGTCATGGTATCCCATGGTATCCCGGGAACCAGGTCAACCAGGTCCAGTTTTTCGTGTAGCGGATGCCCCACAAATCATGGAGGAAAGTGGTGAAGCGTTGTGAAACACCATGGCGCACCCATGTGGAAAAAAATACACCCGCATTTACCACGTTTTTTGTTTTTTCTTGAAAGTGACGGTTGTTTTTTTTTCCGTAAGTGTTGCAACAGGAAAGAACATCCTCCAAACGGAATGTGCAGGTGCCGCCCTGGGTGCGAATTTCGGGACCCAAAAATGGGACGTTTTCGCATGATTCCCTCTGGATCCCTATTGTAATTGGTTACGTATGGAAAACTACATCATATATGGAGGTAAAATCATATATGTACTAGGCAATTATATATGGCAATCATATATGGAGGTAAACCTCACGTATGGTTACCTATGTAAATCATATATGGTAATTTGCCATAGCTATGTGAGTTTAAATGAACAAGCTGAACAGCTCTTGAATCGGCGACCCTGTGTTGGGATGGATGCCGGAAGTTCGTACTATTAGTTATGACATTATGGGGGTACGTCAAGCAAAATGGTACTGTAAACTATGGCAAACTCTCTAGACACACCTAATTCAATTTTTTTCTTCTGTTGATGTTTTGTAAAAATCTGTTCGGCATAATTTTTTGACGGCCAACCACTGGGAATTTTGGGCAGGTGATCTGTACCTCCCGAGAAGGATCTGCTGAAGAGTGTGAGGTCAGGGTGTTTGTGGACAGCCTGTTGTGCTCCGGGGAAAGGTACTTGTGCATCGCAGGAATCCTAATTATTTGGGTCATGTATGGTCATGCAATACAAGTTATATATAACTCAGTAATAACTCAGTAATATGGGGGATATACCCACTTTAGAGAAGTAGATCAGCTAATAATTATACTCAGGAATTATAACTCCATCTACCCGAGAAGTTTTTGATGCTAAAGACTTTGGATTCCTGGGACGGATCCTTCAATGGCTTGAATTGGTGAAAAGAGTGGTTCATAGTGGTGAAAATAGATGCTTCATAGTGGTTAATAATGGTTCATAGTTGTTAAGAATGATTAATAGTGGTTAATAATGTTTAATAACGGTGAATATAATCATATAATAGTGAATAGTGGTTTATAGATGTTTGTAGTCTATGAGTGTTCAATAGTGCAATGTGGAAACCCCTGTGCCGCGTGCAGACCATTCGGGGATGGTGAACCCATAAAATGGTGATGACTTGGGTGCCGACATTGACGGATACATTGGGTTTACCCTCTGGTAAACATACAAAAAACCATGGAAAGATCCACCATTTTTTTATGGGTAAATCCACTATTTCAATGGCCATTTTCAAGTTCGCAAACTGTAAACGTTTACCAGAGGATATCATTTATAGATGGTTTACCCATTAAAAATGGTGGATCTTTCCATAGTTATGTTAGTTTACCAGAGGGTACATTGGGTTTATCTTAAAATACCTCTGGATAAATTGCAACGACCTACGCAACAAAAAAAACACTCCGTCACTGGAATGATGCGCAGTTTTTGTCATCTGGGTAGCTATCGCTAAATGGTCGAAGTATTTAGGTGAGTTGGAATCAATTACACAGATACAATGAGATACATCATGTATCATAATGTTTAGTTTGGCCATTCCCAATTATGGCCATAGAATGATAAGATATGATAAGATCATCTGGTAGCAAAAAAACACATCCGAAGCCGATTTTTCAGGACTGGAACATGGAGGAAGAGGAGCTACAGCCATGGTCACTGTCACTGACAATATGATGCTTTTTAGGGTACCTGACGGATGCAAGCATTAAAGCAAGATGTACACTGCGTAAAGCAAAGTGCATAACTTGCTGAAAGTTGTGATATTTCTCTTGATTTTTGGGATTCCAAGTTGATTGAAACGACAGAATGACTGAGAACCGTATCGTTGAGAGCATGAATTGATGCTCTACACCGTTGCAGGACTCAAATGCTTCCAGCCCAAAGAACAGCAAGTGAACTCAGTTGCTTTTTACAGGTCCTTCAGATGTATCAATAATATACATGTCATCATGTCCCTTTTCGCAGCTAGACCATATGTTTGGAAAGCATTCATTTCCGAGAACTATCGACTGTATATAGAAGCTGATTGTCACTGATCAAGCCTGTTGAACTTCTTTCAAGTGAAACAAACATATTCTCACCTTTAGCCAAGGAATTTTAGTTGAGAAGCTTCCGCTGTTACGGACAAATGTCACTGGGTAACTTGCACCAAGTCAACCACAGAGGAATTAGATGGTGGAGCCTTGCCGGATTTGTCCATCCTATGCTGGATTGCAAGCCGTCTTTGCGAAACGCATTGGAATTGTGTTCCATTGATTCACTTAAGATGCGACTCCTTGGGCTATGCGGCAATGCAACTGGATGTTGCCAAATGCATTGTAACAGCAGCCTGAAAGAAAGTTTTATGAGATAGTGCAGTTCTCGAGCTACGCGGGAACGCGGCGACAGAAAAGGTAGCTCAGAGAAGTAGCTCAGAGAAGGCAGTGGTCAGAGAAGAAGCAGCTGAGACAAGAAGTAAGTCAAAGAAGAGGCGGCTCAAAGAAGAAATGGTTCAGAGAATCCGATACCTCGAAGAATCATTCGGTCAGAGAAGAGGTTGCTTAGAAAAGGGGTTGCCTGGAGAGGAAGGAGCTCAGCGAAGAGGTTGCTCAGAAAAGAAACAGCTGAGAGAAGACTTGGCTCACAGCAGAAGTAGCTGAGAGAAGATTTGGTGCAGAGAAGAGGTTTGCTCAGAGAAGAAGTGCCTGAGAAAAGAGGCAGATCAGAGAAGACGAGAAGACATACGTCAAAGAATTTGAAGCTGAGAGAAGTTTTGGCTCAGAGAACAAGAATGTCAGAGAAGTCTTGGCCCAAAGAAGAGGTAGCTCAGAGAGGTGGCTCAGAGAAGCCGTTTCGAGACGAAGAAGTCCAGAGTAGAAAGCGGGAAGAAGCGGCCCAGAGAATATGCAAAGAAAGGACTTGGCCCAGAGGACGGGTTCACTTATCCACTAGGTGAATAATTGAAATTACCAGTCATTGGTTTCATTCGTTCATTCATTATTTCCTTCATTACCCACTGTCTTACTTCCTTCCTTCATTCCGTCATTCATTCGTCAAGGGGTGTTCAATCCATAACTGGTTTTTACAATCCATAATATTTTTCTACAATCCAGAATTAAAATACAATGTCCAAACCTCAATATATTCGTTCGTTCGTTCATGGTGAATGCAATGAAGCACTGCATCGCAAGGTCTCATCACACTCAGCTACAAGGGTCAACAGACCACCTTTCGCCCATGGGATCCCTCCAGATGCCGGGAAGCCCGACAAACTTCATGTTTATGCAGCTTACTGTATCATCATATTCAATAGTATCTGTATAGTATACATATTATCTATAGTAAATCTATAGTTAGTAAAACTATCTATAGTAAATCTATAGTAAATCTATAGTAAATCTATAGTAAATCTATAGTATACATATTATCTATAGTAAATCTATAGTTAGTCTGTTTTATTATCATATCAAAATAAAAACGAGACCCTGAGACTTGGAGCGCTCGGGCATCCCCCGACCTCACCGGCCAGGGTTTATCAATCCGTGGTCGCCTTGATTCAGTTCTTCCGTAGCTTCTACAACGCCAAAAACACCGAAAGAGATATGGCGTTTTCCCTGTGGTAGTGAAGAATCTCTACATTACATGTTTTTTCTCGGAACAACCATTTGTTTCTGATTCTTTGGGTTCCAGGTAATATACTAATGAGGTATGTATATATATACATGATTTTATACATATGTATATCTATATGTGTGTATATATGTATATATATCTATATTAGCATATATATGTACGTACTCTTTTTAATCGCATGAATCACGATTGTCCTGTTAAGTTTGAGCCTCCTTGGGGGTTGTTCATAGACCTGCTATATAACCTGGTGCAAGTGACGGACTCGACATTTAGTCAAGTAGGGACATTTTTCTTTACCTTGGTTAAGTTGGTTTCCTCATGTTTCATCTCATCTGGTTGGTGGTTTGGAACATGAATTTTATTTTTCCATATATTGGGAATGTCATCATCCTAACTGACGAACTCCATGATTTTTCAGAGGGGTAGGGCTCAACCACCAACCACTCATTTACTGTGGCCTATTATACCCTCTGGTAAACATACAAAAAACTATGGAACATCACCATGCTATCAATGGGTAAATCCACTATTTCAATGGGCCATTTTCCAGTTAGCCTTTTGTATGTTTACCAGGCCGGGTATCATATGCATTCTCCCGGAATCGGTTGACCGGAACATTGAGGGCAACCAGAATAAAATCCCCGACGAATTGATATTGTTTGCCAATGTCCTGTTGTTTCAATCCGTTGAGCCAACTAGCCCCAATCTTGATGCTTAAACATGGTTAAACATGGTTAAACATAGTTAAACATGGTTAACCATAGTTAAACATGGTTAAACCCAACTTAGAGATGTTTTTATCCACTATTTTTGCCGTTTTTTTTTCAGAGACGGTGAGGCCCTCTGGCAGCTTCCATCCACAATCGCTTGATTCACTTCCCGATTCAGTGGGGCGACCCGAACGCCCCGCGTAACGCTGTCGCGTTGCGAAAGTCGCGCCGTGTTTGAAAACTGTTGGAGTTTGGAAAGACTTTGATTCCAACAGTTTTGATACAGTTTACTATATTACTGATAGTAATTACTGATAGTAATTACTGATAGTAATTACTGATAGTAATTACTGATGATCAACAGTTGGCAATTACCATCTTTCACAATTTTGATGATCAACAGTTGGTAATTACCATCAACAAAATTGATTTGATGATCAACAAAATTTAGAAAGAGTATCAACTGTTGACAAGTTGATGCGGGTTGTGTTGATACTAAATTCCCAACATAAGCCAACTATATTCGTGCTTATCACGTCCAGCGGGATAGAGTTGATGCTAATGAGATGATACTCATCAAACTTGAGGCGGTTATATAGTCATTCACAAAATCTTGCGAATCGTCATGGTATATCATGGTCCAATGCAGAATTTGGGTGATATGAATAGAATGCCATTGAGTCCGTTGAGGAACAACCCTTGTGCCACGGATCCGTGCGGATCCCTGCAGATCCGTGGACGCATGAGGCCAAACAGCAACGTCTTCGCCATTTTCTGGTCACTCAATAGCTTGAGTCACATCTCGGACTGCGGGTCGACGGGTCGACGGGTCGACGGTCACGTGCTCACTGTGGTTTCGGATCTCAGTATGATGATCAGCATGAGATTTTGTGACCGGCATGGGTTGGGGTCCTGGGGTGCTGGATAGCGGGGCAGGACACTCTGGGCCCCTCCGGAAATCTGATTGCTGTGCTTAGCCATGATACACCGCTGAAGCCAGAGACGCTTCATCGTTTCATCATGAGGTGAGCGTTGCGCGGGGGGTGGGAATGATCTTGACATTGATTGGTGGTGCTCCGTAGATGGCGAAGTCGGGTTATGGCATTTATGGATATTTATGGCAATTTTTCCCACTTTTTAGCACGGGATAGCGCCTTGTAGATTGAGTTGTGCTGCCGCAGGCACAAGAACACCACAGTGATCTTTGAAGATATCAAGGCTGGAGCAAGTTTGGGCACACTGGGGTAAACCGATATTGCCACTGGAACTTTCCAGATTCTATTGAGCTGGCGCTCAAAAAGGGACTAAGCAGCACATGTCAAGAGGTCAGCCACTTCGGCATGTTCCACCTCAACTTCTACAGATGGATATTTGGGGGTCCTTAAAATGGGTCCCCAGTCGTCACCATATGTCACCATGAGATGTTTCAATAAGTCATGGTCCAATCATGTCTAATCTCCATTTGGATCGGCCCGAGCATTTTTGTGTCATGAGAGGTGAACGTGGAGGCCCTTTCTTGATCTTTCTTGTGTACAACGTCAACCTCGGATATCCTAACCCTTGGTTGATCTATGTTAATCAATATGGGCAAAAGTACCATTTCTCTTTGGGACCCCCTAAGAAACGAGGGTTTTACAATCCTGGTTGACAGTCGTGTTCAACTCAAAGTCGTTGCACAGGAAGCGAGTCTGGAGCGATACACAAGACTCTTGAGCTTGCCGGATGATAGCAGGCACCGGGGGAGGAAAGCTATGGGCCATGGTGTTTTATGATTTGGAAGCCCAAGACCTTTTTGTACAGGCCATAGGCCTTTAGTTGCATTTTGCCTCTGGTACAAAAGAATGATCTGGTTCTGATTCTATGGATATTTTTTAGTTCTGAGTTCGTAATCTGACAACTGCTCCAAGCTTTTGGTCCAGACATTTTTGTTGGGATGGTTTTCTCCAACAATTCTAAAGTGTCGTAAATCTTTCAGTTCGACTCGGCGAAGCGTCCCATCATGTCCCAACAGCGAATCATGGATAGGCCTTTTTTATCCTTATATGTTCTTGACCGTTAAACCTGGCGTAGTGACATAAATCGCGATTTCAATCCATATAAAGCTACATATCGAATATTATCCAAGCAAACAATATATAGTACACTAGTGGATATCATAAAAATATCAATGATACAATGATATACCCTCTGGTAATTTAACATAGCTATTGAAAATGACCATTTATAGTGGATTTACCCATCAAAAATGGTTATTTTCAATAGCTATGTTAGTTTACCAGAGGGTATTTTAAATTCTTCAAGATAGCCACACAATTTGCAAAATCTTTGTCATTTAAAGATATTTAAAGATCTTTGAGCTACCAAGCACAGGTGGGCCTTTTTGATGGCCCTGCACCCTCGCTTGGGTGCCAACAGCCCTGCCAGGCCGGTGGATTCCTCGTTGTTAATTTTCTTTTAAGCATCCATAGATATTAAGCATCTATAGCCATCTATCATCTACCATCTTGAAATCTATAACCACATTGTTTATATATATATATTTATATAACTATAATAATCTATGACTTATAACTAGAATCATCTATATCAAAAAAAATCTCCGAATCGATACTTAAGGACTCTCCGATGTGGTGAACGGAGCCGTGAACGTAGCTGGAGCTGCGCAGCTGGAGTTTCCAGGAATTTCCCGGTATCATTTCTATGGAATTAGAATGTTAGACCATATGGTAATACATAGAAACATGTTAGTGATACTTATAACACATAGAATGTTAGTGAATTTCTATGGAATTAGAATGTTAGTGAATAAAAAAGTATCACTAACATTCACTAACCATGTTTATATATTTGATTTTCATAAAAATAAACACATGAATGGAATTAGATATGTTCAATCATAACTATCACAATGTATAACAGTTTAGACCCTTAGAAAAACATGTTTTATCGATCTGTCTGTCTATCCCCATTTTCCGACGGAGTCGCCGGACATCGCCGAAAGCCAAGTCTCGCAAACCTCCTGTCCAAGCGCGAAAGCCTTGAAAGAGTTTTACTTTGAGAACAAAGATGCATAATTATATATAATGCATATGGTAGATTAGATAGACTGTTCAAATATATTTGAAAAAACAAAAACACCGTTGGATGATGTTTTGGCTGACGTCGTTGCTCAGTTGAGCTTCACCAAGGGGCCGCTCTATCACCCGGCTGAATCAGATTGGTAGCTGCAGCCCAGGTTCATCATTGGAGTTTAAGGGAAGTTTAGGGGGAACCTCTATGTTTGATGGTCAAAACGTCCCAAAGCCATCCAAACCCACGGTTTCGGCTTGAGTTTTTTCCCGAAATCACCATAATCCAATGAACAGAAACCATCACTGGAGTGTCACTTTTTTCGTCACTGTAGGCTGCTGAAACCGGAAGCTGAGAAGATCTGCAAGATCATCTTCGACTTCCTCGTGTGGCGGATGCGGATGGCAAAAGTCGACCCGGGCATGGCATGGAGGTTTCCATTTGTCATTGGGGTTAGCCCTAAACAAATGGATGGTTTATGTAGGAAAATCACCCAAAAAACTAGGATGATTTGGGGCTACCCCTATGACTTAGGACACCTCCATGTCAATCCTAAGAGAAATGATGCAGGTCAGGTTGAGTCAGGTCAAACAGGGACAAACCAGGTCAAACTAGTCACTAGTCAGGTGGTTTGGTGGGTCTCAGACAACCGTTTATTATGCCACGGCAGGTGCACTACGCCATCTCAGATCAAGAGTTTGGTGATGTGGCAAGGGCAAGACGAGTCTCAGGTGGCCCGGAGCGCTTTGCCTTTGAAGAAACATAGGGATTTCATATGATTTCATAGGATTTTCATGGGTTCTAGAGGAGTCTACAGTATTTTTTCCGGGTGCATATGGGTGTTACAAGTGGGGCGAACCCGGGACACGAAAGACGAAAGATACATAAAGAATCATAAAGATACGGAGAGAACCAGGATTGCCAAGTTAGTCCCATCCCCGTAAATCTGAAAAACATACCGCCCACCCACTGACAACGGTATAAACCATTGCCGATATCTAGAATTACCATCAACGGTGGTTGCTTATGGCAGTTTAGCTCAGATCCAACATGATTCAATGCTTAAGCTGTGACAGGAAGAGGAAACCACCGTGGCGATCTTTGATCAGGCGCTAAGCGAGCCGTAGCCGGGCTGCCAGCTTTCGTTTTCGCCTTCAGCCATGTCCTCAATCGCAGTGTATAATACTGGCAGCAAGTTGCTACAGTGTTGAACTTGCAGGCGTTGAAGCACATCAACATCCTTCAACATTGGAGGACTGGCGATAAACATCATCCACAGTGCAGGCGTCCCACTTTAGAACCCCGGCGAAGCCAAAGAGCTTCAGAACGGTGCCAGGAAGCCGAAGCCTACAAAGCCGAAGATGGAGAAGAGTTCGGAAGGAGAGTCAGGTCAAGAAAAAGACAATGAGAGGACGCTGCTGCCACTGATCAAGTGTTACCCTCTGGTGAACATACAAAAAACTATGGAAAATCACCATGCTATCAATGGGTAAATCCACCATTTCAATGGTCATTTTCAATGGCTATTTTGACATAACCAGAGGGTAGCCACTGAAAAAGTTGGTGGCCGGGATTCGGATCTCGAGTTGTGCAGCAGGCAACGACAGAAACGTCTTTTTTCAGCTGGTGAAAAATCTGAAAAGCCATTTTTACCGTATATTCGTAGAACTTTTATAGATATTTATAGATTTTTATAGATGTATTATAGATTTATAGATATTTAATTACCACATATATAGGCCAATAGCTATCATCATATCCCCTTTTTCCCTCCCAAATCTCGATTTTCCTCAGGATTTGGGTGATCATGGATATGAGAACCAAATTGATCGTCAGTCGAAACCTGGACTTCAAGGCCGTGATACGCCGTCGTGAAACGCGATGTATTGGGAGGAGAAACCAACTGCTGGTTGGAAAGATGTTTTATATCCGTTATAGTTATATCTTTGTCCGCCCCGTTTTTCAGAGCTGAAAGATCTGAAAGATGTAGAATAAGAGAAATTGAATCGTTGAACAACGTATATACTTTAAACATCTTTCAACAACACCTTGAACATGTATCTTATGCATTTCGATATGGTCCCCGCAGCCACAAAGGTAGTCATCATGTTATTGCTGCATTTGTGCAAATGTCTGTCACATGTGATCAGGTTGTTGATTCTTCTTTGCCCTGTCGCTTCTCCGAAACATGGTTTTTTGTTGATTCTTTTTGACTTTGCACATTTTGGCATCATGAATATGGAATGAATATATGTTGTCCAACAGATGCTAAGAATCAAGGATAACAATGGATAACAGCCCCAATTTTTAAGGCCATCACAAAATATTGAGACTGATGATAATCTATAGGCCCTCTAGGCATTGGGACGGTGATATCATATCCGTTTTTCAGACAGACCTTTACGGATTCCGAAGTCATGGGGGTACCCAGTCATCCAAGTCGTTAGAACATGACTTGGTGAAAGCTATGGTGACGGCTGGGGACCAATAAAGGCACCCAAAGGCGGTTTGTAGCATGCCTGGAAAAAAAGGGAACGAAATTTGGAGGTTTGTAGCTGGGAAAATCATCCATAAATCATCCATAAATCATCCATAAAATACAAAAAATGGAGGATTTTTCACTGCCATGTGAAAAACCGGAGGGTCAACAGAGACATGGCGCGACTCCGGTCATGCCATGTCACACGCATCACGGCAGTTGGTCAACGAGATGGCCAAGATTGGGTTATTGGCAAAGGCTCCAAGTTTCGGTGTTTGAGCAGAGCAGAGTTGTTGGTCAATCTTCTGTTCCAATGAGCATTTCACTGATCCCTTCTCCCATATGGAAAACCCCCATTGTCCCACATCCATCATGGTTTAGGGGGGCTGTTTAATATGAAAGGGGGACGGAAGGGACTATCTATCCAGAATGATTTTTTTTTTAATGTACGTTGACCATCCGTCCCCAATCTGTTTTCCGCTTTGTTCTGTTGTTTTCAGATGTTTTCAACAATACCCATGGTCATAAACAAAGAGCATGGGATGCCCTAAGATTAGCATAGAACCACCAGGGTTGTTGACATGAATTTGGATTGTACTGTACAATATGTATAAATGGACAGATATATTAAATCACAAGATATATATATATATATATATATACACGTTCTTAAATGAATACATAGACATCATATATGTATATATACTCTAACTATTTAATATACATACATACATACATACATACGTACATACATACATACAAACATACATACATAATTACATACATACATACATACATACATGCATACCATATACATATACATATACAAATACATATACATATACATACACATACACATACATACATACATACATACATACATATACATACATATACATATACATACATATACATACATATACATACATATGCATACATATACATACATATACATACATATACAGACATATACAGACATATACATACATATACATACATATACATACATATACATACATATACATACATATACACACATATACACACATATACACACATATACATACATATACATACATATACATACATATACATACATATACATACATATACATACATATACATACATATACATACATATACATACATATACATACATATACATACA
>Ga0126342_10013884_pt1 | contig 14244 bp, 18 predicted proteins | sample Cyp1metagenome_FD_92528 | JGI IMG/M metagenome (GOLD analysis project Ga0126342, IMG submission 92528) | Coral microbial communities from Lord Howe Island, Old Settlement Bay, Australia - Cyphastrea 1 metagenome | ecosystem: Host-associated > Invertebrates > Cnidaria > Coral ...
TGTGTGTGAAAGAAAGTTGTGTGTGAAAGATGGTGTGTGACAAAGCTGTGTGTGAAAGAAAGGTGTGTGTGAAAGAAAGTTGTGTGTGAAAGATGGTGTGTGACAAAGCTGTGTGTGAAAGAACGTTGCGTGTGTAAGAAAGTTGTATGTGACAAAGAGGGGGCGGCGGAGGAGGCGGGACCGAGGCGGGACGGAGGCGGCGGGTACAGAATCAAAAACAAGAACCCCACACAAAGATGTGGGGAAAAAGCAAGTCTGGGAGAGGCAAAAATTACAAGTGTAAAAAAAACCTGAACAATGCGACTCTGAAAGAAGCAAGAAAATGCAAACAAAAGCTAAACAACGAAACAAATGCAAATCAGACCAGGGACCAACTAGACGAACATGATTTTGGAAAAACATGCAAAAACCTATATAGGTAAAATGCAAGAAACATGCCAAAAAATACGAACTGCACTTTTGCAACTGCATTTTCTTGCATTTTTGATTTGCATTTTTTGCATTGTGTTTTTGCACTTGCATTTTTTTGCATTTTTTGATTTGCATTTTTTGCATTACATGGTGCGTTGTTTCAAGATTTCAGTATCTAGAATAGGCCCACAAGGCGCCAACGCAAATCTAATCTAATCCTATCCTACCCTGCCTCACCCTATCTTACCCTATCCCATCCCACTCTAATCCAATCCAATCCTATCCTATGTATCTTGTTCATATGAAGATGTGCCTTATCTATTTGTCCATATATCCGTCGATATTTTTCCTGCAGTCTTGTGTTATTGCTTGTGGACTTCAGGCCTTCCTGAGTGTGGGCACCATCAAGCTGAAGCCAATGCGGGGCCCATTTCGCCATTTGGTCTCAGCGAATTTGGATCAGATTGCAGCCTGCTGAGCATGTCTGGTGAGTTGCAGCCAGTCACGGTGGAGACCACTTCGTGCGGGCAGGGTGCCCAAGCAAATCAGCGAATGTCAACTTTCGATCCTAGCTCCTTTGTGCTGATTTGATTTTGCTCTTTATCCGCTGAGGTTATGGGAAGAAGTTGGGCACATGGAAGCCTCTGAGCCGAACAGATGCCGAACACCATCGCCACCGCGCGATGGAATACACAAGTTCAAATTGAAACGATGAGTTGTCTGAGCCCTTTAGGCTCCCCATGAGGCAGTTGAAATGCTTGGTTTGAATTCGCAAGCCGGCAGCATCAAACACTGATGCTCCCACCGTGTGATAAACCCGCAGCTTGGAAATCATTGCCAGTTCCCGCAGAACTTGGAAAGACCAGAGCACTCGGGACCTGATTTGAAGACTTTGGTTGTGAAGCGGCTGGTATCAGCCCGGTGGCTTGAGGTTGTGATAGCTGGGAGCGTGCTGCTTAGCATACTTGGATTTCGGAGGTTGTAGGTTGAAACGTTTTGCTGATGACTGCTCCCAGGAAGCGTTTTCAATGAGGAGCCTTGCGGGAAAGCCAGAGCCCCAAATAGATTCAAATAGCTTGAAACTATACAACTATGTCTGCCTGCTTGAAGCGATCTTGCGTAGCTGTGGCTATGGGTTATTCTCAAATTTTGAGACCGCGGGGTCGACATAGTCATGGAGGTAGAGCAGTAAAATATGCGCAAGCTGCTCGAATTTAGTTTGCAACATCCAGACACCTGGCCTCCTTAAGGTGAATGTTGATGAGCTGGAGCCTGTGAACAAGAAGACCGCACCATGCAGATTTGAATTGGATGCGGGAGGGGGTTCTTTGCATTTCCTGATCTGTTCGTTTTTTCTGATTTATGTCTGGCTGCTCTTGCCTTTCTTTTTCTTCTTGTCCTGCTGCGTCGCTTTTCCGCTTCCCCGTCTCTGCTTCTTCTTTCCCCTTCTTTGCTAAACAACCTCTTGGCTTTTGATCTCTACTTTTGGCTCTTTGTCCCTTGCTTATGCTTCCCCTCTTTTGCTTTCCTGTTTCTCTGCTTTTGGGTTGTGTTCCTTTGCTTCTGCTTCCACCTTTCGCTTTTGCATTTCCCCTCTGTTGCTTCTGCTTCCGTTGTGCTGCTTTTCTGCTCTTTTGCTTTACTTCTGCTGTGCTGCTTTTCTGCTTTCGCTTTTCTGCGCCTTTGCTTCAGATGAGAGATTCTGCTACAAGCTGTCTGCGCACAGCAACGATGGTCAATAAGACCGTCAAATGCCAAGAGAGACGAAATCTAACACGACATAGCAAGACGGGGAGAAATACCTTCCCCTTCCTGCAAAAATTTCGCGCTTACCGAATATAGTGGCAAAACATGGCAAAACCACATGTGACGAAAGCTAGCTTGCTAGCTGGAGTTGGATTTGCTTTAGCAATGATTTGGTGGCAGACTGGACGCAGCTGCCATGATTTTTCATGTTGAGCTTGTTTTGGGGCTCGCTTGTTCGGCATGATTATATAATCATGTCGAACTGTGACCCCTCTCCCTCCCTCGGGCTCAAACCCCGCTGCCTCCATCCCGCTGGGTTTTATCTGTGACGACGCATTCGCATGCGGGCGCACACGCATGTATAAGATGATATTCACCGTGAGTGTTGCGAATGTAATGCGATAATGCATTCTTATCTAATTGAATTTACATAATGCAATGCAATCCAGTCCAATGCAATGCAATCTAACCTATGGCGCACCTACCCTTTCACAACTTGGAATCTGATTCTCCAACATCTTCAACGACTGAGAGGGAACTATTGTTCATGGAGTATTTTTGTCAGTTTGTTGGTGCGCCCAGCTTGCTTTGCGCTTTGCAGCTTTCGTGCTTTCATTCTCATGGGAAAAAATCTTTTAGGTCGTAAATATTCATGTGCTTGGTTAATCTTGAAGCCTGACAAGAGCCTGAAAACAGCGTGAAGCATGTTGAAAAGACCGTGAAAAACTTATTAAGACCATCAAAAAAAAGTAACGCAATCTAACCTAAGCTAATGTAGTCTAATTTAATGGAACCTAATCTAATGCAACCTAACCTAGTGTGATGTAATTTACTCCCACCTAATGTAATGTAATGTACCGTAATGTAATTTAACCTAATGAGAGAACAATCACTTGGAGTCTTGCACTCCGTTTCCTCAAGAGGTCTGTGTGAAAACATGACCCGGTTTGGGCGAGGAATGGAAGATGCGCACTTAAGATTCCCAAACATTTCTTGCTCGATGGATGTATGCACCTAAGTTACCAGATTCTAAGATTGGGTTTTGTATAATCGATATATATATATACAGATATATAGAGATACTTTGGTATATTCATCATAGACATATTTACTTATATATATATAATACGTCAGCGGGAAAAAGGTTCAATCAGATGGTTGCAAAGTGGCCCACGGGGCACATTGTATTTCGCAAGTAAAGTACTAGGAGCGTAATTTTGACGCTGTTCTGCTATATAGGATGCCAGGGGGAGGGTTGTGGAATGATTGCTGTGCATGCGAGCTAGCATATTATGATACGCAGCTGTTAGCTTGCCAGCAACAGCGAATGGTAGCTTATTTCAAGCCAAAAACTGACACTGAAAAGGTCGCACCACATATTCTCTCAATACATATCTCTCCTTGCCCAACTAGGTTTTGTCCCCTTCCCTTTGGCCTCAAGTTGAACGCATTTTCTGTGTTTGTTTGTGTTTTTTTAGGGCCTAAAACTTAAGTTTTAAAAAACTGTAACAGCCTAAAACAAGTTTTGAAACACATCAAACCTAAACGCGCCCTAAATAAACCGTGGACCATCGCTGAGTAACACCCCAGCCAGCCAGAAACAAATCCCAAACCAACATTAAGTAAACATCAACAAACTCCAAACTTGAAAGAAACACTTAAACCAATCCTAAACTGACCATAAATAAACCCTCAAGAAACCTAACCGTAAACCAACCCTCAATAAATTCTGTAAAGCGTAAACCCTAAACCAACCATCAGTAAATTCTAAGCCAACCGTCAGAAAACCCAAAACAACCCAAATAATTCCTAAACCGACATAAAACACATAAACCTTAAGCCGAAAACAAGAACGAAAAACCAGAACAATAAGGAAAAAAAACCAGAAGAAAAAGGGAAAAACAAATGAACAAATAACAAGAAGAACCAAACAAAACCACAAAAAAAACACAACAAGAACAAAAACAATGAACAATGAAAACAACGAGAGCAACGAGAAGAAACACAAGAAAAAAAACAAACAAAAAGGAAAACACCAGCAGCAACAAGAGCACAAGTATAACTGTGGCCACAATCAAAACATGTTTGGCACAAACTGCAAATGGAAGGGGGTGCTGTCAAACACATAACCCTTGTGCGGTGTTTCATACAGAATCCTAGCCCCAGGATAGAAACAGAACCTATATAATTTCCCCAAACGGGTCAGGAAAAAATCCCAGATGATTTTGCACCCATTGAATGTCAACCATTTGCACTGGAAGAACTCAAGAGGTCTGACTGGCAAATTGAAGTTGGAGCCACCAAAACATTGGTCCTCACCTTGGCAAACGGGACCTCGCGGTGACTATTTCAAGTTGTGTCAAATTGCGAAGTGTTGCAGACCTGCAAACGCCACAAGTCACGAGGTTGTGAACCTCTGCAAGAAAAAACCAGTCAAATGGAGGCTGAAACTCTGAGACGAGTGCGTTCGTTGAGAGCACCCACAGAGACAAGTCGGGAAATGTGTAAAACCACCACTCAGGATGCTGTTTTGCGAGGTAGATATTATTCATAGCTGTGCCACTGGGAGCATCGAATCAAAATCAATGGAGCCGGGGTATTTGCTTGGATTTTGCGACAAAGGACGTTTTGCCAGGACAGTTATCAGGGATGCTTGCTGCATGACTGTTCAAACTGCACAGGATTTGTGAGCGTTAATGAGTTTCTATTGTGGTAATTTCGATTTTGATCGCTCTCTGAGGGCTCTCACCAAAGAGGAGGAGCAGTCAATGCCTGGTGCAGATGCAAATGCCTTAGACAGTGGGAAATGCAGACGGCAGTAAATGGCATCGGCATGATTGGGTTGAGCGCTCTGGCTCCTGCCTTCGCCTACGTACGGAAGGTAATGGACGACAACTTTGATGTCATGCAGCTTGAACATGACGACGACGACCCTGAAAGGGTGGGGGAACTTGGACATAGTTTTTGAATGTAGCGTTCGAATCAAAATTTTACGATGGAAACGTCAGGTCGAGGAACAGCTGGAGAACGAGAAAAAACTCGAAGCCAGATACCAGAAACTTGTTGCAGAGCTTTCGCCTCGGGATTGATTACTTTGGCCGCTCGCCCTCCCAAAGGTTTAACGGTTTGCCTTGTTCCTTTTTTAAAAAGGCCCTGTGCAAACACAACTTGCAAGACCCAGAGGTCCGAACAACAAACAATTCCAAGGCGTGGAATCGACTACGAGGATCTCATCCGACGGCTTTGACCTTCACTTTTGACAGAATATTTGAGACCTGTTGGTTGTATCTCTGGTTTGCCGCAATGTCAGTGTCGCAACTGGTTCATTTGAAGGCCCTATCTGCTGGTCCGAACACGAACGAAGGGTGAAAGGCAAGGAGTGGAGGTTTTGAGGTCTCTGCCTGAGGAGACGTTGAATACCTTCTTCGCCCTCTTCGACAACTGCATTCAGTTGTACCGGCTGAACAAGCCTGCGCCATAGCACTAGTCATGAGCTCCTGACGGCTTTGTTCCTTCGAACCCAATTTTTTCTTGCAAGTGCAGTGACCGATTCGAAAAAACCAAAAGAAACTTCAGAATTGAAGTCTATAGCCTATAGTCTATGGTAGTTTGTTTCCCAGACTGGGAAGCCACTGAAAGGGTTCTTGTCATGATCATGAGCCGCTTCTTCTGCCATTTGGCCCAAGGTAGCTCAAGACAGCCCAAGGTTCACAGTACTACGGCCAACCAGCCATGAGACCGGAGACGACTCGAATGATCACAGAGATCGAACAAAACCGAACTGAACGTCTCCGCAAAATGGAGCTGCGGATTGAGAAGGCTGGACTGAGTGCCAAAAAGCCAAAAAATGAGATAGAACGCCCCAGAAGGCCACAGACTCCGCATGCACGGATGAAATTCCTTTGCGAGTTTTTCTTATTGATTGCTTTTTCCCGAAGGGGGGGGAGTCTGAAAATCTAAGCTGGACAGGCGCCGCGTGGACAACATACATTTTTCACCACCCCCATTCCAAATAAATGTAAGTTAGCACGCGCCGCGTACCAGGTTACATTCTTAGGTGCCTCCCTACCCCCTATCGAACCCTTGGTTTCCCAATGGCCCAGGAAAAACTAAAGATATGTTTTCTTGGAATGGGGAGGGGCAGACCAAATCCATGGAGATTCCATCATTTCCCCTTTTTTTTTTTTGTGGAGCTGTTTCGAGATCAGATGCCTCCCTAAAGATGATATACGACGTTAAAATTGTAAGCTTACATTTTTGGGGTTGGCAGCCCAAAAAATGTTGGACAAGTTTGCCTCCGGAAATGTGACTTAATATCAGGAGCGTTTAAGAACAAATCATTGTAAAATAAACAATCCTGGCAACCCAAACAAATGCAACTTACATATTTTGGCCTCCAGCAACCTGCCTACTTGTAACTAACATTTTCTGCTAAGGGGTAGGGATCTTTTTGTATGACAAGCGACATATTTTTGGACGGTCTTCTCAAGGTGGTGTTTATTTTCCTGCCAGATGCAGCACTTCAGAGATGTCCATATTCAGTTTTGGTGGCTGGCGCAGCACTTTAGATGTGTGGTGCTGCGTGTGTTTTGCAAATCGCATGGGCACTGCTGCATCAAGTGGTCACAAAGGGCATGAGGTCGCTTGTGCACCTGGAATTTTTGCTCGCTTGCTTGTTTCTCGCTTCTGCACCTGCCATCTCTGCAAAGGTGTTGAATGCTACGAAACTCTAGAAATCTCCAGGAAATGGACAACATAATCAGATACCGGTGCCAATGAAACGAAATGAAAGAACATGAAGTCAATGACACGAAAGGATGAATGCAAACATGAAATGAAAGAATGAACGAATGGAAGAATGGACACATAATGAAATCAACAAATAATTATATAGATGAGATAGCAACAAAGCAAGGAAATGACATGAAATGGAACCGAACGGAATGACATGGAATGGAATTGAATGAAATGAATTGAAATGACATGAAAGAAAGAATGAGGGAGGACTGTTACCGTGATCTAGTGTTAGCATGATGTGGTGTTTCTACAGTCTAATTTCGGTTGCCACCTCTCTGGCTGACATGTTGATGTGAACGCTGACCATGCACACTCGTCCGTAACTATATCCTGAGCATGTTTGTGGCTTGATGCTCCACTACTTCCTAAAAACCAGTTCTCATACCAACTTAACCATCGATATGGTTGGAGCTTGGCCAAATATGCGTGAGCACTCCTTTGTGTGAAATTACATATGCAATTTTGTCGGGCATGCGTGCCCTTTGGCATACCCATTCAATTCAATTTTCATTTGAGATGAGCCAGAGAACGAATGAAACTTGGAAAGTGGACAGTTCTCAGTGCACTCGATGTTGCACCGCAGAGTTTCTTCTCGATGGTTTAGGCTAGCGCTTAAGGCCTTTTGGCCGTACAAACGTTTAAGCTGTCGAGATTCGACGCATGATGCTTGAAAAAACAAGATGCAGCCCACGAACCCGAATGTAGTCACGTAGAACACTTTTGTGAAACAAGTTATTTGAACAGTCTTGTACATGTTTCCCCTGTTACCGTACCAGTGCTCTGTATCTGTGGAATGCGGAAGAGGATGGAGTGCAAAGTGTGGAGTGTGGAGTGTATAGAGTGGAGTGTAGAGTGTGGAGTGTAAAGTGTAAAGTGTGGAGTGTAACGTTTAGAGTGTGGAGTGTAGAGTGTGGAGTGTAGAGTGTAAAATGTAAAGTGTAAAGTGTAGAGTGTTGAGTGTGAAGTGTGAGTATGGAGTGTATATAGAGTATGGAGTGTAAAGTGTGGAATGTGAAGGGTAGCGTGTAAAGTGCGGAGTGAAAAGTGTGGAGTGTAAAGTGTAAAGTGTAGAGTGTAAAGTGTAGAGTGTGGAGTGTGGAGTGTAAAGTGTAGAGTGTGGAGTGTAAAGTGTGGAGTGTAAAGTGTAGAGTGTGGAGTGTGAAGTGTAGAATGTAAAGTGTGGAGTGTAAAGTGTGGAGTGTAAAGTGCGGAATGTAGAGTGTAGAGTGTGGAGGTGGAGTGTAGAGTGTAGAGAGAGTGTGGAGTGTGGATTGTAAAGTGTGGAGTGTGGAGTGTAGAGTGTCGAGTGTAGTGTGGAGTGTAAAGTGTAGAGTGTAAAGTGCTGAGCGTAAAGTGTGGAGTGTAAAGTGTAGAGTGTAAAGTGTAGAGTGTGGAGTGTAACGTGTAAAGTGTGGAGTGTAAAGTGTAAAGTGTGGAGTGTGGAGTGTAGAGTGTAGAGTGTGGAGTGTAAAGTGTAAAGTGCGGAGTGTAAAGTGTGGAGTGTGGAGTGTAAAATGTAGAGTGTGGAGTGTGGTGTGTAAAGTGTGGAGTGTGGAGTGTGAAGTGTGAAGTGTAAAGTGTGGAATGTAGAGTGTAGAGTGTGGAGTGTGAAGTGTAGAATGCAAAGTGTCGAGTGTAAAGTGTGGAGTGTAAAGTGTAGAGTGGAAAGTGTAAAGTGTGGAGTGTGGAGTGTAGAGTGTAGAGTGTGGAGTGTGGAGTGTGAAGTGTAAAGTGTGGAGTGTAAAGTATAAAGTGTGGAGTGTGGAGTGTAGAGAGTAGAGTGTGGAGTGTGAAGTGTGAAGTGTAAAGTGTAGAGTGTAGAGTGTAGAGTGTTGAGTGTAAAGTGTAGAGTGTAAAGTGTGGAGCGTAAAGTGTGGAGTGTAAAGTGTAGAGTGTAAAGTGTAGAGTGTGGAGTGTAAAGTGTAAAGTGCGGAGTGTAAAGTGTGGAGTGTGGAGTGTAAAGTGTGGAGTGTGGAGTGTAAAGTGTGGAGTGTGGAGTGTGGAGTGTAAAGTGTAGAGTGTGGAGTGTAGAGTGTGGAGCGTAGAGTCATGAGTGTAAAGTGTCGAGTGTGTAGTATAAAGTGTAAAGTGTAGAGTGAAAAGTGCAAAGTGTGGGTTGTAAAGTATTGCATTTTTCACATTGTCACCACTTGACGCAGCCCCGACATTGGTATTCGCAAAAAAAACAGGCAACGCGACACGTCTGAAGTGCTGCGCCTGCCACGTCAAATGACAATGGATGTCTCCAAAGTGCTGCGCTGCCCTGCCACGAAAAATGCAACTCATCTTCTGAAAACTACACCAAAGTATTGCGCCCGCCACACAAAACGGTTTTCGTCACTTTTTGCAGACACGTGAGAATATCACCAAGTGCCACGCCTGCCACGCGAAACAACAGGGCAACCAACTTGGAAACCTTCGAAAAGGAGAGGTTTTGCAGCTTCCCCATAGACACGGCGACAGCAGAAGAAAACCCGAGACCCGAGACGAGACATGTTGGAGCATCAAAACGAGCATTTCTTGCGAGACATCCTCCAATTTTCACACTTTGTAGCTTCGGAATCGACGTTTTCCCACGAGTTTTCTTGTGAACCTCAAAAATTGCTACTTCAAAATCGATGTTTCGTGCGAGGCTTCCATCCACGCTTGCCACAGAATTTACACGTTGTCACCACTGGACGCAGCCCTGACAATGCGATTCGCAAAAGCACCCAACACGACTCCTGTAAAGTGCTGCGCCTGCCACGCAAAATGAAGATGGACACGTCCAAAGTGCTGTGCCTGCCACGAAAACTGGAACTCATCTTCTGAAAACGTCGCAAAAGTATTGTGCCTGCCACGCAAAACGACTTCCGACATGTTACAAAACACGTCTGAATGTCACGAAGTGCCACGCTTGCCACGCGAAACGAAGCAACGCGACGTTTGAAACCTCAAAAAGTGACCCCTTTTGCAGAACTTACGATAGGCACGGCCATACGGCCCTCACACGGACACTTGCGGACGGTTGCGGACGGTTGCGCCACGTCGAGCGAACGCACCCTCAACCCCCAGACCCCCAGAGTGAAACGGGAACCCTTGCTATGCATTCGGGAAAAGACGCATGATGCTTGCAGATCGTCATAATGAATGAAATGATGAATGGGACTGGGATGGCTTGTGCGCCGGGATTTCGGCTCACTGGCGCTCTCGTGAATGTGTTTCTGTTTGATTTGATGCTTCGTTGTCTGTCTGGGTCTAGGTCTAGGTGTATCCCTGTGTCTTCAGGCGGTCCCCAGCCCACCTGTCCCCATGTAGCACTGTTTTGGTTTAAATTAATTGTATTGACGTGTCTACGAAATGCATGTTAATGATGTTTGTACGACCCGTACCTGTTTAATAACCACATTGTAATTAGCTCATTTCGTGGACCATGCTGCTCCGTAGTGGCTGCTAACCCGCCCCTTTTTAGTCAATTTCTGTCCATGTCCCAAGTCCCGTATCCATGTCCCGTGTCCCGCAATCCCTGTCCCGTTGTCCCGTGTCCCCCTGTCCCCTAATTTGAAATTTTAAAAGGCTGTGAAGAATTGTATTTGGCCCAGGTGTGCGAATGGGTGGTAATTTAGTGACTGCAGGGCTTCGGTTCCCCCCTGGCCCGCCCCTCTAGCGGGCAAACTGTGGGGCTGGGAAAGAAGGGTTTTGGTATTAGATGAACCATGCTGAACCTCAACGGCCGAAATGGTCCAGTGTCTGATTTGCGTGAAGCTTCTGATGGATGAAGCGGCGTGGGTGATATGGCCTCAGGGGAAGAGCCATGCTGTGAACCATGCTGATATGGTCCGGTGGGCTTCGCATTGAAGATGCTTGAACATTGTCCGATTTGCGTGAAGCTTCTGATGGATGAAGCGCTGTGGGTGATATGGGCTGAGGGGAAGAGATGGCCGATCTGGTCCGGTGGGCTTCGCATTGAAGATGCCCGAATATTGAAAATGTTTGAACATTTTTACGACAGCCAGCCAGTAGGCCTGGCTGAAGCGATTTTAGGGGGTCCGGGGGCCCTTGGTCTGTATTTCCAGGGGGTCAGAAGGGAAGCTTAGATGTGGCCAAAACACCGCTTCTTATAGGTTACCATGATGTTGGGGCGTAACCAGTCACAAACACTGTAATGTACATTTTTTCTTATTTTGAGAAGGTTAGCAATTGTTGAAACACATAATTATATTTACATGTTTTTCTGCTGGGGCTGAAAAAGCCTGTGGGTGAAAAGTCTGTGAAGTCTGTGGGTGAAGGGTCTCCGGGTGAAGAGTCCCCGGGTGAAAAATATATGGATGAAAAGTTTGCAGGTGAAAAGTATATGGTTGAAAAGTCTGTGGGTGAAAAGTTTGTGGGGGAGAAGTGCAGGGGTGAAAAGTTTGTGGGTGAAAAGCGGATGGTTGAACACACTGTGGGTGACAGTCATGCAGGTGAGAAGTATATGGGTGAAAGACTGTGGGTGAAAAGTCTGTGGGTGAATTCTGTATGGGGAAAAATTAAATATGTGGCTGAAAAGCTTGTGGGTGAAACATCAGTGGGTGAAGAGTATTAATAATTTGGGTGCGAAGTCTGTGGGTGAAAAGCCTGTGAAAAGTCTGTGGGTGCAAAGTCTGTGGGTAAGGGTCTGTGGGTAAGGGTCTGTGAGTGAAAAGTACATGGGGGAAAAGTCTGAGGGTGAAAAGTCTGTGGGTGAAAAGTCTGTGGGTGAAAAGTCTGTGGGTGAAAAGTCTGTGGCTGAAAAGTCTGTGGGTGAAAAGTCGGTGGGTGAAAAGTCTGTGGCGGAAAAGCCCATGGCTGAAAAACATGTGGGTGAAAAAATCTGTGGGTGAAATGTCTGTGGGTGAAAAGTCTGTGTGTGAAAAGTCTGTGTGTGAAAAGCCTGTGGGTGAACAGTTTTTCGGTGAAAAGTATGTGGGTGCAAAGTCTGTGGATGAAAAGTCTGTGTGTCAAAAGTTTGTGGGTGAAAAGTATGTGGACGGAAAACCAGTGGATGAAAAAAATGTGGGTGAAATGCCTGTGGGTGAAACGTAAATGGGTGAAACATATATGGGGGAAAAGTCTGTGGGTGAGAAAATTGTCGGTGAAAAGTCTGTGGCTGAAAAGTCTGCGGCTAAAAGCTTGTGGCTGAAAAACATGTGGGTGAAAAATCTCTGGGTGAAAAGCCTGTGGGTGAAAAGTCTGTGGGTGAAAGTTTCTGGGTGAGAAGCCTGTGGGTTAAAAGTATGTGGGTGAAAAGAATTGGGGTGCAATGTATGTGGGTGAAAAGTCGGTGGGTGAAAAGTATGTGGTTGAACAGTCTGTGGGAGAAAAGCATGTGGGTGAAAAGTCTGTGGGTAAGGGTCTGTGGGTGAAAAGCCTGTCGGTGAGAAGTATATCGCTGAAAAGTCTGTGGGGGAAAAGTAGGTTGGTAAAGCGTCCGTGGGTGAAAAATCTTTTGGTGAAAAATTGGTGTAGCTGTAGCTGTGATGCTGGCTTTCGTTACTGTTACCCCCTCTCAGGTGTGCATCCTATATACAATCTTTATGCGCTCTACACTGCATTCTACACTCTACACTTGACACTGTACACTCTACACCTCACACTCCTCACTTCTTCACACTCCACACTTCACACTTTGCACTTTACATTCCCCACTCCCCTCTCGACACTCCCCGCTCCCCACTCTACACGCTACACTCCACTCTTTACACTGGACATTTTACACTCCGCACTCTACACCCGCCCAGCTCCACATTCAGTCTACAACGGTAAGCCAAAAGTGGAAACATATTCAAGTCTGTTGTAACGAGTTGAGAAACACTTTTACATGATGTGCATTTCGCAGGTTGGATCAGGTTTCTCCATGGGTAGCCCCACGCCTTCCAGAACGTTCTTGAACTTTCTCTTTTTCCCGACAATGACATGGATTGAACTTGTAGCAATCTTTGGATGCGTTCGCTTACCCTACAGGCGCTGATTGAGAAAGCGAATCAAATTGCAATTCATACAATGGTCTGACATTTCACGAAAGCTAGCGGTAGCTAGCTGGAGTTGCTCTTGCTTCAGCAATGGTCTGAGCCCAACACAGTGATTTTTCACTCGAACCCCCCCACGCCCGCTCGCGGGGCATTTTGAAGCAGTCTCGGAAGCAGATGGTCACGGACTCAAATCCTGCCAGGGCCATCCCTCTGTAACTCTTTAGCTCAGGATCTGTAACTCTCTAGCATTGGGCTCGATAGAGTTCTTTCTGACTCAGGTCAACACTTTGTAGATTTGAGCCCCGTCAAAAAGTATAATTAATTTTGGATGGGCCCAAACTTTATCGCGTACCCATCTTCTTTGGTTCAGACATTCCATGCTCGCCAGAGCTTCTAACAATTTGGCAGTGCTCGATAGAATTCTTTGTGACTCGGATCAACAGTTGAGGTTCTGAGCCCCATCAAAAATTACACTTCTGGATAGGGCCTCAACTTTTTACAGTAACCGTGTTCTTGGGTCACATGTTCTACGAACATTACACCTCTACTTTGCTACCGTCTTGACTCCATCCGACGCCCCTGTGGATGAGTATCGTCTGGCACTTTGGCAGTGAGCTCCAAAGCAGCTCCGGATACAATCCTCCCTATCGTTCAATGGCGGTGCCGGCTGCAAAGTCCTAGATCACTTGCATTTGTATCGTGTAAGTTTGCAGCGCTATATACCTCCATCCGATGTCGCCAAGCACAGCATGCAACTTCCTTCTACATATGAAGCTCTCCATTGTGCAGCTCCTGTGCCTGTATATGCATGTCTATCTCTTTGTGTCGATATCGTGTTCTGATTTTCTTTCTGTATTTTCTTTCTTCATATGTGTATATATATATATATATACCCTCGGGGCCCCAGGTTTCCGCAAGGGGTGGGGTGGGGTGGGGTGTGGCATGTTAACGTCATATTCATGGTACGTTGATGGGTGGGGTGGGTGGGGTGGGGCATGTTAACGTCATGTTCATGGTACGTGGAAACTTTGAAAAAGAACATGTTGCAGCATGCTGATGAAGTTGAAGCAACAACGAGCAAAAAAAGGGTGACTATCCACATGTCCCGTTTCATGCTGACATAAAAAACATTGCAAATACCAATAAAAAACAGCCCTTCATATTACACCACGAGCGGCAGTAAAAACAGCACTTTTCCGCTTAAAAAAAACAACGACTTTCATGAAATGTGCTATTTCGTGTGGGAAAACAAGAAAATCAGAAACTTTGAAAAAGAACATGTTGCAGCAGGCTGATGAAGTTGAAGCAACAACGAGCAAAA
>Ga0126342_10013885_pt1 | contig 14243 bp, 14 predicted proteins | sample Cyp1metagenome_FD_92528 | JGI IMG/M metagenome (GOLD analysis project Ga0126342, IMG submission 92528) | Coral microbial communities from Lord Howe Island, Old Settlement Bay, Australia - Cyphastrea 1 metagenome | ecosystem: Host-associated > Invertebrates > Cnidaria > Coral ...
GTCATCTAATCAGTGACGCGCATGAATGGATTAACGAGATTCCCACTGTCCCTACCTACTATCTAGCGAAACCACAGCCAAGGGAACGGGCTTGGGATAATCAGCGGGGAAAGAAGACCCTGTACGAGTGGGAGTGCCGCAGAAATCGCGCCTGCAGAGCTTTTACGAGCATGCTGTGCCTTGCCCCTGGTGCTGTGCAAACTATCAACCTGCCAGGAGGAGCTATTTTTATTGGAGCTCTATATGCTGGAGGCTATATTATATATATATATGTATTTATCTGGTGCTGGCAATTGGAGAACGCATACGGTGCTGCCGAGATCGTCAGCAACAGCTGGACGATTTTCTTTTGGAGTACCGTGCATATTTGCATCATGTGTCCAATTGCGTCTCTGTTTTGTTGCATTGGCGCAGAATCTGCAGGAGAGCCATGTTTTTTCTGGGGAAACCCATGGTTTCCACGAGTTTCTCCCAAAACAACCATTTCATTCATCAATCACCAACCAATCTGTTCAACACCGATATCACATATCATATACATATATCGTATAGTTTGGTGATGTTCTCATTTGAATCCCCATTAAGACAAACAACAACATATCAATCCCATCCAACAATCATCATTATTGACTAATTGCGGTATATCCCCAGTATATCTGTAGCTGACCATTTACTCATCAACAAATCCATTATATCATCATCATTATTTGCATGAAAATCCATTACCCAATATAATTCTGTGATATGGTAAAATCCCATTCCATGATATGGTAAAATCCATTTACCCATCACTACCCATTGACTATTTATCTATGGATATTTCATGATATTCCCATTATATCCATAGAAAAGAAGCATGCCGGATAGCCGAAAAAAATCATCCAGTCGTCATGGATGTCATGGTAATATCTACGACTGGGGATCCCAGATCCCAAGAAGATTCAGCCCCCATTATGTTATTTCATGTTGATTTTCCAGGTATTTTGATATCCATTTATTTTAATATGTTATTTCAGGTTTATTTATTTCCATGTTTATATCCATTTAAGAAGAACTCCCATTTAAATCCATTTATTTCATATTATGATTCCATCTATTACCCATGATTTTCCCATTATAGACCGATCTATAGTTACCCTCTGGTAAGCTAACATAACTATGGAAAATCACCATGCTATTAATGGGTAAATCAACTATTTCTATGGCAATGTTCAATAGCTATGTTAAATTACCAGAGGGTGACCATCAATATCATGGTTCTAGAGTTTAACATAGTTAACTATCATTGTTAGCTATCATGGTTAATAGTTTCCCATATCTATGGTTAATAGAGTTTATCAATATCTATTTTCCCATCTATTACATACCGCCTGGTAAACTAACCCTTTGCGACATAGAAAATGGCCCAGACGAAATAGTGAGTTTTCCCATTAATAGCATGGTGATTTTCCATCGTTTTTTGTAAACGTTTACCTGAGGGTAACCATTATTAACCATACATTAACCATAGATTAACCATAGATATCCATAGATTAACCATAGATTAACCATAGATTATCCATAGATTAACCATAGATTAACCATTTTATCATTACTAACCAGGGTAACCATGATTCAAACTCTCCGCCCAGGTCAAGAGTTTGATTCAAGTGGACTTACCGGCTCCGCTCGCCAGGAGGGAACCGAGTCGTGGGCAAGGATGGTTTTTTTGGGGACGGTTTTGGGTGGTTTTTTATGGCTATTTGTTTGGGGAATATTGGGAATAACCATGGTGAAGATGGGTTATAGTTATTTTTTCGTGATTATATGTGATTATGAAAATGGCTATGGGCTAGATGGGTTATGAATATAGTTCTTAGTGGTTATTAGTGGCTATGAATCACAATTCATGGGTGTAACTTTGGGATTCTACCCCCGACAAGTTGGGCTATGGGTCCCTAGTTCAACTATGGTGAAATATAAGCCACACAAATTGGAGTGGAACTGCAACCCCAATCCCTCTGACCATCATTCATTTGGATAGATTATGACATCACTGCAGTGATGCTCAGGGTCGCTCAAGAGCCATCTGAGAATCGATTTCGAGGCTTCAGACGCTAGAGGGCATAGATCCGAGCATGATCCCAGGAAATATCAATTAAATCCCATTAGACTCCATAAAATATTCATCTGGTTGATGGTTTGGAACATTTTTTTCCATATATTGGGAATAATACTCCCAACTGACCAATATTTTTCAAGATGGTTGAAACCACCAACCAGATAAAATATCCATGAAAATTACATCAAACCCCAAAATCTTCAGCCCAGCCTGGAAGCCTGGAAGCCTGGAAGCCTGGAAGCCTGGGCATTCCGTATTGTTCACGCATTAGGGGATCAGCAAACCAGAGGGATCTTCCCATGACCACTGCATATATGTGCCATTTCTGTACATTATATCCCCATAAAATGGTAAGCATCCAGAGGTCAATCATCAGTTTTATCCCCATGTTTGATGGTTAAAATCCATATTAAATGATTCAACCTAATTTAAAACGCCAGTGAACTTCATATCAAACTCCATTAAAAATCATATTAAACTCCATTTTGGGTGCTTAAAATCTCCATATGTTTGATGCATGTTTGACCCTTTTAAACTCTTTTACAACATGTATAACTCATTCGTAAAAGATGAACCATGAAAAATCTATGCCCAATCATCAAAACCAGGAGCCCGGGTGCCAGCAGTGGCACCAGCAGTGGTTTCCGACGAGGCTACCAGGCCTGTTTTTTTCTGCCATATTTCACTATGGAGGGGTTTCCATAAATGGGGGTACCCCAATAGCTGGGTGGTTTATAATAGAAAATCCCATTAAAATTGATGATTTGGGGGTACCCCTATTTTAGGAAACCTCCATGGTTTATGATACTCAAAAAAAAAAAAACTATAGTATTCATAGTGGGTTAGGACCCAACAAGAATCACTGATATAAACCCCACATTGTGGGGTTTATATGGGTTTATGGTTTATGGTGGATATCTATGTGTGGGGTTTATAAACCAACTACTTTCTGTTCTTTAGCTATAGAAATTGGTTGCGTGATTTAGGTCGATGACTTCCCTTTTAAAAAGTGGTCATTGTCCATAGCTATGTTAGTTTACTGGAGATAAACTTCATTTTGGGGATCTAAATGGAGATCTAATCATCGTTAAAGTGGGATCTAATGATGGATTATTTCCACAAGTGGGGGACTTATAGTTGTTACCTCTATATTTAGTCAATTGTCCCTCTTGTATTTGGGGTATTGCTCCCACCCTTCATTTATGATTTTTGTGATTTTAATGTGGATCTAGTCATAATTTCTAGTGATGTTGAATCGAAAAAATATTGGGGTCAGAACTTCTTGATGAGTTGTTTCTCACCTAGATTCGGCCCCTAGATGTGCCTAGCTTGTACCACCAGATAGTGATTGGATGTATAAAACTTGATCGCATGGGGTTTTTGTGGAGCAAATAGCCGAAGACCTGTGGTGATTTTACCAGTCGCATCAATCGCTAGCGGATGAGGAAATTGATCGACAAATGGGAACAATCGATGATACCACTGGCGGGCGTGCTTCGAAATAGATGGTTTTTATCTTTCCTATATCCCATGACGGATCCATGGTGCTGCTATATATGGGGTAACATTTACCATATTTTACCATCAATATACCCCTAATGTTAGTATAATTATATACCATACATGGATCCTATGGGTATTGGTGATCCCAATCAGAAGAGGAAAGAATAGAAAAATGGTTCAACTTGCCATTGGGGTTGTTACAAGGAGAGCCCCCCGTTCACGATAGCTAAATCATCAAGTTGCCGCACATAACTTGATAGTTGATGGGTTTATAGCTGGGGTGGGCCTCACACTGTATGATCCATTTTTACCATCTTGTCTATGAATGATCTATAGTTTCTGGCTAAACCCACCAAAACCCACTAGTGAATGCTAGAATTATGACTGTTTGCTGCCATTTTGATGGGTATGTTGACCTACCCAGCTACATATGAGAGGTCTTTGCAAGTAGTATCTAAGACCGGCCATGTAATTGGGGGCAAGTGATGTTGAGTTGCTACATTTTTGCATAGTATACACATGAACATTGGTACGGATTCACCAACACAAACACCTAGAATACTGGATGAACTGTGGTGACATACTTCTTTTGGAAGCATATCTCTCATATTTGCCAAAGTATGGTGATATTGTATGACAATTCTTGATATGATATGTAACATAGATTTGTATTTATCACCGTGCAGGGGATATCTTGAGCAGTGGATTTATCAGTAGTTCCTGGTTGGTTTCAGATACTTCCCATCCCTTTACCCTTCAGGATCCATTCTGATCCAGCTAGCTGGCAAATTCTGAAACATGGGGAAGGTTATTTTTCATGGTTTGCGAACTGTAACATCACCATTTTGAAGAACGGTAAATCATCATGTTTATCAGCTATAAGTTTGCCATTTCCCATAAGTATATTACCCTCTGGTATAAATAAACATAGACCCTGAAAATAACCAATTTTTTAATGTGGTAATTTAACACAGCTATTGAAAATGGCCCAGTCGAAATAATTGCTTTTCCCAGTCAAGATGGTGATTTTTCCATAGCAAACTGTTAGTTTACCAGAGGGTAAGTATAGATGGTTCTATATTGGGAAAATCATGGTTAATAGATGGAATCATAATATGAAAGAAATGGATAATAAATGGATATTATTTTCCATAAGTATATTAAATAGCCAACGGCTAAAAAATGTCGCACAAAATCTCCTGTTGGAGGATCACCGATTAACTGATAGGCGGCCATGAAAAAGCGTCAGGTGTGTTAAAAAAAACGGCATGTTTAGTAGATGTTTATGTATGTTGGTGGGTTGCAATCAAGATGTTGATGGTTCAATATGGTTCATTAATCCCAACATGATCCATGAAATGTTAATTCTGTTTATTGACCAGTTTGGACTGAAATCGCAACCCACAAAAGATATCATCACAAGTTCCTACGAAAATCATGGTAAGTTGTTTCTATCTTTTTGGAATGCCAACTATCACTGGAAAAAGGATGAAACTGGTGGGTTTCTGCTGGCAGCGTCAGGATGCTCCATATCATCATCCTGCAGCAGGGTTCCTTGGCAAAATGCTGATTGAACCTCTGATTTAGAGGGATTTTAGCCATCAAACATAAAAGGATATCTGGTTGGTGGTGACTGGAACCATGGAATTTTATGACTTTCCATATATTGGGGATAATAATCCCAACTGACTCATATTTTTCAGAGGGGTAGGTATACCACCAACCAGATATCCCCCCTGGTAGTTAATCATGAAAATGGAACATCGCCCATTCATTTTCATGATTTTCCCATGCACATCTTCATTTTTTGGGGGATGTCCAATTTCCACGTTTGATGACACCGAAGGGTAATCCAGAAATTATGGGTGAATGATGTTGCCTACTTGGCTAAGTTGGTTTGCAAGTCGCCTAACTAGGCTTTGTGGTAGATATATCTATAGTTAGATGGGTTTGCAAAAGACTTTTTTTCGTGGGGGGCACCAGCTTGTGGGTATACCCCCCAGCTTGTGGGCAATTTCAATAGAGAAATTGAAGATGAACCACTGGATCGAGGGGGACACCATTTTTAGACAAAGCAAGATGGTGTTGTTCAAAAATCCTGGCACTGGTTGATAGCTATGACCACGTCATAGGGGAATATTTCATGGGATACAGACTGTCAAGAATACGAAGTTGATGACTTTTCCTAATGAGGATGTAACCATAATTTATCAGGGCTTAACCCATCAGAAATGTTTGGGGATATAATTGTGGGAATGACGGTTGGTTGATGAGTGTATGGTTTTGAAAGAATGAAAAATTGGTGTAGACAGACTTAGACAGACATACATATAAATATATATATACGTAATTCGATAAATGATGGTTGGCTGCATGTTGATGTTGGGAGTTTTCTCCGGGGCTGGTAGTCCTCAATGATTTGGAGTCGAAATGATAGGTACCTACATGGTAGGTGAACAATCCATATTCATTTTCTATTGAAGGGTGCTTCTCCCGAATCCACCTCCAACTCCCTGAAATTCTCAAAAAACATCCTCTCCTTCACAAAAAAAATCCTACTAAAAATCGTAGATCTCAAGATCCAAAAAAACTCCCCAGCTTCTCATCTGTTGAACATCAACCCTTCAACCCTGCGCTAGGATGCCGTCCATCAGCCCGGGGGCCGCGATTCCCAGCAGCCCGGAGAGATCAGTGCCTGCCAGCAGCCCGGGAGCTGCCAGTGGTGCCTTGGCACCGGTGATTCCGTTGGAAAGAAACTGGACACACGATATGAGGACACCACTGGACACACGAAAGTGGTCATGTTTAGATATGACCATATTGATATGATTAACCACAATGGATGTTTAATGGATGATTTAACATAATGGTCATGTTTAGATATTTTTAGTGTTAAATCATCCATTATATTGATATATTGGTCGTTTTTAGTACCAAACCAGCCATTATTGGGGGCATTTTTAGTATCAAACCAGCCATTATTGGATATTATTGGTAAAATGTTGAGCCATTTTCCTGTGATGCCTAATCTTGAAAAGTTGAGATTTACTGACAGTTACAATAAAGGTGATTTTAGCATTTAAACAAAGAAGAAGAAGAAGAAGAAGAAGAAGAAAAAGAAGTACGAAGATCCAGGTTTTTAAACAACACAAAGATTTGGTTATAGTTATATGCCTATAGTGAAAATCACCAACAATCCAACAATCGCGACCTAGATTGTGGGGTTTAAAACAATCTACATGCAGACCCGAGATTTGCGCTTAGATTCCTACATCGATTTGTTACCATCTGGTTATGACTAACAGTTTGCCATGGTATAGATGGCCCATAGAAATAGATGGTTTACCTATTTTAAATGGGTGGATTTTCCATGGCTATGTTAGTCATAACCAGAGGGTAACTGGGAAATGTTGGAAGTTGTTTCTATGCACCTTTTTTGATGTTCCTGTCATTTCCGGCCCAGCCCTATTTTTGTTGGGAAACGAGGTGGTACCCCAGAATTCGCTAACTGTTGTTTCTGGCCATTTCAGGAACCGATTGATTGGAGGTACCTAACATATATAAGGCCCATAAAAAATAGGGCTAAGGGAATATCCCCAGAAAATATAGCCTGAAAAATGGTACTAACGTACCTCCATTTTAGGATCCTGAAGATCTCCCATTGATTGGTTCTTTTTGGGCGGAGGTTTCCTAGGTCATGGGGGGTATCCCAATAGCTGGATTGTTTCTAATGGAAAATCCAAAAATAAATGGATGAGATTTGCGGGTACCCCCCATGACTTCTGAAACCTTCATGTTGGCAACCCAATAAACCTACCATGACTGGGGATGGTTTATAGAAGCCATAAAAAAGGTGGCGACTTGGGGATGTGTTATGAAATTAGGTTTACCACATTCGGGTTTGTGGTTGATACCCTCTGGTAAACAAACAGTTTGCGACATTGAAAATGGCCCAGTCGAAATAGTTGATGACTACCCATTAATAGCATGGTGATTTTCTATAGTTATGTTAGTTTACCAGAGGATATATCAGCTACCCTCTGGTAGTTTAACGTAGCGAACTCGAAAATCACCATATTTGATTTGTAACTCATCATTTTTATCATCGGACTCAATGAGCCATGGCGCAACCAGTTCACAAACTCTTCAATAACCAGAGGTTCATCCTATCAGCGGACATGAACCATGAAATATCCCATTAAAGCCGAAATATGTCATGATATTTTGATATATTTTGCATGACATCCCCATGAAAGAAATCAACATAAAAATGTGGGGGGGCACCAGTCATGCCCATCCGCCAAGATGGTGCTGTTTGTGGATCACCTCAGGCTATGAGCTTAGTGAAAGCTCCTGGCAAGCGAGATCACACAAGGACGGGCCCTTGGGGGCCAAGTTCAACGGTGAGCGAAGCTGGGAAATCGCGCTGCTTAGATACGAACTGTTTGTGAGCAGCTATCAATGGTAAAATGTACTATCAATGGTTAATGCTATCAAAATCTCATGGTAAAATGTACTTTTAGTCTTTTGCTATCAATGCTAAAATGTACTAAGTAGCTAAAAATTAGATTTCTTGCGGGGTATCCAAGAGGCACCATGTTAGCGGACATGGAGGTCAATGGAGGTTTAACCAACCTTTTTAAGGGGATATACACTGTAATGGGGATATATCCGAGGATTACAATGAGATTTAATGGGATATATACCCCACACTATGAAATTTGAGTGTGTCTGGAAATGGGATATATGGTATACCCGAAAAGTGATTGTTTAAGAGGGAAATGATGATAAACTATGGGATTTTGGGAACCTTATGTTCAGGCTAGTCCTTTTGATGGGAATTCTTTACAATTTTGGATTCCCGTTCCCCCAATGTTCTAAACCCACTGGATTCTGGATATTTCGCAACATCGTTGGTCAAATCCATGTAGTTGGGTCCAGACTCCATATTTCACATAAGGGGTTATGAATTTATGAGTGAATCTATGGTAAGAACCTCCATAAGTTGTGATATAACTAATTATAACCCCTGCAACTGTGGTGAAATGTCCCACTTGTTGGTGGGGCCTCAACCTGTTGGTGAGGAATCCGCCTGCAGATGTGAGGAACTTTGCTTTTATGCATGCAGGGGCTACTTATGTAAGTTTCCGTCTTTGGCTGCAAGAAAGTTTGAAAATCAACATCGTCTTTTCAGTCTTTTCAAAGATGTGGGGGTCAAGAAATCCTAGGAAAGGGCATGTGGCCGAGGCATGCCAATGGATTTGAGTAAGATTCGACGCGCTGTTTCATCTACAAACAGATTAAGTCATTCCTGGTGAGAGCGCCTGAAGGGAATACAACAGATTCGCCATCATGAAGATGGTGACTGGTTGGTCTGGTTGGTCTGGTTGGTGGTGACTGGAACCATGGAATTTTGTGACTGTCCAGAAACAGTTGGGAATAATTAATCATCCCAACTGGCTCATGTGTTTCAGAGGGCTAGGTATACCACCAATTAGATGGTGATGTTGGTGGTTTCAAAGATTTTCAAAGTGTCCTTTCAATGTTCCATTCCCCCGTGGAAATGGTATGATGAACCTCACAAACTGATGTTCAAATTCCTCGGGAGGACTATGAAGCTCCCCGGAAGTCCGTCTATGGTAATCAGCCTGGAGAACCCAGAGAGGTTGGGGGGTTCTGGCTGCAAACATGTGGGACTTCGGCGACAAAGACGGTGGTTTAGCCCTAGAAGATACGCTCCAGTGTCGCCATTGCCGTGGCTGTGAAGTTCCCGAACTACATGAAGGTTTTTTCATGTGAATATCAACAATAAATGAAGGATTTTCCAGCAAACCATGTTTGATTATCAGAGGGTAATGCTAAACTAAGCACCTCTCTTCAATAATCATGGGTTATTTTTCGGGGTTTCTGAAGTCATGGGGTCCCCCAGTCGTCACCATGGTTGTTTCAAATCACTAGTCGTCATGAGCATCCATGACGACTGGATGATTCGGGGTGAACCCATTTTAGGAAACCTCTTTCTGAGTCATGCATTTTAGTTTCAACAAACCAATCCCCATTGCGAAGCCATTAAGCTTCATTGTTACAGTTTGTAGTTCGTGCTACTCACTATACTTACTAAACCAGATGCGCAACTTACCTGGTAGATGGTCTGGAATGTGTGTCATATCCTATCCTATTTGGGTTGAAAATCCGCATTGACAAAAATAATCCCTTCCCAAAGAAACCATGGTTTAGTACGGGATTTATACATATCTGGTGCAATTTAGGGAAGTGTTTAATATTCGGGGGATATGACTATTTTTGATAACCATTGAAACCACCAATCAGTTACCTATTATGTAGGATAAACCACCAAGTATCCAGGTGACTTTTGGGATTTTGGACATCATTTTGCCATCCAAAAACCGAGGTACGCCGAAGCGGAGGGCAGAGATCGCATGTACAACTCCAGGCCTGTTGAGGGGCCTCAGGATATGGTAAGTCGCTAAGCCCTTCCCCAAACACCATATCATACCATTTCTTGAACATGCAATATATGGTGTTTAGGAAATGGTACCTTATAATAGTGCTTCAAGATATGGTGCCGAAGGATCCTTGTCTGTCAGCCATTTTCCCAAACACTCAAACCAACAAAAACGTTAGCCTATTGCAGAAGAATGTGTGGGTTTGAGTCAAAGTGAAGAATTCTCAACTTATGCCCAGGCCAACAGGTCTTGACGTCGACCATCGGGAACGAACGAAACCTTTTACATGTTCCATCTCCAGTGTTGAACGTACGAAATGACTGGGAAACATCCCATCGCATTTCCAAAAGATGGGGCTGATCAGGTGCATATCTCGGCGAAAATGTGGGGTCTGATGCCTGACCAGTGCCCATAAAATCCCATCAAAGCCCGATGAAATCTCCATAAAATCCCATGAAATCTTCAGGAAATAGTCCACTTTGTACAGGATAGGCCCCCAAGATAGCCAAGTTGCCTTATAAGTGGTTTAACTATGGTTTATGGTAGATATAATTACATAGTTGATGGGGGTTTTAATGGTATATAAACCAACAAACATCACAACCAACTTATAATTGGGGGGCCCCATCCTGTAGCCTTCGAACCAAGCATCCGATCACCAGGAATAGCCCATTGCCTGGCAACGACTGTGGCCACAAAGACACTTGGATCACCGAGTGACGGAGTACGACGGAGTCATGGGGATCGTTTCATGAGGGGGCTCCAAAATCATCAAAACACTCTTAAAGTCAGGGGAAATCTGGGTTTTTATAGTCTGGAGATTTCATTGGGATTTACATAATGTGGATTTATAGTTGAATTTCCTCACATAGTGTGGATGGAAGAGACCCTGCAGCAGTTGGCAGATGGTAAACATCCCCTTATAATCCTTTTACTTTCAGTGTTGAATTCTGTTGCCAATAGTTTCCAACTGGTGCAAGATTTCTTCCATCCATAGTGTTACTACATGAATCCATATTATTACGGAATCCATACAACTAAGTGGAAGATACATATAATAGGAAATAATGGAACGTAACCGTATGGATCAAGAAAAGATGGTACAATTACATGGATTTTTGAGGGGTATTTCATGGGATAGAAGCAACAGTAGTGGGATTGAATGCTTATATTACTTATATTGGGAAATACCCGGCAATCAAACATGGATTGGTTTACCACATAAATCTCCAACACGTGTTTGAATAACCATCCCTGGGTCTCCTGGGTCGGTTTCCCCATGTGGCCAGCGCCAAGGTGGGCCCTCTGGATCGCCAACCTCTTGATTCACCAGACCAGGTGGGTGCTTGGCGAAAGTTCGGACTTCGCCGAGGGTCTTGTTTTTTTTAAACGGGTAGGACCGGGTAGGAGTGAAGATGGTCATCTTGAAGGGGATGTAGGGATGTTTCATGGGAAAAACTATGTGGTTACCGTCTTACCCTCCTGTAAACGAAGATAAGCTAAGATTTTGATGTGGAACAACCACCATTTGTAGATAATTTCCTGAGGTTCTCCACATCTACGTTAGTTTACCCCAGGGCATAGTGGGATATAATGGGATTTTTCATGGGGCTCTATGTGCTATACTGAGATATACTGGGATATAATGGGATATCCAACCATTTTCATGGTTGCTCCAACCCATCATAGGTGAATGTGAGTGTGGGGTGTTGGGAGCCTCTCATAACAAAGTTATTTCTCTTGTAATTGATAACAGCAACAAAAATTGGATCACACGCAGCCATTTTAATTGCTGGTTAATATCCTTGATCCATCAAACATGGGATCGTTTCACTAGAAATCCCATTCCAAGTGAAAAAAATGTTTTTTATTGTTATTATCATGCCATCTTACCATATCTTACCATTCTACGAGCAAATCAATCTGAATCGACTGGTCAATGATCATGTTCCCCGTTAAAATGCGAAAATTTGGGGTCGCACTGCATCTTCATCCGTGTCCATTCCCATTCAATAGCATTTAACTTGCAAATCTGGCACAGATACAACATTGTCAAGCTCGAGATACAACCTGCTCTCCAGATCTCAGATGTCCCTGGCTTATATGAAAAAAACATTCCCATGTATCTATTTTAGTTGGTTGAATCCCATTTTTTGTTGCTTGCCATCACCTCTTTTATTTTTTTAAACCCCATAAAATGACCCTTTAATAAGACCCCATTGTATCTACGTAGCATAATGGTCATAACCAACGAATACCACATAAAAATCACCATAAATCACCCATCTATCCAGTTTTATTGGTTGGAACATGTTGGAACCCCGTTACCCGGTTTTTCCTGGTGAAATCCCAGTTCTTGTGTTGGTTGAGTCCCAATGTTGATTGCTTAAATCACAAAAATGGAATTCCTGATGACATTCTCCGATTGCATCGCCCATTTTCTAGGCTCAACGCCTATGTGTTACTTCATTAAAAACCCCATTATAAACTCATGAACCAGTGAGTTGTTTCCAATTATAAACGTTTTTACCTTGAATGTTTGATTGTTTGACCGCCAACGTTGGTTCCGCATTTGCTAATGAACATGATAATCTTAGCCAATTATTTGGTTCACCAATTCTTCCTGGTGAAGCTTCAATTTTTAGTGGTTACACCCCACCAATGCCCTTACCCCCTGCCTGCTTGTTGCATCCCCATGATTTTGTTGCTTAAATCCCAATTGCTGCTGGTGAGACTTTCCATTCCTACAGGATGGGGCCCCGTGTTTGATAGCGTTCCGTTACCTCAAAAAAGTGGCTGAATTCTATGGTTTATGGTAGATGTAACGAACTATACTTAATGGATGTTAATGGGCTTTACTAACAAACAAACATCTGCTAAGCGTCACTGTTAATGGGCTTTATAAACTCACAGCATACTAAGAAACATTGACAAACATCACTGGGGCCCATCCATTGATTTTTACACAAAAAACTGCTGGCTCGACCAGGTCTTGGCGCCCAGTTCCAAGACCTCCTGTTTGGCTCAACTGGGCAAGTCCAGCCATGATGGCTACGCAGCCGAGGCGGCCAATTTTTCCAGAAACATGGGGAGTTAACCATGTTTCACTAATTAAAATTGGGTGGGTTTGATCAAAAATTGTTGATTTGATGTACTTGTTTACCATGAAACATGGGATTCTATCAGGGAAACTGGGGAGTCAACACAGGGAAAAATATACGATGTTTGCACCAAATTGTTGGAAGCTACTGGTCTGAAAAACGGATAGTAGCAGGACAAATGGTATTTTACGAAGAAAAATCTGTGTGGGCAGTACATGTTCCCCAAGAACCACACTGGAAAACAATGAGGGAATGATCCACAAATATAACTATCAATAATAATCCCAGCAACCCCCAGCAACCCATCCATTCCCTACGTAAAACGCTGTCAGTGAAGACCTCCCGGTTACATCCCCAGGAGAATCACCGGCGTGGCAAGTCCGACATGTATAGCACCTTGGGCGAAATTTCAGCGCCACGCGTTTCGGCTGTGTGGGTGTTGGGTGTTATGGAAATGGGGATTGACCGAAATCTGTAGTTTTTTAAAATGGCAAAAGACTGACTGATCCCAAAATAGTTCAACAATATTATAAAAAGGGGGGATTAAACCAGACGAGATGTGGATTACATGATATTACATGACTTTGATCAAATAATATGGGAGTTAGCCAACAGTGGATAAGAGTTTATGGATCTATCAGAAATGATGGTTTGACCACCGATTCAATCATTGGCATCCTGTTAGGAAAATGAAAATAGTAATGGTATGTAGATGGGTTTATTAACACATATTAACCAGCAGCAGCCGCAGTTTGCACCTAATTATAAATGGCTGTCAATTCATGGTGATTTACGTAACAAAAATGATGGTATAGAACCAACCAGAACGGAGATATGGGATAAATGCTCCTAAAGGTCACCAAGAAATGCGGATAACATCAACTATGGATTTAATTACCAGTAGTACCGCACCAGGCGGTGGCGGAAGTTTCAAAAATGGGAAACCCATAGGAGAGATTGGTTGTTGTGAATCACGGATGGCAGAGCGAATCCACTGATGGACCGAAAGGTGGTTGGAGCTGTGTTTTTTTGAGTGGCTGCAATGGTTGCAGTGGTCACCTGGTCGGTCAC
>Ga0126342_10013886_pt1 | contig 14242 bp, 9 predicted proteins | sample Cyp1metagenome_FD_92528 | JGI IMG/M metagenome (GOLD analysis project Ga0126342, IMG submission 92528) | Coral microbial communities from Lord Howe Island, Old Settlement Bay, Australia - Cyphastrea 1 metagenome | ecosystem: Host-associated > Invertebrates > Cnidaria > Coral ...
GCTACACTCCACACTCCACACTGCAGACTGGTAACAGGGGAAATATGTACAGCAAAAATGCACCAAATCTCAGGAATTCATCTTCGCGCAAGGTCGCGCAAGCTCAGTTTGAAAAATTGTCCGTGCGCAAGCTCTCATTGTGGTCGCGCAAGGATGGCGCAAGGATTTCGCGCAAGGATGAATAATTTCCATTCAGTTTTAATTGAAGTTTTGAACAACGCTCAAATAAACTATTGCAGAAAAGTGTTCTGCGTGATTGCATATTCATGTGTTTTGACATCTGTACCATTAACATACGTGTGAGCATTCGGGTTCGTGGGCTGCATCTTGTTCGTTTTAGTGGCCGACTGTCAGCAGATGGATGGTTCCTAGCAAAGACCGGCGCGATGGAACTGCATTCAAATCTAGTCACAAGCATTTCCTCTGAGCGAAGGAATTTGGAAGCCAACTCTGCGTTCTAGAAGGCGGCGATGGCAAAGAGGAGATGCTAGACCTTTTGAAACTGCTCAAGTCAGCCGGGTTTAAGCGGCTCTTGCTCGAGAATCAAGAAGTGTTCGAGGCGCTCCAACTTTTTTGGAAACCGAAAGGGGAAACACACTTTTCTGCCTTTCATGTTCTGCATTCTCCATGATTTTTTTCCTGGTGACTACAGGCCACGCTAGAAACATGTCCGCACCAAAGCTTGAGGCCTTGCAGCCTCTGACTCTAGACGACGGAGAACATGACGGTTCATGTTTTTTACTTCTCTAAAGCTATTGTCAAGATGTTGCCAGGAGGTTCGGTCTTAGGTGGTCTTGAAAAATGTATGGAGAATGTCTTGGATCATCTTGGATCTTTGAATGATTTCAACCTAGAAATGTAGGATGTGTGTGGATGTAAGTGTGTGTGTGTGTGTACGTGTACATGTAGTGAAGTTACAGTATGTATGCTATTATTAATGCAAGTCCCCAAGGACAGGCACGGTCTGAGCTCTGGTTTCTACAGTTTGGATTCCTCCACCACGATATCATACAATATCTTGGTTTGTTCATGTTTGTTCCTTGCAGGAATTGTCAGCATCTGGAAGGACTCTCCCTTGCGATTCCATGTTTGAGCAAGCCGTTTTGCAAGACTTTTCTGCCCCGGTGGCCTTTATATTTGGTGGTGAAGTAGGACAGCTTTTGCCAGATCTTGTGGTGCACTGCGATGCTGGCGCTTTCATACCAAGCTGGGTGCGATTGGGTTCCCAGAACGGTTTGCCCTCGGATCAGATCGGACACCTGGCACAGTCGACTGTAGAAGATTTGGAAGATGCCACCGAGAAAGCAGAGGCGAGAAGCCGAACGCATTCATGCAATCTTTGTATCGCTGCCTGCATAGTTTTGAGCGAAAGATTCCGGCACCGTTTAGCTTCAATTAAAACGTGTTCGGCTCGTCCCCAAAGTCAAGGGACACAAAATGAACAAAACATATGTGAAAAAAATCGGCTTTGGTCTGACCCTAGACAAGCAGATTTTCCTACCATATTTCTAAACAAAATCATGGTATATTAGTAATTTGGGTATATAATATAATTAGTTTTTAAAGCTGTCGTTTTATAAATCGGCTGGTGCACACCATCCTGATTTAGAAAGACATTCCATACTGTATCAGACTGCATCATTCAATATTGATCAATATTTATATATTCCTTCCTAGCCCATGTGGGAATTGGAAATTCTGATTTCTGATTGAGCGCGGGTTGGTGAATTTTTTCACCGCAGCCATTCAGCCACTCAGCCACTTCGATTTTACTAAAATTATTTATATAATTCTATGTTCAAGGCTTCCTTAGGGGTTATATTTTCGAAAAAGAAATGCTACAACAAAATTATACTATTCCCGATATGTCCATATGCAAAAAAAAATATTCGCCCATATTCGCCCCGTCTATAATATTATAATAAAGATAGGAACATAATAAACGGGGACGATTTCCCAAAAGACGTGCCTAGCCGGAGCTGCTTGGGGAGAAAGAATCAGTAGTCGAGATATCCTCATGTTTTAGCTCTGCTGGCAAATCCATTGTGTTTAGGTTTCACAGCCTTTTGTGGAAACATACCTATATTTGAGGAAACAATAGTTTGTTTATGCGGAGTTTTTTGGGGGGAAGTGATATTTTTCCGGCGATGTGGCTTTCTTATGTTTAGATGGCTTTTCCCCACCTGCCAGGTGAGGGTCTCTAGATTTTAATGAAAGCTCCGAGTCCTCCTTTTTCCTTCTTCTTACTTCGTCCTACTTCCTCCTCTGCCAGCATGAGAGCTCCGACGGGAAGGGATCCAAACGTTGAATTTCCGACGGCTCTCCGCCTCTATAACTGGATACGGAGTTATATGAGGATCTGCAAAGTGGGATTTGCTTTTTGATACGCAATCCTTCTATACAAACATGGCTTGTGAATCCAGAATTCCACTATGAAATGACAAAAAACTCTGCACATGAGATTCTGGCAAGAATGATCTTGAGAAGCGGAGGTGATTTGCACAAGCGGCATTATTATGTGATATTTATGTGATATGCAATCCTGATGCCCAAACATAAGTTGCGGCGCCGGAATTCTACTGTAAACTAACGAAAAAAACGTGCACATTTAGAATTTTGGAAAAGTTGTCTTGAAAGCCGGAATTCCATATGGAAGTATATGGATAGGTGTGCCTAGGCGCACCTTAGTCGTAGCTACGAATTTATATACGTAAAACAACATTTACCTTATTAAAATCTTATTAAATAACTATTTTATCTTTCACGATAGTACCTATTTATATTTAGAAAATACATGTTTTTATTTATATTTCTTTAATTAAAGAAAGAATATTATGATATAATTAATTAAATGAATTATTCGATTGGAAAATAAACAAATAATACATATAATTATAATTATATAAATATATATATATATATATTACTATACTACTAATACTACGATCTGGCTGTACACGGAACGCGCGCGCAGTTTCCCGAAGCTAATTTTCCCAAAAATCTGCCACAATTTTGGGGAAAATTGGCGAATACAAACTTAGTCTGTGCGAATACAAACTAGGTCTGTGCTTCCTGAGCCCCCTGCTCGGAGGTCGAAATGTTACTACTTTTTTGGAAGTGATGGTTTTTGGGAAATCTTCTCTCCTCCCCAGTCAGTGTCCCACAAAGCAAATGCAGTACGGTCGGTCGGGGGTTCGATTCCCCATTGGTCCACTGTCGCTCGGTAGGTTTTTCAGTTGAATTTTAAAAAGTTTCTTCTGAATTTGGCGCACGCGCGCGGAGTTTCCCGATGCCAATTTTCCCCAAAATCTGCCACAATTCTGAGACTTTCATCCCGAGCCCAATTTTCCCAAAAATTTGCCACAATGTTGGAACTTTCACGAATACAAACTCAATCTGCATTTCCTCCTGCGCGGAGGTCGAAAATTTATGACTTTTTTGGGAACTTTCGTTTTCCGTCTCCGTTATTTTGAATTTACCGCATGCGTCTATCGCTCTTTTGAATTCACTATAAGATTTGAAACATGCATATCAGATTTTGGCGAGTGTAGCACAACATTGCTTGACGCAGCAAGCACCAAGACGTCATGCCCACAGATATTTCAATCCTGCTGGTCGTGGGTACAAGTGTCTTTTTGGTGCCGCTGACTTTGCATTGGAAAGGCCGCTGACATAGGCCCGCTAGCTTGGGGAATGAAGTTGCACAACCAAACCAATCGCATATTTTCATAACAGGTTTGAAGCATAGCCACTTTGGGGCAACCGCTTTGCAGAGGTATTTTGGGGAATAGCTTTGGGAAGCAGCTTCGGGGAACCGCTTTAGGGAGCAGCTTTGGCAAGCTTTCCGGAACAACTTTGAGGAGCACTTGCTTTCAAGAACAGCAGCTTTGGGAGCAGCTTTCGGGGGCAGCTTTACAAACAACGTCGGGGAGCAGCTTTCAGTAGCAACTTTCGGGAGCAGCTTTCGGGAGCCGCTTTGCAGAATAGCTTTGGGGAGCCGTTTTGGGGTATAGGTTTGAAGAATCGCAGCTTTGGGGCAATAGCTTTGGACAGCAGCTTTGGGGAGCAACTTTTGGTAGCAACTTTGGGGCGCAGCTTTCGGGAGCCGCTTTGCAGAATGGGTAGCAGCTTTGGGGAGCAGCTTTGGACAGCTTTCCGGACCAGCTTTGAAGCAGCTTCGGGCAGCAGCTTTTCGGTAGCAACTTTGAAGAGCAGCTTTGGGGAGCTACTGTGGGGAGCAACTTTGCGGCTTTGCAGCAGCATTGACGAACAGTTGCTTTGAAGAACGACAGCTTGGGGGATTAGCTTTAGAAAGCAACTTTGGGAAGCCGCTTTCGGAAACAACTTTCGGGGCTTAGCAGCTGTTCGGAGCAGCTTTCGATAAAAAATTTGGGGAACGGCTTTGGGGAACAGCTTTGTGGAGCAGCTTTCAGGAGCAGCTTTGAATGGGGAGCACCTTTGGGGAGTAGCTTTAGAACGCAACTTTGGGGAGCAGCTTTCGCCAGCAACTTTGGGGAGTAGCTGCCGGGAGCCGCTTTGGAGAATAGCTTTGGGGAACGCTGTGGGGAACAGGTTTGAAGCATAGCCGCTTTGGGGCAACCGCTTTGCAGAGGTACTTTTGGGGAATAGCTTTGGGAATAGGGAGCAACTTTTTGCAAACTTTCCGGAACAACTTTGGGGAGCACTTGCTTTGAAAAACAGCAGCTTTCGGGCACGCATTTACAAGGAATTTCGGGGAGCAATTTTCAGTAGCAATCTTGGATAACTTTGGGGATCGCTTTCGGGGGTATTTTTGGGAACAGATTTGGGGACTAGCTTTGGGGCAGCTTCGGGACTAGCTTTGGAGAGCAGATTTCGGAAACAGCTTTGGGGAGCAGCTTTGTGAAATTTTGTGGACAGCTTTCTGGAGCAACTCTGAGGCGAAGCTATGCGCGGAGCAGCTCTTGATGACGCCTTTTGGGACCAGCTTTCGGGACGTAGCTTTGGGAAACCGCTTTGGGAATTAGCTTTTGGTAACAACTATTTATGTCATTTAATAGGATTTTTAATTGGACTCGACTTATATTATCAATTATCCACTATGCACATTATATTTTTTTGGGGGATGTGTATTTGTCGGCAAAATTGGGATTATTTTGTGTTGAATTTATTGATTGTTTTAAATATTCGAATTATGTTTTTTAATAATCGATTATATGATTATTTTATAATTTGGAATTGATAAATATATATTGTTTTATTATTTTTTTATTATGTTTATGAATATTATGATAGGGATATATATTTTTTGGGTTTGGTTGCTTTTTTTTGGACCTATATATGTTTTTAGGACCTAATTAGATTTTTTTTTGGATTTGGAATTATAAAAAAATTGGGGAATTTATTTGGTGTTTTTTGGATTTTGTGGGATTTTTTTTTTGGATTTGTTTGTATTGGGCTTAGGTTTTTTTTTCGGCAGCTCCATTGTTATAGGTATTTATATTGGGCTGGATATTTTTGGATTTTGGTATTTTTTTTTTGGAATCGATATATATTTTTTGAATTTGGTACAGGGCGGGAAATTTAGATATTGAAATTTAGGGTACCTAATTTATTAGTGTATTAAGTTTTTTATTTACAACTACATAATGATAAAAAATAAGCAAAAATAATATAATAATATTTAGATTCTTATTTTTAGCCTAATTTTTAAAAAAGGTTGACGTCCTACGCCCCCGCTAAGCATCTGCAGTATAGAATATGATAGGCTGATCAGGGCTGGTAGAACCACTATGCAAACGATGTGGTTTTCGTTCGCGTACATTAACGCCGGCCTTAGGTTTTTTCAATAAATTAAAATATATTAAATCCATCCACCATTGATTTTATATTAAAATAAATGGATTTATTTATTTATTATAATATAATTATAAAATATATTATTGTTTGGTTTTGATCTAATACGAATATTGAATTATTTTGGGTGATTTGGTTGGGTGTAAAACAACAAGGAATTTATTAAATTATAATCCGATTATTGGAGGGAAGGTCCAAAATCAAATCGTATTTAAATCCGACCATTGGCTTACAACAGATATTGCTCATTTTTCTGACATAAGATATTCAAATAATTTAATATAATAGCTAAGTAAAAAATAAAAATGACCCATTTATAAAGGATTTATCTATCAAAAATGGTAATTTTCTATAGATATATTAAATTAGAAGAGGGTAATTCCGAAAATATTTGAATAAAAAAAAAAAATATATATTTTAGTATTCAATATCGTCGGCAAAGAACTAGAAACCACTCTTTTTCTTGTTTTGCTCACATCAGGTATGCTTCGTAAACTTCGGGGTTTAGGTAGGGGGATTTTAATAGAAAAAAAATTATTGATACCACTGCAAATTCTCAGACAATTGGCCAAAACTTAGCTTGCAATGCTCATTAATACCAAAAAAAATACCAATTGCCCAAAACGGCGCGACTTTTTAGCAAGAATTAATTTTTCTATATTTTGGGAATTCCCGTAAAATTGTTATTTAAAATAAATTATATAAATAAATAATATTTCAAATCATTATAATGAATAATTTTGCTCAATATAGATTAGCTAGGTTTATCCGGAAATACCATAGGGTAAATTCAAAATTATTTAATTTATTATATATAAATTAATTAAGAATAAATATCCTTTAATAAATATTAATATAAATATTTAAAATTTTTAGTTTTAAAAATAATGATTTATTTATTTCTACGGTTATTTATATATTTATCAGATTTTTTTTTATTACTATTTTATTTTTTTTAAATTATTAAAAAAAAATAATAAAAATATTATCGATATTTACGTCGCTTCGCGACGGCAACCGCCCGCACCGCATCGTTGGGCAGCCGCTCGTAACTGCCAATGATGTCGGCCATTGAAACCAAAAACATCCGAAAATAATTGTCGGAAAAAAAAAACACGAAAAATTTAATAGCCATACATAACGAACCAACACAATTCAAAAAATAACGAAAAACATGAAAAAAGGGCGAAATTGATGTTATTTACAGTGTTTTTCCGCGGTGAGAGGTAGAAACCACTATAAATACCATGGTTTTTGAGGGTCAGGTAGCCAAAAAACACTGTAATTTACAGCATTTTTTTAACCAATGTCAAAAAACATTGGTATTTACAATGTTTTCATTCATATCGTAACATAAAATAATGTAATTTACGAGGTTTTTAGAAGTTTTGATATTAGCCGTCAAGTATATTAAAAAACAAAAAAATATTGTAAAAACCAATGTTTTTACTATCACAAAATAACAAAAATCAGTTCAAAAACGGGTCCAAAAATTCAAAAATCCGCCTCCGGGCCCGGCCACCAGTCCGCAAAAAAAGATGTTGCAAACCAAAAAATTAAGGTCAAAAAGTTAAAAAATACAGGGTTTTTTTAATTTTTCACTTGCCGATTTTAAACGGGTACGTTCACGAACAGATATCTTCCGTACTATTTTTTACAATGTTTTTTAAAGGCGAACATCACAAACTATCACCCCCCCCCGGTAAACCTATAACCTTTTATAAATGCCATCCAAAAAATCACGCCCCACGCCCTAGTACCTTTAATACGAGCAAATTTTCCAATTCCTATAATTATTTATAGTAATAAAAAATAAAGCCACAAATAATACTATATTTATTAACCATAAAAAAACATAATAATTATATTATTTATTAAATAATTTATAATATTTTTTTACCTATATTACAAAATATATTTTTATTCAAATCCGAATATATATATTTTTTAAACAAATATATATTTATTCTAAATTATTTTATTTCGAGTAATCCCCACCATAACATTTCAAAATAGCTTATTAATATTATTTTTGTCTAAAGCTTTTATCATGAAATTTTTATCCAACTAATTATCCCAATTATTTGTTTCACCTGGTAGGTCATTGTACATGTCAGTCTATCAAACAAGATATAAATATATCAGTAGGCCATGTGAAGTAAATTCCAAAGTTCTCAACAGGTTTACTTAAACCCCGGTCACTCTACCACACACGCAAAAATTTACAAGTAATATATAACATATTTGTCTGACATTCTTTCTAATTTTTTTCTGTACATTCTTTGTCCCATATCTTCCTATATAAGGTCCGGCAGGGAACACTGGGCGTAGATAGTCGTGGTTGAGGTCCGGCAGGGAACACTGGGTGGGAATAGTCGTGGTTGAGTTCCGGCAGGGAACACCGAGTGTGGATGGTCGTAGTTAAGGTCCGACAGAGAACGCTGTGCGTCGAGAGTCGCGGTTAAGCAGGAGGAGGAGGAGAGGAGAGGAGGAGAGGAGCAGGTAATTAATATAAAATCTAACAACCCTCACCTGGCAGGTGGGGAATTAATTAATTAATTAAGGATTTTTCAAAAATAACCCAAGACATGTCCTACCGGAAGAGGGCTTCCGTGGAAATCCCCACTGATGTTCCCTTTCGGTAAATGCCATTGCTGGATAATTCCCTAGAAAAATCCTCTCGCCAAAAATAATGATCTTGAAATATAAATTATGATATATCATGATTCAATATCAGGATGGCTCCCAACATAGAAAAGGAAGGGGGAAGTGGGTAGATCAAGTGATCTAGCCGCAGTGGTCCCGGTTGAGAAAACTTGTTGAAGCGCGTGACGCGGCCGCAGTAGAAAGCCAGTAACAAACTCAAAGACCAAGTAGTGAGGATCGAAGATGCCCTGACTTTCGATGACTTTCCCAGGGTGGAAACCAGTGATGTTCCAGATATTTTAGGGTTTCTTATTAGATGAATTCTCCAGCGTTTCAAATTGGATCCCTGAACATTTCGCAGTAAAAATCGGCCACAAATTCTAGCCTGGAATATGTGTTCCACAGTACGTCCATCTCGAGCATTCCAGTATATTCCGTATATGGAATATACAAATTTCAAATTGGATCCCCAAACATCCGTATATTTGGCGGAACGATTTCCAGTACATGGATGGTTCATGTTGGAATCCCTGCCTTGAACTCCTTGCTTCCTGCGTGGGACCGAGTGGGATACTGCATCAAAGGGCTTCAAAAGTGAGTGGCGCATGTTGCAGAAATGGCCAAAAAATGAGTTTGAAGCTACAAACACTGTGATGATCTACAGTAAAAGGATTCTATGGTGAGCAAGGCAATTGCTTGGTTAATCTCGGCAATAAACCCAACTGAACCAAATTCATAAGATACCCATGGATACAAATGGCACACTCAACAACCCCCACGGAACTTCTCATGATCAAAAATTGAATCTGCGGCATGACAGTTGCTGCAACATGATGCTCTTTGCATTACGTCTGAGTCTAAGATACTAGCAATCAATCAACATCACATATATATGGTACGATATATATATATGTATATACGTATATATATATATATTAATATGTTATATGTCTGAAAACGCAAGGGCAAACCCCAAGATCTCATGCTTGAGAATTCTTATCGGCTTCATTCGGAATTGAGTTCACCAATTTGGGACAAACGTGGACAAACTCATATCTGGGTATTGGTCCAGATATAAGCCCCAACAAGCTGTGTTATATATCTGATCATGCCAAAATGCGTTGAATCTATAACATGAATTCCTGACAATTTCTCCTTCCTTGTATCCGTGTATGTTCATAAATCACTCCTTGAATGGCTTGCCGACATTCTTCCCCCATTGAAGTTGCCTTTATTGCAATGGTTCTTACTATCCCCAATCATAAATGGATATTCATCCCTGGCTAAGAAGTGTAGGTTGATAAACCATAAAATTGTTTGTCTGAAAATGAAAAAACAAAAGAACATGGTTTATATTGGTTTATCATAATTTCCACCACTAAAATGGCCATAATTTGGTATATATCGGTATATCGCCATCTCTGAGCAAACCCAGACATAGACCAGTAATACGCAGTGCGTTTTTCCGCAGCGGGGTACCCTTCAGGAATCAAATATGGCGGGAAAATGACCCATTTCTAGATGAGTGTTCTATGAAAATCTCCCGTTGGAAATTTCCCAGCCACGTTACCAGAGGGTCACCCTCCAACGCTGATCGCCTTCCACTGCTGACACCGCTGACCGCCTTCCAGTTGATGTAGCTACGTTTCGAGGCTAGGAGGCCACTCAAGACATTTGCCTCACGAGAATGGCGTCCCGTTCGGTCAGAACTACGTCACTGGGTTGGGGGAATTTCAAGACTTTCAAGGAAATTATGCAGGGAAACATCCGAAGCCAGAAAATTGACCCGCCGACTCTCGGGGTCCAGGGCCCTAGGGCAGGTTCATGATGCTTTGTGGTTCAGTTGACTCCACGGTCCAGTGGTTCAATGGTTACATTCTTTGAATGGTGTCCTCCCATTCGTGAACAATTTTATGCTCCGAGTGATTTTGATTTTTATACTAATGTATATTGTGTAATCCATCAGTGCGCAGTGTACAGTAAACCATTGTCTGCAAACGAAAAAAAAAACATCGCTGATTTTGAGTAGGCTAGTGGCCATGTTGAATAATAGCGCTCATCAATGGAGGCAACAATCCCCGAGTGATGTTTCAATAGGCATGGTGGCATGACCAATGTTCATGATGAATGCTGATACACCGATTATTTAGTATGATCACCTTCCACAGTTCTTCATTCAACTCTATGTTTCATATACGTTACAGTATTCATCAACAGTTCATGAATCCCAAAGCCGGTTTCAGGCCATCAAATAAATTGATCTGTTCAATGATATGCACCATCATGAACGCCTGGCGAACCCTGCACAAAGACAGATGCAGTGAAAATACAGGAGGAGTCTGGAAGGGTACGAACCCCCTGGAAAAACATTGGTTTTCTTGCCTTTGCTCTAGTTGAGGGTGATACTGCGCATAATTTGTGAGACTCAGAATACATGAAAGTACGACGGACACCAAAATGGTCTATGTAAATCGTTAAAATTTATGGGTGCACTGGGTCTCTTTCGACCCATTCCGACACAAGGCAATTGAATCAAGATCCGGAATTCATTGAGTTCAGCTCTTTGCTTACAGCTATATGCGTGGCATGAGGAGATGGCCTAGTTTCTTATTTCACCAGGCAGGCCGTTTCAGGAGGGCCTTCAAAATAGCTGCCAGCAAGCAATAACAAACGGAAATGATCAGCGCACAGGCTGCAAAAACTGCAGTTTTAATCATTCCACCATAATAGCTGCCGAAAAAGAATAGGGCAAGCAGGTACACTAGAAGGAGCAAGGTGAGAGGACACGCGATGAGCAACAATGTCAGTGTATTCTTAAGAGCCTCAAGCCAAAAATGTGTGGCCTTCCTCCGAAGGAGCCTACAAAAACATATCAGGAAATCCTTTGAAGCTGGAAGAGCCAACAGCCAAAACACCAGGCCGTCAAGAATCTGTGAGGCTGAAGGGTTCCTCCACAGGTCTCGATTTTCTTGAGTCAGTCGCACGGAAGAAAAGCTGGCAGCGAGGTCAAGGAAAATCAAAATAACTGGAGAAGTGACTCCAAGACACCATGCAGAATTGAAAACTTTTTCACTGAGGTCATGCTCCAAAATCTTCAAGACCTCTGAACGCACCGCGTCCTCAAAAGCTTGCTGGTTCCCAAACCAAATGATCGCACATTCTTTCACAATTTTTCTGTCACACAGCAGGGTTACACCCGTCCTTGGATCTACATGGTTTTGGTCGCAGCACGCACTCTTCGTGGCGTCGAAAGAGATCGACAGCAACTGTTGCTTCATCACGTCCAAATCTCTGAAATAGTTGCGCACGGTACTCACAGCCGGGTAGGCAATAATCATGCCCAGCAACAAAACAGAGCCAATCGGAATGAAAATTTGACTTTGCATCGGTATCATAGTGCCAGGCATTGCAAGTGTAGACATTGTGATGGAAACCGGCCCAAGAAAGATTGGCCTGACGATCAAGGCTTGTTTTTGCGTCTTCCGGCTTTGCAAGAAGGCGGCCAATTCGAACAAACACCACAATCGCTGCATCCATGTTGGGTCCCAAAGAATTAATATTTGATCGGAACTTTTCAAGAGCCCTGCTAAGCTGAAGATGGCCTGAGCTTTCAATTCATTGTCTGCTTGGCTGATGCAAATTCGGTCGAAGAAAACTTGCGTCTGTGGTTGCCAAAACATGGCCACCAAGCAGGTGCGCAGAACTCCCGAACAAAGTGACCAAGTTGACCAGCTGACTTCGACACCATCCAATAGAAAGCCACGGTGAAAACCCGGAAGCTGTTTGAAAATGAAGAGCAGCATCATCAGCACACCTGTGAGCAAACCCAAAGACACTGCAGCAGTGCCATTATAGAAGGTGATGAGGGTCAGGATTTTGGTCCGATGTCCTCCATGCCAAGAATGGCTCCAAAAGGTGGAGATCTTTGCACTCTTGCGACTCTTGTGGTAGAAGTCTCCTTCAGATCCAATGCGCAGTGCGACTGCACAGTGTTGAAAAGCCTGATATGCCGCACAGGTCCTTAATACTTCGGAGTGAGTTACATCCATCTGCGCAATGCTCTTGGCCAACCGGGACAGCAACCTCTGGATCTGCTCATCTGTCGGAAGAACTTCATGCGGTGAACTCTGCCTGTCCCAAGGCTCCTCAACGATCACATCTGGCCCACCGCTGCTCAGCTCACTAAGCATATCGTCCCCACTCATGAGGCGCTTCAAAGATGGAACGGGTGCAAGAAGTGTCTATGTTTTCAGCCATTCAGATCCATGTCGTGGCTGAATAGGACATGGGACAATTCGAGAATGGGAAGCAATGGCCCCCCGAAGGTCGGATATGGTGATTCATCAACCAGGGACTACAGTGTTTATCCCGGGTGGGTATTAGTCTGCAAATAAAAAAAGGCTATGTGGTCAACAAAAATGTAAAATCACAATTGACATGATTGGTTTGTTGGTTAGGTTATACTACCAAGGTCTCACGGAGATTACAAGCAATCTACCCCTTGGCAATGGATGCGGTTCATTGCGTGTCTTCATTCCTGTCGATTTTTTACCGAAAATATTACCCATGAAAAACGGGAGTTGCCCAGGCAGCTAGGTTACCAGGTTGATTTCAGGCGTAAAACATCGCAAAACGTTGGATCCCCATGTCTGCTGGTGAAATCTCATCTTTGGTGGTGAAATTTGTATGTTTTGTCTTATGTTTAGCTCATTAAATATTAGAAATCATAACTTGGTGGTTAGATTGGTTAGATGCAAGTTCAAATTCATTCAAATCACTGTCTTTTCCGTGGGAAAAAATCTGTGATTGATTACTACAATTCCCAAGTCAGACATCAACCATTTGGGTTTGTCTCAAAATAGTGTGTATGTATACCCGAAAATTGATAAACTACATAAAATTCCCCATTATTTGATAGCCATAATTTTGGGTCCCATTTTCAGACCCACCCATTTAGGAAATGATTCCCGTTTACCAACCATCATTTATGGTGAGGTTGGCCGCTGGGGCCGTTTTACTGGATTTCTATGGATGTGAAAATCCCAGTGGAAAACCAACAATATTCCATACACATCCCACACTTGCATCATCCATAAACCCTTCATCATCATCATCATCATCATTCGACGTGTTTTAAAAGTGGTTGGGCATCATAATCTCATGATAATTCCCTTTGTGTTTGGTAAAAGTCCGCTTTATCCTGTGGGTAAAAGTCCCCTGCCGGCCTTCTCGCCCAGGCCGGCCGCTAAGGCCACTGCAAAGCCTTTCAGGAGTTCAAGAGATAGGGAATTCATAGGATTGGAATGGGAATTATCATGGGATTATCTGAAAAGTGATGATTATATGATGGAAATTATTCATTAATTGGGGAAATTGTTCATTAATCCCATGATAAATTCCCGTCATATGGACAGGTTCAGAAACGAATTGATAAATGGAACTCCTAAATGAGGATGATAAATGGAAATATGAGATTACCAGTAGTACCCGCACGAGGCGGGGCGGAAGTTGCCTTAAAGATATATATATAAGACCTTTCTCATCTATAGAATTTGCATGCGCCGTGCGCCAGCCAAGCCCGTGCGCGCGTGCACTCTGCGAAAGTGGTGTCTTGTTTCACATGTCACATTTGAAGCTCCACTTCGCACTTCTCACTGCAGTCTTCACACTCCACACTGCACACTTCACACTCCACCCTTCACACTGCACTCTTCACACTGCACCCTTCGCAGTCAACACTTCACTTCACACTGTACTCTTA
>Ga0126342_10013887_pt1 | contig 14242 bp, 15 predicted proteins | sample Cyp1metagenome_FD_92528 | JGI IMG/M metagenome (GOLD analysis project Ga0126342, IMG submission 92528) | Coral microbial communities from Lord Howe Island, Old Settlement Bay, Australia - Cyphastrea 1 metagenome | ecosystem: Host-associated > Invertebrates > Cnidaria > Coral ...
AAAGCAAACCTGAGGATTGCAGGTGAAATTGACTGAGCATAGGCATAGCTGTGGAAAAAGAAAGCTGCGGGAGCGCGAGACAGTATCTGTTTCATATGACACTTTGAGATGTATATATATATACATACAAATGAGATCCGCTCTAAAATGCATATAAGGAACTTTTAAATCCGAAGGACATATATGCTTGGGCAGGGATGTATTTTAGATTTTGTTAGAAGGCGGAGACCTTTATATATGCAGTGAGATCACTTTCCTGCAGCTGAGCGCTAGATTTGCGCTAGCGTGGCGCTAGATATGCGATAGCGTAGCGCTAGATACTTTTACATAGCCAGTAGTAGTAGCAGTAGTAGTAGTAGCAGCAGTAGCAGTAGCAGCAGCAGCAGCAGCAGCAGCAGTAGCAGCAGTAGCAGGTAGCAGGTAGCAGTAGCAGTAGCAGTAGCAGTAGCAGGAGCAGCAGCAGCAGCAGCAGCAGCAGGAGCAGCAGCAGCAGCAGCAGGAGGAGGAGGAGGAGGAGGAGGAGTAGTAGTAGTAGTAGTAGTAGTGAGTGACTACTACTGCTACTACTACTCCTCCTCCTACTATACTACCTACTACCTACTACCACCGCCACTCCGCCACTACGCCACTAATATTGCCAATACCACCACTACCACCACAACCACTACCAAGGGAAAGTGGAAGGGACATGTATTATGCTGCTACCATGGAAATCGCCAGCAGCACTACCACCGCATGATGCATATACCCGCGCGGAATCCGCGCGCGTGCGCGCGGGTTGCGCGGGCGTATTGCAGGTCATCTTGGTTTGGAGATTTTAGAGCTTAAGTAGAGTAGCTGGAAAAAGAGTAAGGGAAAATGGGCCAAGCCTAGCAGGCAAGCTTTTGAGTCTGAATATCTATGAGTGGCAATGGCACTTCCTCAGATTCATTGCAAACTTAGAAAAAAAAACACGTTCGAGGCTTGTGGCATTGGTCAAAGTCTGCTTTGGAGTTGCCTTAAATATCTACGCGCTGGTGCCATTCCCACAAAATCCTCACTTCAACAACAATAAGCGGACAAGGCAGGCCACCAACTAAACGGCAATTTTCCGGACAATCTGGGAACACAGAGTTTGACATGATATGACATGTCAATATATGTCATATATATATATATATATAGATATGTATATATAAATTTGATACACACACATATATATATATATATATATAAATATGATATTGTATGCATATGATATATTTATATGCATATGTATATATTTATATACACATAATGTATGATGTTATTTGATGATACCTGACCAAGGCCTCCAGGCGGCTTCGCAGGGAGGCCAGGACGGGATCTCTTCAAGGGTACCCTGTTAAACATACCAAAGATGTGGAAAACCCATGGTTTCCCTAGGATAGTTTTATTGACATGGTGGATTATCCACATAGGAAAGGATATCTTCTTGATGTGGAAAAAACAATGGTTCACATATGAAGATGTTCTTTCAATGATTTCAATCGTGGATTTTCCACATTTTTTTGTGAACGTAGAAACCCTGGGGTAATGATCACTGAATCACTGAGGTTTCCTCCAGCCACCAGCAAACTTTTGGGAAACCAACCCCGTTTTAATGGACACTGGATTCATCCCCAATTTCATCAATCATTTTGGTGTCAAAATTAGATATTCCACAGCCTCTGCAGGCAACTCCCTTCGGGGCGTCAGGATGTTTCGGAGGCGCCAGCCATGCTACGTAGGGGTGCCTGGCGAACGGCGCTTTGTGCTTGGTGGATACGTTGGGTGCCTTGTTGTTGAGGTTTGGGGACTCAGACAGTCAGACACTTCTTCAAAAGAAGTCATTTGTGGGTAATCTTGAAGAAACTTTGATTTTTTGCCTGGTCGTAGAAGGCTTGCTTTTATTCTTGTTTGGCATTTGTTTTGACATAAATTGAGCAGTGTTCAACCCCCCTGTTTGTCGATGGTCATGAGGGTTATATTGCCCAATATATTTGAGATTCTCATAATCCGTTAAGGGAATTCCCATGAACCAGCTTATAGATGCTTATAGTATGTCATTGAATGACATTTTGGTTTTAATCACTGCTCAAGTGGGCGAAATGACTTCATCCTTTTTTGGGTTCCTTGCAAGGAAGACTGGCACGGCGGCAGCAGGGTGATGCCAGTTGCAAGGTGCTGTTTGTTGGGTTTTTTCGGATGGGAAATTTAGGGCCCGCTTTGTTTTGGGTAACCTACTTGCTGAAGACTGTCAAGCTAATGTTGCCAATGTCATGTGCTAAATTTTCAGGTGTGAAGTTCCACGCGAGAATCAACTTTGACAGATTTCTGTTCGCAGTGACACGAGCATATATTCAATACCACTCCCACGCCAATCTACTTCCAGAAAGGATTGCACATTTGAGACTTCATAGTTAGTTAAGGATAGTTAAGGTTTGTGGAGCATCTACGATGTTTCCGCAACCTGGTTGGTTGTACGGTCCCTGATCATCGCTAGGTGGTCCTGGAACCTCTGGGCGAGCCGATGACCCTCTTCACGAAACCCACCTGCAGCGTCACCTTCTACACCAACCTGCGGACCAGGACCGGGACGGGCGTAGGGCGTTTGCCGGTGGGGCCGGTTCTTGTGGGGCGTAACATTTCCGGTGCCAGGATGGGCCACAATCAGGCTTTTTTCCTATTTATCTCTCTGTGTACGTGTGTGTATATCGTTGTATGTATGTATATTCGAGTCGCTTCGCGACGAGTACCGCCCGCACCCAGATTATATACAAGGTGTGCAGGTCAGGGACGACTCTTCGAAGTTAAGGAGCATGGTAGTTCGGGATGCAAGGTGAAGAACACAGGGCTACTTGGCCCAACCAAAGCTGACTGTGGTCGAACTTGGGCGTCCTTGGCCTTAAGTTGGGCCGAACACAAGCCGACTCGGGCCCAACTTGGGCGTAACTTGCACCGAACTCTGGCCAATTGGCTCCAACCAGCTTGGGCCGCAAGTTGGGCTTAACCTGCGCAACTGGGTCCTGCAAGGGGGCAACTGCCGCCGAAGCTGGGCCCAAGACAGGCCCAATGTGGGGAACACGGCATAGCACGAACCCCCACTGAAGCCAAAAAACGTTGGAAATAGCAGTCAAAACGGACGTTTTCAGCGTGTCGCATTGAGTCCGCAAAAAGGGCTTGGGCCCAAGTTGCGCTATGTTGTACCCAACTTGAGCCCAAGTTGGAGTTATGTTGGGCTGAAGTTGGGCCCAAAGTTTGATCCAGATGGGCTGAACTTGAAGCCATGTGGTGCACATGGAGGTCCAGGTCATGTTCAGCATAGTGCAACTTGGGGGGCCCTTTGGCGATAGCTTCGCACTAAGTTGGGGCCTTGTTTGCCAAAGCTGGTCCCAAGTTGAGCCCATGTTGCGGACACGTGGGGTCGAAAACGGTGAATGATGTGGACGATGTTGCGCTGCTGTGCAAATTACGACAGCGGGGAACCTTTTGTTTGGCGCGGGTCCGATCCTGAAGATGAGGCCCCCGCCCAGCTGAAGCTGCGCCACTGAACGGAGGATTGTTCGAATCGATCGGTTCCGCTCCTCAACTATCACGCCGCGCGGGCGAATTTATAGCATATATATCACACTGGTTGGTGGTTTGGAACATTTTTTATTTTTCCATATATTGGGAATAATAGTCCCAACTAACTAGTATTTTTCAGAGTAAAATATATTATATATATAATATCATATCATATATATATATATATCATATGTATATTATATCTAATATAAACAACATATTATATATTTTGTGTTGTATATAAACTTTAAACATATAACGTACACACACACATATATATATTTATAGTAATTTATTGTATATAACCTATGTGGGAGCAGGGTCGGGGCAAAGAAGAAAAATGTGTTTTTGTAGTGCCTCATTTTTTTTTTGGTTGGGTTTTATGTTGACATGTTGGGATCTAGGTTTTAGCCTTTATCTTGAACATATCCAAAAATATTGCTTATGTAAGGCACCCCTTGTCGCCTTGGTTGCATATATCTTGGTTACTAGGGATTCAACCAGTTTTTTGGCGGAAAACCTTGGCTCCGGGTGGAGAGGTGCACCACACGGGGATATAACTACATAATTGAAAATATTTGAGCTCTCCATGTGTAGAACTTATGACTGATTATTATTCCACATGCCATTCCAAAAACCATGGAATTCTTGCCCAGTTTGGCTTCGCATTTGGGTGTTCAGGGATACTGAAAGCACGTATGTGGGCACAGGTCAAAATTATGGAACCCCCAAATGTGATGTTTAACCCTGTAACTTTGGGTCTATAGTCCTGATTATTGACGCAACCTGCACAACAGATTATACTGCATTATAATGAGTTTTGGTACCTTTGGACTGTGGACCACACAAACCTTTTTTTGAGGGGTCCACCAGATAAAACTCCAGATTTGGATGATTTGGGTTCTGCAGGAGCAATTTCTCAGGCAGTCCGTCTGCGCCGCCCATTTTTGGGGTGAGCATTAGCTCCCCACCATGTCTGGGACGCCCGGGCTGTGAGAGAGAGGCATGAATTTCACAGTGAAACGACCGGATCTCCGAACTTTGCAACAAAAAACGCGCATCGAGGTGCCAAGAAGAAAGCAGCCTCAGAGTGGCGTAAACTCAAGGCCGCTGAGGGCTGGATTGATTTGTTTGATGTTCAAATATCAACATTTATGTGTATATATATATATATATTATGTATGATTTTTATATACATATATATGTATATATACATATATATATATATGTATATATATATATATATATATATATATATATATATATATATACATATGTATATATATATATATATATATTATTTGTTGATGTTTATTTATATATGTGTTCAAATGATCCCACATTTTTTCCAGGAGGGATAGTTCAACCACCTTCCAGCCGAGTTTGGGCCAGGACAGTCTGGTGCCGCTTCTCAGGCTAACGGCCTTCCACGTTTTCAAGGCGGCATCCCCATTGCCAAATGGTGGTTTCCTGAAATGGGGGTACCCCTAAATCATCCTCCATTTATAGATGGGATTTTCCATTATAAACCAGCCATTGGGGTATCCCCATTTATGGAAATCCCCAACTTCGAAAGACTTTGAAACCGAAATTTGAAGTACCTCGGCAATCAAACATGGCAATATACTCAATAACTCCCATCAATTATGGATTTTTCCATGAACAGCTCCATTCTTGAGGGACTTTTCCATCGCCAGCGTTGACACCTTGGTTAGACCCAGCCACCTCATCAGGCCTGTCGTCAGATTTTACCTCGATGCTTGGCCAATAGCCCAGCACGCCCAGCACTCGATGCCGTGGCCACCACGATGCCATGGAAAGTTCTGGGAGACGAGGCACATTTTTTTCGGGCTTCGAAAATGGGGGGATGACCATGGTTTCTACACTAGAAAAATTGGGATAATATGGGATATATTAAAAAAATAATGGGGTATATGGAATATTATGGGATATTAATGGGATATATTAAATATAGTTAAGGCATGTTATGTTAAGGCAATGGCTATGTCTCCATCATGGGTGAATCGGGGGACAGCCCGCCATTTTAAGCACCATCCCAGCTATGGGGATTTTAGCGCATCATCACATAGATTTCAGCTATGACATCATATAAAACCATGGTTCAACCCGCATCATATCAACTTATATCATCCACCTCATCCAAATGTTTATACAAACATATATAAACTATATCATATATCATCAGTATATATATATACTGTATAGACATTTTCATCAAAGCTTATACATCATCTTACCTCATCCATTTCATCATTCCTAGAAAATATCTTGCACCATATTTTTGATAGACATTTTCTATTAGACATATGGGAATAATCAACATAAATTATATACCTATTTATTTATTATATATTTTATGGGTTAATCTTATTCATCATAAAACACTACCATTTAGAATTCTCATATATTGAGTTGAACCATCTAGACAACCCAATGGAGCCATCTAGACAACAAAAACACCCAGCCCCCTTGGGTAAAATTACCCAGCCTTGGGTCATGTGTAGTTGTCAGATTACCTCAGCCTTTGGGTAATCCACTTGAGAACATCAAATTTCACTAATAATATTTAATACTATCATTATACAACTTACCTATGTCTCCTCATCATAAAATATATGGTGAATTTCCGCCAGTTCTGTATTTCTTCTTTTTTTTTATCATGTCTATATGTTTGTTTATTGATTCCTCTAATAGGTCCATTCTTGCATTAAACATTTGATTTTTTGATTATTGCCGAAAACCTAGGAAATCCTGACACTGCCACGGACATAGCCTGTGTTGATTTTTTTAAACCCTAATTCATTTTTGAAGCCAAAATCAGACCATTTAAGAGAACCATCAGGCAATTGCACATAAAATTCAGGCAATGACACAGAAACATCAGGCAATGACACAGAAAAATCAGGCAATGACACAGAAAAATCAGGCAATCACACAGAAAAAACCCTGATTGTTTCAGAAAAGCCCCTGATACATTCCAAAAATTCCCTGAGACTTTTAGAAACCAAATTTCACTAATAATTTTAATAACATTATTATGACATTTCCCTATATGTTCTCATCATAAAATAAATGTTGAATTTCAACAAGGTCTTTATTCTCATCGTTGTTTATCCTCTTCTTCTCAACCTAAGGTTGTCTTGGCGTTTTTTGCTCCTCTCGTGCCTTGCCTTAGTTCCTACAAATAATGAACGGTTGCGGATTATACAAACATGATGTTGAAATTTATGCTTTTCTTCAAAGTGCTTTTTGGCTTGTTCTTTGTATCGTTCTGAATTGTTTGCGCGGTAACCCTGATTGAGAAGCTGATACGCAGGCCTTTCAAGCTGGAAACTACTTCATGGCTGGGAACTTCTACACCAGGCATGGCCAGGGAAACCGCAGTAAAAACATGTCATGCGGTAGATGATCGTCAAGCATTAACAATTTGGGTAGCCTTGGGTCAAATCCCATCTTGATCGGAAACCTTGGGTTTGTGGGTGAAACCATCCAAAGCCGAATTGCGCTGCCGCTTTTCGACGATTTCACTTGGTATTTCTTGGGTTTTTGCTTGGGTTTTTGGGACAAAAACGCTTTTGTGAAAGCATCAACAGCTCAACTTTTTTTCCCATCACTTGTGCTGGTTTTCATGGTGTCCTTAGCAACTTTTGCTGGTTTTCCTTGGTATTTCACAGTGTTTTACATCCATTTTTTGGTGCTTTACCCCGATCTTCCCCAGTTTTTTTCGATTTTCCCGAGGTGGTTTGAAGACCACGGCGAAACGAATGAAATGGTCCAAGCAGCAGCTGATGCCTCAAATCGTTGGTGGATCTGGTATGGTTTATGGATGTTTTTCTGGATGTTTATGATATATACATGTACATATTATATGTATATATCTACAACTATAGTCATAATGTCATAGTTATACATGTATATATATATATATATTATAAACACCCACCTTGTAGACAACGAGTTAATGAGTCATACAGCAAGATTGACACCGGGATGGGTCCGACGTTATAAGTTTACACCTTTGAACAAAAGAACACATCTATTGACTGCCAGCAATCTTGATTGATGTGAACCAAAGGGTACCATGATGGACTGATCGCTACATCCTTCCAATCTTGATGGATGGGCTCTCCCACTAGTGGTCAAAGGGGAAAAATGCAGGAAACCTATGAGTTTACCCTCAAGTCGATCCATTGAAACTTTTATTTCGATCATTAAATACGCAAATTTTTGATGATTACCCTTTTAACATACCCTCTGGTAAATTAACGTAACTATGAAAAATCACCAATTTTAATGGGTAAATCCACTATTTCTATGGTCATTTTCAATAGCTTTTTGTATGTTTACCAGAGGGTAACTATGGAACACTCTGACACTAGGGAGATCATCGTTGCGCCGCTGAGCAAATGCGAACGCCGTGTTTCGCACCCAGGTGCTGTCGAACCGGGCAGCGTGCTGGGCGAAGGCCTATATTTTTTTCATCCATTGGAACTCCCATGAAGTTTGACGATGCTTGAATACATGAAAAAACATCTCGCTGGCATCTTTGACATCTCTCTCTCTGTTCTTTCCATGGTGTTTTCTATTCTCTAAATCATCATTTGAGCTCCTTGAATCAATGTTAATCACAACTATTGGCTGGTTTTCACCATATTTGTTGCTTACTGAGTGATTTCAGCTTATTGGTTGGTTAAATCATGTTAAGTCTAATTTCATCATATTTCAATCACAATTTCTGGCTCTTTCTCCAGCAAGCGAAAAACCTGCGAGGTGGGCCACTTTGAGGCATCCAAAGATGATGCCCAACGAGCCCTGGAACTGCGTCCCAACTGGGGCAGGCTGGAAATGGTGAGGAAAATCCATTCAAAATGGTGATTTCATGGGAGATTTTTAAGGGGTTTAACTCTCGAATTTAAGAGTTTGCGAACTGGGAGCCAAGGCCCATGCCAAGTTCGATGGTGTACGGTTTTCTAAAAAGATGATTTGCAGTAAAGTAATAAATAGATATAAATAGAACATGGGGGAATGGGGCTTGAGATTAGTAGACCGCAAATTGGCATCATTTGGTGACTTTCAGGGTCGAACTCTCAAATACCCTCCCCCAAAAATAGAATATAATTAATATACATTAATCTGGTTGATCGAGATGCATGATTTAATCATCTGAGGCAGTTTCATTTGGACTGTTTTGAAGCACAGATCTGGAGAAATAACAGCTTTGGACCAATTTCTCATCCTGTTTTTTGGATGTTTTGACCTGTTTTGCCATTGTTTTGGACTTCAGGTTCATAGAATTGGATGATGGGAAAATTTACAGGAAAACCCCAACAATTTGATGGTAAAAACCATGGTTTCCTGTAGATTTTCCCTTTAACCACTCCATTGACAGGTCCCCTCCATTTTGACGGGACCGGAGGGTGAACTCCATGTCCGATGCTTCGCTCGTGTCGCTCAGGGCTTGGAGTCGGATTGGTCTGGCATCTGCCAAGATGGGCCAGGCGGGAGTTCGAAATTTCTCCTTTGTACAGTAGATATTGTTATAATATATATATATATAAACATACTGTACACATATATATATATGTATCTGAACATATTTTTTCAGATATACATAAACACGCACACACGCATACATGTGTATCTATATAGATATCTACATCTATACACATAAATAGATATCTGTATCTACACATATATATATATAATGTATATCTATATAGATATCTAAATCTATACACATATATAGATATCTGTATCTACATATATATACATATATATATATATACACATACATATAAATGTACATATATATATACACATACATTACATATACACTTGTCTAACTTGTGTAGAGTACATTTCTAGTTGTTTTATGTATATATTACTTCCCTAGTTGTTCAGATGATTAGGCAATCTTAGGCAAGTGTCTAGAATTGTCCGAAAGCATCCTCTGTGAAGAAATGCATGAACACATGCAAAGGCCAGCTCGCTTGTGTCAGCGATGCCAGGGGAAAGAGGCTATAGATGCTTACAAGAAGGCCGTGTCTTTCGATCCCTCGAGCCAGAAACTTGGAGAACTCACCAGTCGCCAGCCTTTTTTCAGAAGCTAAACTGTGGGGTCGTTGAGGTGCCAACGTAGATGCCTTAGCCTCTGTGGTCCGGCAGGTGCGGGATTTCCAGTCGATGATTTTTGGTCAACTGAATGGGCATATGGGCGAAGTATGGCGAAGTGATGCACGGGGTTTTCACCTCGAGTCTTCACAGAAAATTTGGAGTTTACATGATTTTACTATAACATCTTGGATGTGAATCACGGCATTTGATGAATTCAAACCACCGAAGTCCATCGGCAGTTTAAGTGGGGCTAAAAAGTCCATCCATCCGGCATAGAACATCACGGCGGAGATGGAACCATCTTTCTGGTTGGTGATCTCAATGTTGTTTTCTTAATTATTTGGGATAATCATCCCACGTGACGAAGATTGTTTGGGTTCAAAACATAAAACAAACTATCATATTTAGATGCATATGCACATATTTTTTACATGTGTGTTTTTTCCAAGCAAGAACCAACGAACATATCAAACAGAAAACGGCAAGTATCAAACAACGTCACCGAAGCACCTGACACTTGACAACGAACCAAAGGAAGAGGTATGATGGGGTTAAAAAGACAGATAAAGTTGATTTTCCATTAAACCATCCAGCCATTGGGGTATCCCCATTTATGGAAACCCCCATATATTAATGCATATTCATCATGAGAGGATTTCAAGCACCAAAAGACATCTGCGAATTAGGGGAGCAGAAAAACCTGCCATGCTCTAAAGCCCAGAGATGCAGGTCCAGTTAGTAGGGTTAAGTAGGTATATCGTCACAATGATCGTCTTTAAATCCATGCCAAATGGAGGTTACCATGCCAAACATGACCTCATTACAGGATGATTCAAAGAAAACCGGTACTAAACCATCATGTTTGATGGTGAACCACCCTAGGACTATCCAAAAATCACACCGCACACACCGCACACCCTGGCGCCCAAGTCTGCCTGGTGCCAGTTGAATGGGCCGAACACGGACTTGGCACATGCTGAGAAGGAGAATGGCAATACGGTGCGATGCCGAATGGCAAGGGGGAACGGCAAGAGCTCAACTGTTTTACGAAAACCCATGTAACTAGGTCTGTATCCAGTACATACATACATACATGCATGCATGCATGCATGCATACATACATACATACATACATACATACATAGGTGCATACGTATCCACATATGACAAATAACTATAGCTGTGTATTTGTATCGATATAGACGATACACTTCTTACATGAACAACTGAAAACTAGATCAATACTTATATGATATTCTATCATGATTATATCCATATAGTATATTATATGTATACAATATTTGCATATATATATAATATCATATCGGATACGATATTCTTTCATGATTATATCCATATATGATATATTATATATATACAAATATACAATATTTGGAATAACATACATAGATATTATACATACAATATTAAATATGATATTAGATCCATATGTGATAATTATGATAATATGATATATCTTATATATCTCTAGATATATATATCTATATACCATATTATCAATCTTATATATCTCTAGAGATATATCTAGATCTAATTATATAGATATATCATATTTATGATCCCCTTCAACTTTTAGCACCGCTGCAGGCAATGCGCGGTCACGAATTTGGCGCGGCCGTGGCCTGCTACACCGTGGCGCTGGTGCTGGTGCCTCCAGAGGCGCCGTGGAGACAACCCAACGGTAGATATGATTTAACAAACAAAACGGTGAATTCTATGATTTCTGGTAGATATATCATGATATATCATGATATATCTATAATTCTCCATAGATAGTGGGAAATCATGGTTGATTAAGTGTTTTGATCTGGGATTGAACCATCGCTTTAGTGGTGGTTTTATGGTAGTTTAACTATTAGAAATATGGGCATAGAGGTGCTAGATACCCTGATTGATTGGTTACTATAGGGACATCATTTCCCAATCAAGACGGATAATATATGTATATATATATAAAAGTGACATATGGGTTTTGCTTGAACATAGTAAGATTTCATAATATCCTTCTATGTTCATCGATTTTTTCCAAGATCTCCAAGCATTTTCATCCTGAAAAATCGAAGGCGAGCGCCTCGGTCCCAGAGGGCGTGGCGCCCGAAGACGAGCACGCGCTGTTGCGGTGCCTTGGCCATGGGGGTACCCCAATAGCTGGATGGTTGATTTCATGGAAAATCCGAAAATAACATGGATGATGATTTGGGGGGGTATCCCCATGAATTGGAAACCTCCTAATATGATAATTTATATCAATTTATGATATAGATCTAGCAAAAGCTCCAGTAAATGAGAGGTTTCTGAAGTGGTTATGGGTCAAAACCCTGGTTCCCGGATGGTACCCTAAGTCATAGCTGGCTAATGATGTTGATTCCTATGGCAACAATAGGTTTTGAATGGTTTTGACACATCCACAAGTCAAGGGGGTGCCCCCAAATCATCCAAGCCATTAGATCATTTTAGTATTGAATCTTCTGGTGACTTGGGGATACTTGGGGATTTTCCATTTTGGGACACCTCCCTTTGGGCCTGTAGTAACTGTAAGAAGCAAAGATGAGCTTTGATGCCGCTTCGCGCCGAGGTCAGTCCTTTTTTCCAATCGAGCTTCGGCTTTCTGTACCTCGCTTGAAGCCGATTCATTGGCGCCTGGAAACAGCCTCCAACTGATAGGAAAGAAAATCCCAGTGACTCATGGATTACCCGTGGCTTTCTATGGTGGGTAATCCATGAGTCATGACTTTCAGGCTTCAGTGTTTGTTTCACCCTTCAGTTCACGGGTCAAAACTAAACCTTCAGAATCAGGGTTGCTTACCAGCGTCAGTTCCCAGTTTTTTATGGGACCCTGGTCTTTTTAAATGGGGACTTGGACTCAGGCCGGCTAAAAAGCTGGCAAAGTGCTCGGGCTGACGCGCAGCCCAATCCTGAGATATCTGAGTTGCAGACGGGGAAAGGATGATATTTCCAGATGAGCCGTGAGGTTGGCGATTCATTGGGATGTAGCTTGCATAGCCATTAATAGGCTGAAGGACCAGCAGTTTCTCACCAGTGATGACTTTCAGTACCCCACCATACTATACCCCACCAGACCCCACCATACCCGACCATACCCCGCGGCGCTATGCACCGCCATGCCGTGGCCCAGGCTTGCCGTTGAGAAGAAGGGCGATTTTGTGAAAGTCCAGCTCCCAGCCTCTCAGCCAGTCTTTTTCAGAAGCTTCAGTACCCAGAAAATTCCAACGACTCATGGATTGCCCGCAGGGTTGTTTCGGATTATCATGCTTCCGTGGTGGGTAATCCGTGAGTCATTTGACCTTTCACGCCGTAGATCGTAGATAATGATGAAACGAGCGGAAGCTGTTGGGCCAAGCCTGAGGCTTTTGGCCGCTGATGATTTTGTAGATTATTTTGGTTGGCCATGGTTGTTCTAAATCAATGTTGAGCTTGGGGTTTTCCCGAATGTCAAAAACAAGCTCAGAGTCCACTTTAGTTGGACTTCGAAAAATCCAAAGGCATCAAAAGTCCATCTTTTCAATAAAAACAACTCAAAGTCCCAAGCAAAATTTCTGAAACACGAGGCCAGAAATCGGCTGGGCACAGCTCTGTTGGCGTGCGGCCAGGTGGAGCAGGCAGGCTTGCGCATATCCATGGCAAGGGGGGGCGAATAGCCCCACTCTGGGGTGCAGTTGAGGTTTTCCTGTGGGATCACATGGGTAGAATCATGGTGAAAAACCACCATGAGACGGGATATAAGCCCTACAACTATTTACAACATTTTACAACTATGGTTCTACAAGCCACAAGATCTCGTGGAACCTTTCAGTGAAGGCTGGGGCGGATGCCGCCAGGCCTATGTGCATTTTGCCCACGCCCTGAAACTGGAAACGAACAACTCTTCAGCGCTGAAAGGGCGGCAGGTGCGGGACACCTCGCTTAGGAATGCTTCGGACATGTTTCATGTCTCGGAAAGCATCTACTGTGTCAATGGAAACGGAGTTAAACACTTCCAAAATGAGCTTCACATCACAGACATGTAATGTACATGGTGGATGATGATTGATGATGGTGGATGCTTTTGACCAAAGCTGCTTGTCTCGGGCAAGACGGAGGTTTTCGCAAGTTTTCTTCCCATGCAACCCTTTTGGGAAAGTTTTAAAGACACCAAAACGTTCGCCAAATGGACGTACCCCGCTGGTTAGCGGTTTATCATTTTCCTTTTGAACATATCCATGCCTACCTTTCGTATCTTTTCGGTGGATTGATTAATTCATACCCAGCTGGCTATATAATGTTTTTTTTGTTCTGCGCATGTTATACTCTGTGGTAATTTAACATAGGTACGAAAAATCACGATTTTCAAGTTTCGAAAGGTAAATCATCTATAGCTGGCCCATTTTCCATAGCTATGTCTCGAAAGGTAGCGGTGAGCTACCTGAGTTCCCCCTTGCGTAGCAAGTATTAGGGGGCGAGCGGTGCAAGTGCAAGAGTTTGGGCCGGTTATGTCTCGGTCCGCCTTTCAAGGGGGGGG
>Ga0126342_10013888_pt1 | contig 14242 bp, 12 predicted proteins | sample Cyp1metagenome_FD_92528 | JGI IMG/M metagenome (GOLD analysis project Ga0126342, IMG submission 92528) | Coral microbial communities from Lord Howe Island, Old Settlement Bay, Australia - Cyphastrea 1 metagenome | ecosystem: Host-associated > Invertebrates > Cnidaria > Coral ...
AAACCCACAAATTACTACAAAATGGCATGCTCGACCCCATATAAGGCCAACACTTCCCATAAAATTATGCCATATAGGCACCCCAACCCCCCTCGATCTGTGGAGGAAATGGCAAGGGGGATTGTGTATATATATATATATCTGTGTGTGTGTGTACACCAGCCTTGGAATGCATTAAACAACATTAAACAACGGGAGTTCGGGGCCTCCCCCAAAACGTGATTTTCGGTGACCATGACACTCTTCCGTGAGGTTCCTGAAGAGCTTCACGTTGAAGGGCTTAAAAGCTCGAACCTGCCATTGGGGCCGTGGGACCATGGGACCATGGGACCATGATCAATTTGCCAATGGGACCCTGGGTTTCAAACGTGCTTTTTTGGGCAACTGTCCCATCAACGCCAAGGAATCAATGCCATGAAAATGTTCATAAAACAATCTTCTGAATCACCCATATGTTGATGGTCTATAACACCCATTAAAAAGGTGATGACTTGGGGATGGTTTATTATTGGGTTTACCAATTGACCATACTTTACCACATTAAATGAACTGGGATAAATAATGATAAAACTGCATCTAGAATTGGCACCTACAACTTGTTACATCTTATGACGCATAGCCTCCGGGAACAGAACTCGGCTTGCTGGGGAGTTTCCCAGAATAGCCATGGCATGGCAGAAACAAAACAATCAAAACCAATGGTTGACCTTTAGATTGGCATGACGCGGTGTCAGGTGAAACACCATTTTTTTTGGAGAAGGTTTGGGGTATTGTTTTCCTCTAATCAATTCAAATAGCCGTTGCTTAAACGGAAACAAATCGGAATGGGATGCCATACTTCTCCATCAAGAGAGATCATTGAAATGCCTTTGCAACCATTCAACATATGGTTTACACGACAACAGGGCCATGAAGATCATAAAGGTTGCCTGTTTGCCGGTGCCATTCCTCTGTCGAAGGGCCTTCATGGTGGACTCATTGAGATTTCGCGCCACGGTGGTCCATAGCCACTCCCAGGCCTGGAGCGATGCTAATCGGCGACCATCATTCCATGAGAACTGGCATATTACCTGGAATATATTACCAGTTATATAGTATATACCAGGTTATATAACTGGTATAGAACTGGCAAATACCTGGAAGATGGTAACTACTTATCATTCCATGAGCCTCATCATTCCGTGAAGATGGTAACTGGTAAATACCTGGTACATACTGACTTATGGCATATAACTGTATATATATACTATCTATATATATATACTATCTATATATATATATAACCGCCTTTTCTAGAAACTGATGCGTTATATTCCATGAGGTGACTTACTGACAAAAATTGTATATAACTGGCATATAACCGGCCAGAACTGGTCCAAGGTCGTGGGGTCAGGTCAAGCAGCATGGCTTAAAAAATGGGCCATGCCTTGGACGAACTGAGGGAACTGAGGGATTCCCAAGAGCCCCAAAAGGATAAGAGTAATTATAATATAGTTCTTAATATAAGTATGATATAGTATATTATATATATATTATATATATATATATATTAATATAGTATAATCCCACTACTAAAAAGTCGCGCCATCTTGGGGCAACTGTGTTTTTTTGCGCCTTTTTGTATCAGCGAGCGTTGCAAGCTTTGGCCAATGACTTTTTTTTCAGTCATCCCCCCCCACCCCAAACCCTTAAAAAAAGCAAAAACATGGGTTTCGTTGCCAGTTGCCTGGGGACGGCGTTGGGTACTAAAATAGTATTGAACATTATTGAACTATTTTTTTTTGAGGTCACTATTCAATATCGTTTTTTCTTCCGGGGGGAATGATCCCAAATATTTTCAGAGCTGAGCGACGTTCTCATGGAGAGTGCTCCATTGCTTGGGCAGCCTCGGCCACCCCAAACGCCATGCTTTAGCAAGGGATTTACACATATCTGGGACCATACAAGGTGGCGCCCCCCCAATTGTAAATTAGTTATCAGCCCATTAACTATATAGATATATCACCTATATTTGCCATAGTTATTGGACTTATAAACCAACTTAGCTATCTTGGGGGCACCACCTTGTACCTATAGGGGGATGTTTCATATTTAGGGGGATGGGATTATTCAATCAATTGCCCAACATCTTGGCTGAAACCTCGATACCTAGGATGAACTTCGGTTCCCTCAGCATCTCTCGTGTTCGCTCAGCTATGACTTCGGAAACTGGTGAAACCATCCCATCCATCCAACATTAAAAGAACAAGCGAAGCTGTGGTGAAAGGATGTGAAAGGTATGTTCATCGTATTTCATCTATGGGCCCTAGAAATTTTCGTGTGATTGGATATATTTTCTGTACTAGGGTCAAGCTACATCATAAACCATTCAGTTAGATATTATGTTGGAGAGTGGGCTGACAATGGTTGATGGTTTATTCATGTCGATTTTCGACCGTTCCCTCCGGTAAACGTTTACAGAGTGCGAACTTGAAAATGGCCATTGAGTGCAGCTATAAAATGGTGATTTTCCATAGTTATGTGACAGTTTGCCGGAGGGTATATCCCAGTAACTCCCATTAAATCACCAGTAAATCCCCCATGAAATCCTCAGTAAATCCCATCCGGGGAAATCCAATGACCAAGCCCGCGCCGGGCGTGGACGCCATCCGGGGCATCCGGGGAGCAGGGATCGCAGCGCCGCCAACATCACAGGCTTGAACTTTTCAAAGTCGATGGACTGGGCATGTTTCAATATTTTCAATGGAGTGTTTTTTTTCGGGGGAAAATACAGAGAGGACACCTCCATATGGCGAAAAATCTCGATGGTTTCCGGTTTCGATTTTTCCCTTAATCCATTGAATCTTATTCAGGGCTCATGGATTATCATGGCTAAAGGGGGCCACCATCTGCGGAAGAACTCTGAAACAGTGTGGTTTAAGCATCTAAAAACTGAGGTGAGCCATCGAAAATGATGATTTCCTGCACCAAAATGAGGTTTGGCCGTCCGAAAGCATCCCAGAAACCGATGCGTTTGGGAAAAAACGTTTAGATTTCAGCCAAAAAGGATGGATCTAAATGGCAAAGTGGACTTGCTGTTGTTACCCCCGAGATCCAATGGTTTGACACAAAATTTGCCGCATGAAATTGCCATAAAAAGGGCCTGCCAGTTTGAGACATAAATCGACATAAATCACAATATCACAATTCATTTTTAAATAATCTGATATACACACACATTTATACATATATAATTATATATATATATATATATAATTATATATATATACAAATGCATATGGAGGTTTCGTAAAATGGAGAATCCCCAGTCACCGTGGGTTGTTTCGATGTTAAAAGCCATGGTCGTCGGCGTCAGCCTGGGATTTTGTGATCAAGTTGATGGCCAACAAGTCGCACTCCTGCCCCGGGGATAGCTGTGATAAAATGGGACTAGTTAACCTACCCTATTGATCCAGGTACCTCCTTAGGAAGTGCTTGGGGTAGATTTGGGGGGTTAGCCGTACCTTCGAGAAGGAGGTGTTTGGATCCATAGAGTATCATGCAATTATCCCAGTATTATGGGTTTCACCAGTTAAATGGTAATCCCAGCATTGTGGGTCAGCCAGGTAGCAAACACGTGGTGAAATCATCCCCCTCCACCATGGTTTCTGGTGTTTAATATTAGGGGGAAAGGAAAACCATGGATTGTTCGATGTTTTTGGGGCTGACCATTCTTCGTGGCACCACACTGAATCCGTACTGAAATGTACTGAATGCAGGTGGGTGAAGCAACTGATGATTCCTGGGGTGAGCCACCAAATGGGACTATGGCTAAACTATATGAACAGACTAAGCCATCAGCCAGCTACACATGCTACACAGGGTTTCCCCAGTTTTATAATAGGGCATACAGATTAAAATAATAAAACAATTGGAAATTGGGTTTCACTATGCAAATCAAGTCAGGTCAACAAACCCCAAAATACTTTGGAACATGGGCCAAACCTGTGTCATGTTGGAGGGTTGAAATAGTGTTTGAATGAAACATGTGAGGGTTACAATTCGTCCGGCCGTGGAAAACTTCAAAGTGATCCATTGAACGTCCTGGTTCGATAGCATGAGACAGCTTGATCATGCTTGGTCACAGGCTCAGAATGTAGATATCTTATGATGTGAGGGAACTCCCGCCATATTGTGGTTAAAAAACAACATGTGTCCTGAAGATGTTCCCTGAGATCAATCCATTGAATTCTGCATCTGATCACACTGGGTGGTGTTGCAGTTTAAGTGAAAAACATGCAGTGTAATTTTACCAACCCGAAATCTAACATGGACCCCAAACCCCACCCAAAAGAAATGGAGATGTCCAATCAAATAATACCCTTCCAACACAAATTTCTTGTGATGTCCAAGTCAAACAAACTTGAACCATAGACCTAAACAAACTTGAAACATAGACCCCCGTGGCAGTTGTAGAGACCCCCCACTGGTGGACCCGTGAAACAGAGTGATTAATCACCATCAACCCATAGACAGTAGGCGCTATTTGAGGCAAGCTATGAGACTGAATTTGAATCGGTATCTGCAAAGGATGAACCTCGTTTGGTATTTGGAAAAAAATTAGGTATAGTGAAATTTGCGCCGGTATTCTGTGAAAATGAACTTCATTTTCTGTGCTGAGCTTGGTGTGTTGCATAGTTACGTTTTCGTGGTGGTAGCTATATTTCCATGGTGATGCGCTCACCATGTCCATGTGTGATATTGTGCCGCGTTGGGCCGGAAAACCAAACTCAACATCCAGTTCTGGATGGTATATAAACATATACAAACTACCCATTTCTCATAACCGCCAGGCGGTTGTTTTTTATATTTTATTATTAGCTTTACCACAAAACAGGGCACCCCATTCCACCCACTGGTCAATAATCATTGTCCTGAAACAAAAACGACATTATATATATATAGTATATTCATATTTTTAACATGTATATATATATATAGCATATTCATATTTTTTGTATATATGTATATATATATATACCGTCCTCCTAATACTAAACGTCCCCCAAATACTAAAAACAGGCGTCCATCTTCAATTTCAGAAAATTTCAGATTGGCCAATTTAAATTTTAATTGATCCCCTTTAGAAAACAATTTAAAAATCAACCTACCATTTGTGGGTTTTCCCCCCTAATACTAAAAACTAGTTTACCCCGGCGTGTTTATTATTAGGGTCCGTCGGATTTTTTTAATTTTTTTATATTAAGGTTTTTACTGTAATTTAGTATTAGGGGGAAGCTTCGAAATCCAACTTTTGGCAATATTTTAATTGCGTTATATAAAGCAATTTAATTGATTTTCAGATCGGAAAAAATAGTTTGGTTTTAATTTAATATTCGGGGGAAGCTTCGAAATCCAATTTTTGGCAATATTTTAATTGCGTTGTATAAAGAGATTTAATTGATTTTGAGATCGGAAAAAATAGTTTGGTTTTAATTTAATATTAGGGGGAAGCTTCGAAATCCAATTTTTGGCAATATTTTAATCGCGTTATATTAAAAAAAATGATTTTGAGATCGGTAAAAATAGTTTTTATTATTAAGGGTTTTAATTTAATATGATTCGAAATCCAATTTTTGGCAACATTTTAATCGCGTTATAAAAAGAAATTTAATTGATTTTGAGATCGGAAAACATCGTTTTTATTATTAATGGTTTTAATTTAATATTAGGAGGAAGCTTCGAAATCCAATTTTTGGCAATATTTTAATTGCGTTATATAGAGAAATTTAATTGATTTTGAGATCGGAAAAAATAGTTTTTATTGTTAAGGGTTTAATTTTATTAAAAGGATTCCTCAAAAATAAATACACCCCTAATACTAACAAATACACCCCTAATACTAAAAACTACCTGCCGTGTTTAGTAATGGGGGGGCGTTTAGTATTAGGAGGAAGGGATTATATTCGTATTAGGAGGAAGGGATTATATTCATAATTTGGATCTATATGGGCGGTTTTCCTCTGTTTTCAAACGCACCCATGCCAATATCATCATATCCGTTGTTTATTGGTCAAATCTCTATGTTCTAAGGTTAAAGTTACTTACATTATCTCACATTATATTCCCTAAAATATCCCCATTCATATCCCGTGAAATCATCTTTTCTTTAAAATCAGGATAAAATGGCTGGTGAAATTCCGCCCCAATTTATCCCTTCCGCCCTTTTAAAAATGAATACCCCCAAACGAAACCATGGTCTTGAGCCCGGGAAAACTACACATATTTGGGACTTAGCTGGGTGAAGTACATGAATTACTCATATACTAATATTAGTAACTCCACAAAAATGGAGAGAGATCCAGGTAGATCCACTGAATCCTTATTTTGAACCTGGGTTCTTCCCTTTCACCAGCATTTTGGCATATGGCCAGCTCCTCTTGAAGGTGCACAGGGCTGGAGATCATCTCCACCAAGATCTCGGTGGCAGCGAACCATGGTGCTGGAATATTTACCAATAGCCCTAAAAATGACCAAAATGTAGCTACAGTACATATTCCAGCACCACCGTGACTTACTGACTGCTTTTCCAGCGATGAACGCCGAGATCATCATCCCGAGGAGGTTTCTGACGCAGAGAAAATGGTTTTCTCGAGTGATCACCGCCCTGACACACCATTCTGACATAGTTTCTGACATACATCTGGAAGTATGTATATATATATATATGTACACATATAATATATATATAATATATATATTTATATGGCATCATATGCAAAATAACAATATACATATATATATATATTCTGACACTCTATCTTTCTCGTATATGCTCTGACATTCTATCTGACATCTTTTCTGGCATTCTATCTGGCATCTTTTCAGGGATTCATTCTGGCATTCTTCGGGTCCAGGCGCACTCCACTGCAGCCTCGCCATTTGAAGTTGGAGAACCAACCAAGTCTTGCGCCCCATGCAGCCGGGTCACGTGAAAGACTTTCAACAGCTCGTCCATCCAAGCTGCGGAGGGAAGGAGTAGACACGACATGTTTTCATGGTGTAAACACGAAAAATGATGAAACCCTAGACGTTCATGGCCTGATTTTAGGACCAGACTAAGACCATTCCGCTAATATTGGCTGCAAGTGGAAATTGCTCCAGTAAGATGATGTTTGTTATGACCCAGCCAAGTGATTGATGATTGAGGATGGTTTTTGTGGTTATTGGGCCTACGGGTGGTGAAATGAAACCAACTGATGTGTTTATCGAAATGTAAGGCAACCGGTGAGTGCGGCCGTGTCTGTTGCACGGGCATATAGCCAACACTGGCAATACGTTACACCTGAGACATACGTTGCATTGGAAAAATAGAGTAAGAACCATCTGGCTGACCTAACAATTCACTAACCTGCAAGTAGCTAAAATAAGTCCATTTGGTGATGATTCCCCTTCCTAACCATCATTCCAGTGATGTGAAGTCATTATAATTCACCCAGAACCATGTGCTCTGCACTCGCACTCCCGAACCCTCGGTGCCTTCGGTTTTTTGGCCCATGACTTCGCAACTGAAGGCGCACATGCGTGCGAAACTGAAGGATTCAGCGCTGTCTTCGTTGGTCAATTCTTCTCCTTCAGCCTCTCCGCCCTCTTCACCTTCCTTGCCTTCCTTGCCTTCGTGGCCTTCCTTGCCCTCTTTGGCCTCTTCCTTAGGTCGCCGCTGCTGACCATCACTAAGTGCGACAAACCTTTGGGGAACAAACATGGTGGAAGTGACCTGTTGAACTATTAAAATTTGGGGAGCCCAAATGGAATTCCCCGTTCTGCTTTGGTACGTCAGCAAATCGAAAGGACACTCCTAGGAAGTGCTGGCAGGAAAATTGGAGGATGATCTCTGAAGTTGATACTTATTTGGCTACAATTAAATCAGATCCTCATCCAATCTCCGATGGACTCAACCCAAGGCTGTAACATCAAACCCAGGCGTCTTCCTTCGCTGTCTCGTCACCTTCCTTCTTTTCATCCCTGGACCCAGAGGCTTGCACCGCAGTCCAGTCTTCCTGCGATCTGCTCTCAAAGATTGGTGCTTTCAACAGGGAAATCATGGGAAAGTAGGCCCAATGTCTCTCCCGCTGGTGCTTGAGCATCTTGAGCCACCCATCTCAACAATATGAACGTCCATGGGGACCGCCATACCACTGTTTGTGCCGAAAACATACATATTTACATATGTAATGGCTGTAATGGGTTCAATGGCTTTCACGGAAACATTTGAAGAACAATGAAGAGCATCCTGAGCATGATTCTTCTTCCCAGGATTTCCTACAGCCTTTCCCTTCCTGGACTTCTTCCAGCCTTGATCACACGGAGACGTTCGCCATAGGTGTCACCCACGAACCTGGACCAGTTGCGGAGTAATGATGAGAACCAAAAAAAATAAGTGGATACATCATTTATATCATTTATAATCCCCCTTGGCGGAGTAATATATTAATTAATATCATTCGGACCATCGATGGGGATTTTTTTTGATGGGACTCCCTTGGAAACCATTGGGGTACCCCATGATCCCCGGAGAATCCCTCCCATCATCCTGGGCCCGGTTTCCCTAAGGAAACTCCCCTGTAGGGCAAAGTGAACATTACCGGGAGATATGTGTTTTTTTGTTTTTGTGAAGCCATGAAACGAAAAAGGCGAAAACTGAAAGTGTATGGATATATATATATGCTACTGTATTTATGGATAAACCTATTTGTAGATGATTTTCCCGTTAACCCCCACCCAGTTTTTGGTGATTTGCCATTGCCACTTTTGATTACGGGAGGGTATACTACCTACAAGCTGGTGCTCCCCCAGTAGTTGATTTGTAAACCAAAACTATAGATCTACCATAAAACAACTTGCCAAATTTAAATATCTATACGTCTATCAACTATAGATAGATCTATAGTATTCTATAGTTACTATGGTCTGTATACCATAGTATATCTACCATAAACATCCATAAACCCTATTGGAGTTGAACCCAGTTCCATGGCGAGGCGCTTGTAGCAGGAGCCGCAATAGCTGAGGATCTGTCGCCATGCGGCGGCAGTACCAGGAGGGAGAGTTGGCCTGGGATCTGAAGGCCCCGATATGTCCCACATAGTTCTTATATAATTTTGTATACTATATATGCAGCATATGCATATGTATAGTATACATACATAACCCATGTGTATATATATATAATATATATATATATAATATATATGTGTGTATGCGTTTGTGCAAACCCTTTATGATATAATACATTGTTGCTTAGGAGTAAATATGCGATCCTATGCAAATAGCACGTTTATGCTTATGCATGTATATATACATAACCCATGTATAACTCACAACTACTGTTGCTAATTAAGAATGTATATTCCAAACATATCATTGGCTGAACCAAAACGAATATTACTATTATAATACATTATAATCATGTTTCCCAAGAAGTCCGTATGGTCGAGCTGGGAATGAGATTCGATATTCACCATATGACTCACTTAGATATGGGATTCACCAGCAAAATGCACTTTGTGCCATCCAAACTAGAAATAGAAAGTCACAATGTGACTATGATTTAGTCCTTTTTTATCATCAAACAAAGGACTTTCAATTCCTACTTGATATTACTTGATATTGCCACTAGAACTGTGGCCAAAAAATCGATAGTCCTTGGCCTGAAATTTGCCACACGCGATGTCCTATGGTCCTATGGGAATGAACATCCGGTGCCCCAAAATCCGATGCTTCGCCGTTGATCATTTCCTTCAAATTGCCATAGATGGGGGGGCATTACCCGATTTTCAGACTGAGACGAATCCCTTGTTTCAACCGCGAACTCAGCCAGGTGGCACGTTGTTCACCAAGAGTTCATTGAACGCGTCAATAACCTGTCTCTAATGGGCGCACTGAACGCTGAGCGAACGGTGAAATGGATGTCTTTCAAGCAGTCACCGAGCCAAGTTACCAGTAATCTAACCTGATAATGACATGTACAAATTCATCAACATTCCTGATTCAAAAATGAGTTTCTGCCAGATCACATAAGATTAGATAAGATTGGATGATATTGGATGTGATTCAGTGATTTCGATTATAATGTGTATATATAATTATCTAGATTTAGATACAATTCTAGATTTAGTTTTTTTGATTTAGATTAGAATCAATTAGATTTTTCATACGCCACCAATAATGTGGGTACCAAGAACTTCGGGCCACGCCGGCCGTGCCTTATCGACCCGGAGCTCCGTCACTTCATTGCCCATGTGCCTCGGCCCAAGAGCCCATGGAGATTGCATCGTTAGTGGCTAAACTACCATGTTACGTTTATACCATGGGAAACCACATAGAAGTGGCTAAACTATGGTTATTAGCAAGTTATATATTACCATGTTATACCACAAACATATATAGTTGGCTAAACATGGCTAAACTATGTTTATTGACCAGTGGTATACCGTATACCGGAGGTTGTGCGAACATTACCCACTTCGAAGTGGTATGAAGTGGTTCAGATAGTGTTACAGTAATAGAACCCCCTACAAGGATAGGAACGGTTCCATCTACCTCGTTTTGCTAGATCAAAAGCCTAGAATCCTAGAACCCGATCGTTTAGGTGGTATAGCTGCATCATCATCCCGGTTTTTCCCGCCCTGGTCCGCCCCGGCACTAAATGAGTCCTTCAAGTCCTAGTGGCACAAGAGGCCCCTGGACCTCCACCTTGATCATCATCAATGATCAACAGAAAACACAAATTACAAATTAGAGGATCTTCACTTTAAAACCTCCATTTATAGGGGATTCCCATCATTAAAACCTCCATTCATTTAAGATGAAAAATAAAGGATAATGGATGATAAAGGAACATAGAATAACAGTAGAAACAAGAAGGATGGAAAAGAAGAGGAGGAACAGAAAACAAAGGAAACAATAAGGAACAACTGAAAAAAGGTGGAACAAGAAAGGAAAGGCAAATGAACCAGAAAATAACGCCAAGGACAAAGTCCGAAAAGTCAAAAGGTGAACACACGGAACAATAAAGGAAATGGGGAAGAAAAAAAGGACCATGATGAAACAAAAACAAGCAGAATTTCAGAGAGAAAAGAACGAAGAAAGGAACAAAAGGAAAACATGAAAAAAAAACATTGGACATAAATGGAAGAGGGAGGCAAACAATCGAAACAAATAGTGTAACACTGAAGTAATAAAATCTAATATGTTTTGCACACGTTTCCTCTTATCTTTCTGCTCCCGTCCTTCACCAGTAATCCATACCTCATGTGCTTTGCTCAGGTTAGCCTAAGCTAATCGAACATGGAAATTGGACATGTCCTATACATGGAGGTCTCGAAAGGACAATCATTTATAAATGGGGGATGTTCCAGCCATGACTTGATGACCGGATGGTCGCGCCAAGACACTGAGAAATGACAGTTGAACATGCTACCCGTACTGTCCATGAAACTAGGTGGTAATCAATCCTGGGCACCACACCAGCACGTCCAAGGGGCTTGAATGCCAGGGTTTCCACATAGATTTTCAGCTCGTCAGGGTGTTCAACCTGCAGTCATGATTTACCTGTAAAAAGTTGTGTATCTTCCATAGCTATGTTACATGCTAAAACATAACATAAGCAAAAAACAAATCTACCTCGACCCTGCAAGTGGGTAGACAAATGAGGTTTCAATACGCCCATTATGATGGTTACCCATGTTCATGCCTGCTTGGAAGGTCTAAGCATGCATACATATTACGGTGTAAGCACGGTAGGTATGCACAAATCATCAAATCGAGAGGTGATAGGTGTAAATATCTGAGAAAGTCTTGAAGGGATATGTTCAAAATATTTCACAATATCTTGCGCGCATGTAATCCTCCAGCGCCTTCAAGGTGTTCATTCTGCTTTGTTAATCCCCAAAATAAAACTGTTAGGTGGAAGAGGCGGTAAACCCATCTAAGCCCGCAAGAGCTCGAAAGAGAGGTACTGTATGTATATTAGTAATTTGAGTGTATATGGTTTCAATCATCCAGTAATATCCAGCATATATAATTAATTACATAATATTACAGATACGTATTACCTGCCCATGTCATCCCACGTTGAGGAGTACAGCAAATACACTGCAGGATGCAGAATAAACCATGAGAAAACTTGAACAAATTCCTTAGTTTCACTCTGTTTGCTGTATTGGTATCATAACGTACAATCCCTGTCCTTAAACATTATGTTTCCACCAGAATATGATGGAACATCGCTGCAGGTGCAAATTGAGAGCGTCTTGATTGGCTGTGAGTCCAGCATTTCTGAATTTTGTTATGATTTCTAGTTTTAAGGCGGTCAGCACAGGCAGTTGTGCTTTCAGTCCTTCAGATTGTGCCACGTTTCCCGAGTGATGCTTGAGCTTGTGTTCACAAGTTTTTTTTTTGATATTTCATATCAGTTGATTGTGTTTCTTCATATTTCAAATGATCACTTTTTTGGGGGGGCAAACTTGAATGATTGATTCATATGTGTCGCCACACAATTACCCAAAACAACTCGTACCGACTCCGCAAATCTGGGCGAAAATTGCTTCCATTCCTCCCCAAATCCGCAAACCCTCTGGGAATCTAACAGCCTCCGATGGCCAGAGATATCACACAATTCTTTTTTGTTTCGTAGGTCTCCAGGGTACAACATCACCATCAAATGCCAATTCATAGCATTAAACTCCAATGAAATCACCATCAAATCGGCGAGGTTATCATAATTTCGTCTCCGCGGCGCCTTTTCCAACAGCAAGCGGAAGCAATTGAAGAAGCGCAAAGAAACCACTGCTCTGGGTGTAGTGAAGTTGTCCTTAACCACTCTTGGCTTGCGGAACTGGTTCATCACCATTTAGACAAATACTAAGACATATTATATATATATACCCTCTGGTAAACTAACATAGCTATTGAAAATGGCCATTGAAATAGTTGATTTTCCCATTCAAAATGGTGATTTTCCGTTATAAAAACGTTTACCAGAGGGTATCCAATGTATCCATGATGATTTGGGACTTTTACCCATTGAGATGGCTTCTTGAAGGGTCTAAGTAGATACTTGAAGCTGAAAACATCGACGATGTTTATGACATGTTCAAAGCCACAGTTAAACATGACAGCTGCAAATGGTCACTACGTGCTCAACAACATGAATCTAGAACATTCTAACCCCCAAGGGGGACAGTTCCACCTAATAAGTGAATATGGCGGTAAGTATAGGGGCCCCATATATCCCAACATTCCCAACTTATGCGGGTTTAGCCTCTGGCAAACAAACATAGCTGTGGAAGCCATGACCCATGTAGTTTCATGATTTTCCAGCTATACTAGTACGGGGATTTCCCAGCGAACCATTTTTACTACGGAAGGCTAGTTGCCAATTGTCATTGGCTCCAGTAAATCAATGTAAATCACATGTTTTTGGTTAAGTTGTGTATTATATCCCCATTTTGTCAATTATTTTCCCCAGCCATTTTTGATTCGATTACCCCATCCAGTTGCTTAGTTATATCCATTATCATGCATTATCTCCATTTGAATATCCATTTTGAATAGTTGTTAACCATTTATAACTACCATGCATAAACCATCTATAACCATTTATCTATTTATAAGCCTGCTAATGTCCCATTAGTATCCATTAGTCACCTAGTTTACCCTCGGGTCATCAAACCGAGCAATGGACAATCCACCCGTTTAGTTCGATCATTTTCCCACTATATAATGCAAGCCTCCATTTAAGTCAGGGATTTTCAATAGCAATGTTTCATTCCCATATGTCGGATTACCCCAGTTGGCTTGGGGTCTCAATATTCAAATCCCCAGTTTTGATGGTTGATTCCCCATATGTTGGTTAAACCACTGTTTTTCACGGTGAAATCCCTGGTGATTTGACCCCAACGTTGGAGCAAACCCCCGGCCGGGCCGCGCAACCCCGCACCCGGCAACCGGCCTTGAGAGCGACCAGCGCAGTGATCTTCGGGCCGTAGATGGCATCGCCCACGGCTTCGCGGTCATGTCCTGGGAAAATCGCCCAAAAATCACTGAGATACTGGCTAGATGTCTGGTTGGTGGTTGAATGCAGAAGCGGAAGCTCTGATGGTAGGGAGTTGTACTGATAAGAACAGATACTACACTCACCAGTCAATAGCCGCAAGGCTCACGCACTATTTTCCATCGCACCGCTTCGAATGATTTCAGC
>Ga0126342_10013889_pt1 | contig 14241 bp, 12 predicted proteins | sample Cyp1metagenome_FD_92528 | JGI IMG/M metagenome (GOLD analysis project Ga0126342, IMG submission 92528) | Coral microbial communities from Lord Howe Island, Old Settlement Bay, Australia - Cyphastrea 1 metagenome | ecosystem: Host-associated > Invertebrates > Cnidaria > Coral ...
TAAACCCCTTTTCGTGCATCATTTCACGCTGCACAAGACACCGTATCATGCAGTCATGCTCTGGATAAAATCATCTTAGACTGCGCAAACAAGTTTTTGGTGTATCATCTTAGGGGCGCAACATTTTGACACCACTCCTCTCCCACTACACTACCTTTCGTCCGCCTCCGCCTGCTCTCAAGTCATGAACATATGGGTCGTTTATGACATTGCCTTACTAATATTAACCATTGCTTCACTGCTTGGTTGATGTGATTTTCTTGGAATGGTTTGAATCCACCAACCTAGGCGCGCACTCTTGCTGTGATTTGCACTGAGCTGGATGACGAGGAACGGACCAATTTGATGGGCTGAAACCGATTGGATCACATAATTTTTGGGAAACACATCCATAATCATTGGTAGTTTTTTGCTATCTTGATGGGAACTAGAGGGTATCGGGTTTTGACCCCTGACCACATGTTTTGGTGCTGTTAAAAAGCGGATGCTTTTGGGTACTGTATTTCGAGATGCACCCCTCTTGCCAGAACATAACATTTCCAGAAATGGTTTGAATGCAAAATTTCCAGGACCCGACCCTAAACCCCTTTTCGTTGAAATCCATGGGATAATCTGACCCGTGAAAGTCCGCCCGCGGTTCCGCGGCGTCACCAGGACCGGCAGCCTTTCCAGTTGCAGCGGAAAGTGGCCGAAACTTCAGGTGGCTCGATGGATTTTTTGACAGGAAAACTATCAAAAACCAACCAAATCCAATGGCTTCTCTGATGGTTGATACATTCTTGTCCAGTTTCTGCTGGATAGCTGAGCCCAATATTTCTTGGGAAGCTTGTGCTTCAGACGCAGGTCATGGATCACAAACATGCGCAAATGCAGGTGGTCGTTCCAATCTGTAAAGGTATTTAGTGCGAATTTTGAGCACTGCCACCTTTTTTAATTTTCAAGATGATTGTTTGAGATAGAAAATGTAGGTCGGAATCTAGCATCAGAGAGTGAATGTAACAGTTCATACCCCCAACTTGATAGGCCCCACAGAAGAACATTCTGAAAGCGAAATCGTGAACCCGCCCAACCCCAAATCTCAGTACATTGCAATGATTGCAAATGGACTCTGAAAAATAGAGGCCCAGTTAGCCCAGTTCGATGACTTTGCGATGGGCGAAGAAATTTTTGATTTTCATCTTCCATGTTCAAAACATTTCAAAACTGTCTCTTGCTAAAGATGATCCCGAAAAAGATTTCATAGGAGCCATATCCGGGGTGGTAAACTCTGTGGTTCCAACCACCATTTTTTCTGGCAGAGGCGATGCAGCGCAGGCACCAGCAAGATGGCTGGATCTGGGCATGAACTTGACATCGATTTTTTTTAAGCGTCACCCTTGTTGGGTCGCTGAAAAAACTCAAGCTTGTTGGATCTTGCTGGATAGAATAGATGAATAGATCAGTCCTCATGTCATGTTCAAAGTCGACATGGATCAATACCTTGACCTCCCCATGTTTTGCACAACACCTGGTCCGTAAACCCTGGTGGAATGTAGTGGATTGGATTCAACCCAGAATCATTGATAAGCCTGGATGGCTAAATTCCCAGTTTCCCCTTGGTTACCGATTTTTCAACGTTTTGATAGATGAAATCCAACATGTCGATTCATTTTTGTTACACCTATCAATTTCACCACATTTTTGGCTTGGAAAATCCATGATTTTTCGTGGCTCCAATCCATGAAATCACCATTTTTCACGGGGAAAACCCGTGAAATCACCATGTTTCTCTGGGGTTTCCATGGGATCGTCCGACGTCCAGGCGCCGGAAGATGTGCCGAAGCCTTCCTGGGCACAGGTGGCGGCGAAAACGGCCAGGGGGCCCGGTTTTTATCCTGAGATCATCATCTGGTTGGTGACTGGAACATGGCTGGATGATGACTTTCCAGAAACAGTTGGGAATATATAATCATCATCCCAACTGACGATTCGTCCATCATTTTTCAGAGGGGTAGGTTGAAACCACCAACTTCAGTCATTCTGGGATCATGGATGAAAATAGCAGATTTGATGGAAATCAGTGAGGATAAATGATGGTTTTGAATTGGACATCCACTATAAATATGGAGGTTTTAATGATGACACAGTGGATTTGCCCCCTGGTAAACTATACAAAATAGCTATGGAAAATCACCATCTTTGATAGGTAAATCAACGCACGAAATGTGCCATTTTCAATAGCTCTGTAACAAATTACCAGAGGGTAAGTATATTTTTATGGGAATCAGTGAGGAGAATGATTGGATAATGAATTGGACATCCACTATAAATATGGAGATTTGAATGGGAAAACCATTCTGGGAACATGATGTTTCGTCAAAGTTTTGTTGGGATTTACTTTTCCATCTATTTGGGGATGACTATAATCATATCTTCTGGGAATCGTTATTGAAGGAGAATGGTTTTCTTTTGGTTGTTCGCCCATTTCATGACGATTGTTTGCCCATTTCTGAAGGGGGCATTCCCCGTAAACGATAGCCACTTTTTGGAGAGAAATAGGTGATTTTTGATGATCAAATGATTGTCATGGGAAGATCTTACCTTTTTTCAACATTAAATCTGGCAATTAATATGCTTTTTCTTTGTGCAACGTGGAATATCTAAGGGGAGATTTGCTAAGAGTCAGAACAAGTGGATGGGTAAATGCTCCAAGTATCATTTAAGCCACTTTGGATGTTTGGAATATCTAAGTAAATGCTATGGGAATATCATACTTTTAATGTTTGGAATAGATCTATTTGGGTCAATGCTGCAAAACATCCCAGCTAATCTCCATTGAATACCGATTCACACATTGTGCAGGGATTGGAACCAACATGAACCAACTCTAAGATGCTAATTATCACATATATATATATATATTTAGCACGTAGTGCTGTCGTCCCCAAAGGGGGATTCATCTAGAATTTTGAAGCGGACCCATGCATATATGATCTTTTCTGTGAACCTGGTTTTGCACCAAGAAAGATGGGGATTTGCCACCCTGGTCGCAGTATTTTGGCTTTCAGAGCCCCATGATTGTCCCCCAGATCGGCAACATCATCGATAGCCAACTCGGAACAGAGTGCACTTTCTTAAATCTTTTCTTTCCATACCACAAGATGTATTATACATATGTAATACATATGTAATACATATGTAATACATATTGTAATACATATGTATATCTATACATATACACCTATGCAGTATCCAGATTGACATACAGGGATTAAGAAATGGTCATTTCAGATATGCACATAAAACTTCAGATCCATAGAATTTGGCAGCCCCCAAAAAATTGATGAGCGATGCCATCGTCGCGCGATGTGCCACTGGAGCTTTACTTGACCTCACCCAACGGCCAGCAGAAGCTGGGAGGTGCGTTGCGCACCAGTCACTGGATGGGTTTAAGGGACACTTGAAACCGGACTCCCATACATTTCATGTTAAAAATCCTGGTTTCCTGTAGATTTTCCCGCAGACCAATCCATTGAAGCACGGTTCACCACGGTTCCATGGGGATGGAATGGGAATGAATGCACCAGAAATGGGGATATTCATGGGATACAACTTGATATGTCTAGCATACCTCCCAAAGAACATCTAGGAGAATGGAGATCAGCCCATGAGATGCGGGGCTTTTCCCCGAAATATCTAGGGCCATGACGAGTCGCGAAAAAACAAGTCACATGGTTTGCTGGAAAATCCCCCATTTACATCCATTTGCTTCATTGATTTTCCCAACTAAACCTCCATGGATAGGCCACGGGGATTTTCCTGCCATGTTGAGGACACCGAAGGGTATCCAATCGGGGTGAAGCTCTGGTACTCGGTGTCATCCATGGCTCGCTGGGGATCCCCCCCATTTGGGTGCTGTAAATAGAGGGTACCACTAAGGGGGGAAGATCACAGGGAGAAGCCGAGAACTCCCGGTATTTGATTCACCGTTCATGAATACGGGGTTGACATATTACAAATAACTTCAACCAGAAAAATCGAGTTAAACGTCATGGTTTCGTTCATGTTTGAATTGGACGTGTTTCTTGTTGTGGATCCGGAGAGGTCTCTATCGCTTGCTGGAAGGGAAGCTCTCCAAGGGTCTACCCATCTGGAAGCGCATTGGTTTTGGGCAGGAGGCGTGGATCTATAGACGCTTGGCGGCACGTGTCCAAAAATGTGGTTTCAGAAACCCAGGTCGTGGCTGTTTTAAACATGTGAGAACGATATGATCCCAAAAAGTGGGAAAAAATGTGGCTGTTTTAGAAAATGTGGCTGTTTTAGAAACCCATCAAGTTTGGGAATACCCAATTTTCAGACTTTGTTTTTGGGCATGGGGCGTTTTGGGCCCAGCATGGCTGGAACCAAAACGCAGCTTGAGGTGGACCCAATGGACGCTGGTACGTGAGCAACAACAAGGCCGCTGATGTTTTTCCAGGGGGTTCTCCACGAAGTGCCCAGGGATGCGAAGTCTATCCAGTTCGTAGCTAAGTTCACAACTTCTTTCAGAAAACTAGACTGAAAATTTGGATCCCACAAAAAAACCCATTCAACAATATAGTTTGCTTTATGCCTCCACCTATGCTGGTTAAATCTCACATGACTTGAGCCATTTGTATAGAGCAGTGCCCTTCAGTCATGTTTGTTGGTTTACAAAAACTCGATTATTTATTGATATATCAACCATACATCCAAGTATAGTTAACCTAGCTAATAAAGACAGTTGTTGGTTCTAAGTTGATTTGTCAAACTCCGATAGCTATAGCCATAAATCCAATCATTAACCTAGTTATATAAACCTCCTTGCAGGTATGTGTTGGTATAGGTTTCGTGTAGGGGTTAACCTAGTTATACAAAACTGAGTGGTAGGGATTTGTTTTCTGTTTACATAGCTCAGTTAAATAACCTAGTTTTTCCACAACAGGCCACAACTAGTTATATAATCCCTTCCCCCTAATATTGAACACCCCCTAAACGAAACCATGGTTTAGTAGGGAATTTCCACATAATTGGGACCATTTATGGGGTGTTTAATATTAGGGTGAAGGGATTAATAAAATCCTATAACTTCTTGCTGGAATTCACCCAGCAATAGTTCGGGGGGTATACATCTCAGCAATATTTCGGGAATATACCATGAATTTCCATTTAAATTCCATTTGAATTCCATTTATATAATTTTCATTTAAATTCAATTAAATTCCATGAAATCCGATTTTTTTGACGTTTTTTTGTTTTCCCATTCAATCAACCATCCCAGGACTCTTCCATTCTCCAGGTTTTCTCCTCCCCAGGTGGTGGAGCAAAACGACTTCCAGTGCGGTCGTGGCTTGATCTCATCCTTGGAGCATCGGAATCTCCTCCCCGTGATGTTGGAGGAAGATTCCTGGCAGTACAAGGCCAGTTTTGATGGGGAGATGGGGAGATTTTCATCATGGGATTTTTCACAAATTCTATGGGATTTCATGGGATTTCCATGGGATTTTTCACAGTTATTCAACAGTTGATGTACAAGGTGGTGCCCCAGTTCGTTTGGTTTATAACTCCCATAACTATGGTTTATGGCAGATATAACTATAGCTAATGATTATTAATGGGGTTTATAAACCAACTTATAACTGGGGGGCACCATCCTGTATGGCTATGGATCAATACCTATGAAAATACCATTTTTAGGGGGATGAACATCCATTTTAACCCAGCTATGACTTGATGTGAACTACAGGGAGATAGGGTTTTGACAAAAATCCCCGTATGGAAGTTGCGAAGATTGGAATTCCGAAGCTCTTTGAATAGTCTTGTGCTTTAATGAGGATGGGAGTTGTTTTATTCTTGCCGACGTATGTCAGCTATTTCAGATATTTGGAGCGGTTGTAGTTGCTTTATTTGCTGTTGCTGCTCCCTGACAAGACTCACATTCATTAGCTCACACAATTTGTCCGTAATAGATATCCTTTGCCCGTCAATCTTGAGATAGCAATGCTAAATTTCAAGGAATGCGAAATGCCACCAGCGGCTTATCTTTGTGTTCAGCACTACCAAATGGTTGGAACTTGCCTTCTTTAATCTTCCAAACAAGAGAGTTTGATTTTCTTGACCAGTTTTGCTTGTTTTCCCTGGCCAAAAAATGGGTGTTGGGGGTGGCAAAATCCACAAAAACCACCATGGAATGGACCAACCATCCCGGTGGGCTCCGGCAGGACCAGTATGGATGGAACAAAGATCTTCAGATCAGCTTCTCCATCTATCCCCCACCTGCGCCTGAGCGGCTTTACATCACTTCCCCGACTTTCGGCAGCATTTGCGCGTGACGTTGGGTGACTGCGGTTGGATATCACTAGTGCAGCTGGTGCTGATGAGGATGATGGTTGTAATATCACCACCTGTGACAATTATTATTGTTGCTACTGACCATGATGACGGTGGGCATCAGCATCAGCTTTCCAGGAACGGCTTCCAGAAGCTCTCTGGTGAGTACCAACTGTCAACCTCCCATGCCAACGGGCATCCCTTGTGGCAACGTGCCGGCTGGGGAGAAGAGGCCTATCTCTACAGCGGCCGCAGTGGCAAATGGTGCCTGGGAAGCACAACATTACTCCCATTACCATGCGGATCTGTCCCCCGCAAACGGGTGTTGTCGAAATCAATGGCTTGAGATGTAGAGATAGAAAATCTTTGGATTGGCTGATTTTTCAGTGACAATCCTCCAAAAAGATCAACATATATTCCTTGCCCTGAAAGTCAAATGATTCATTTTACCCAGCAGTTTGCAGTGATAATCCACCATTCCCCCAGGCTTAGGCCCATTGGGTGGGGATTTTCAAGGTTTGATTCATCTTTTCCGGATCACTGTTCTCCATACCGGGTAAGCGATGGAAGAACATTGAGCATCTCTTGGAACTGGTAATCCACTAAAACTGCAGGGTTTCAGGAAAGAAATGCAGCCATTTTCGTGGACTGCTCTTGAAAATTGATGTGGTTCACCATGCAATTTGTGGAATGACTCGAGAGAAGGGGTGGTCTCAAGATGAGGGATACTCCAAAAACTGCTATTTCGATGTCGAAAAAATGATAAGATTTTCATGGAAGAATTGGTCGGGTTTGACTATGTTTCATTTACTGTTTCTTTTTGGTCCCTGGGGTTCCCTCAAAAGTTTCAGCGGTGCACCCATGAAGATCTGTCAAGAGATGGTGAGGTATGTCGTTTGCAAGCAACTGGTGGTGCAGAGGCCACTCCACTTGCGGCGCTTGCGGTTTCGGCGACAGGGTAAAAACGTGGCGTTGTTCACAATGTAGGATGAGGAGCTTGGAGAGGAATAGTATAACAAATAGATACAAATAGTATGAGGTATTTATCTAACATACCCCAATCATTAAGATACTCTCGAAGAAGATAAATCTTCGTTTTCAGATCCGCTCCATCTTCAGCCCCCCAAAAAAAAGATTTCATCCCAGCGCTCCAGGAACTTCGAGTGTAACCTCGGGGGCTTGGTGTCTTCTCATCCGCATGCAGGTGGAACATTGGGAAAAGCTGCAGAAAATTCCGTTCCTTCCAATATGAAGTATCCCCTAGAAGGCCCGGTTTAGTATTGGATATATATATATATACTTATATATTTGTATATAAAATATTATTTTTTATTTTTTGGGCCCAGAGTGAGGTATTTCATATTAAGGGGAACGGGATCATCAGTAGCTAAACGTACCTGATGCGTAGCCCATGGACTGCTTTTTTGAGGCATTTTTTGGGAACATCATTCATCACCAGAAGTTGGGACTCACCAAAAGTGGGGGAAATCGTTGAAAACATCTTAAAATCACCATTCATCGCCATTAACCCCCATCAAAACACCATCAAAACACCATTAAAACACCGTTAAATCCCCATTCATCACCATTCATGTTGGGTACCCTCTGGTAATTTAACATAGCTATGGAAAGATCCACCATGTTTAATGGGAAAATCCACTATAAATGGTCATTTTCAATAGCTATTTTGACATAACCAGAGGGTAATTGTGTTGAAAGCTGCGGGTTTTTGCAGATCTTCTGCAGCCTACTAACCTGGCCTGGCCAGGCTTGCCACCAGATGCCTTCAGCGGTTCTCATCGAGGTGGTGCCTGGCTGTTTTTAAGTGAAGAACTGATGTTAACAAAGGTTTATATGGCAGTGTGTCAAAACCTTGTACCTCTGGTGAACATCAAAATAGCTGGTAAATGGATGTTCATCCCCCTAAAAATGGTATTAATAGGTATTGATCCATAGCCATATATAGAAAACTCATGTTGACAAATCCCCAAACTAAAAAAAAACACGTTTTTTTTTGGGGACTGATGGTGTGTCTATTTCTCCTTGATTGATGTTCTTTTGATTGATGGGAGGTTTTCGAGACATTTTTACAGAGATTCTTGAGCTTTAATTCAATGCTCCAAGGGAGTTGTGAGACAACTTAATCAGGGACGAGTGGAGATTTGCAAGCCAACACTTTGAATCCAGATGCTTTCCATGAGAGATGCAAAACTTTGTGAATTGCTGGCAGGATGGGGTATCCGAAGCCAATGTGGCTGGGAGCAAGACGAGGATATCCGCAGCTGGTCTAAAGATGGGTTGGTTGAACCCTTTGGCGGATGAGATTTAAGAACTACATTATGTCAAGTTCAGATCTTATGGTTCTTTCTCTTTAAAGAATTTGAAAACAAGTAGTTGGCTGATTACCATAGCATATCATATTTCATATGTTCAGATGGTAGGGCCGGTAGGGCCAAAGATATTCATGATACCCTCTGGTAAACGTTTACATAACTATGGAAAGATCCACCATTTTTCATGGGAAAACTCACTATTTCTATGGCCATTTTCAATAGCTTTTTCTATGTTTACCAGGCCGGGGTCAATCCCATTAAAACCATTTTGTTGGATATAAATTCCATTAAACTCACCATTTTTTTACCACCATTAAGCCATGATTTTACACCACCAGGCCGGGGAAAAATCTTGGGCCATGGCCATCCCATGGCCATCCCCCGTTGAGGTATTGGAACGCATCCCTTCGAAGCGCCCAGCGCCAGTTTGTGGGTCACCTCGCCGGGGCTCCTGGTGCCACCATGGGGATGAGATGTTGGGAATCTCAATAAATATCAATAAATCTGGGTAAATTATAACGACCTCACTGCGACCCCACTGGAATCATGGCTATAAAGGGAAATCATCCCCAAATGGCCGCAAGATTCAGGTGAGTGAAATATTATAATTTACTCAGAATAAATGTTGATGAAAGCCAATGAGGATTCTACCCAATTTGAATTTGAATTGGTTGCATCATGAGATTCGAATGATTGGGTAATCACATGAAAAGATGTTCGTAATTGGGTTGAATCCTCATTTGTGGGAGCTGGTTACAATAAATATCAATAAATCTGGAAATCGGTTTTTTCGTGCTAAAAGCCATGATTTCGCGAATCTCGGCCGCGTGATCGAGGCGTGGTCTCAAGGCGACGGGGCGCTTTGACCTACTGGAAGGCGCAGTCCTTGAGATGTTGGAATTTTCAATGGTAGAAACAGCCATCAAACCTTGGGGAAAAATGGGAATCAATGGGTTGTACCCTCTGGTTATTTAACATAGCTATTGAAAATGGCCAGTTATAGTGGATTTTCCCATTGAAAATGATGATTTTCCATAGCTATGTTAAATTACCAGAGGGTAACTGATGTGGACCGCGAATGATATGGATTCGTGACCTCAAGGTCTCAAGGATGGCAATTTCAATGGGGTTGTAACCCCACATAGCAAGTGGACGCAGTTTTTTGGACACCAAAAATGGACGGGGTTTCTATGGTTTCATCATCTTAGATTTCAAGGTTCAGGGGCGGACAGTTTTTACCTACTGATATGACAACCCCAAGTACTGCTTGAATCCAATTTCTTTTGAATGGATGACAAGAATCCCTAATGGTTTTATGACTATTTGCTTATTCCTGTTCACCACATGATTTCATACACGCAGTTTTCGCTCGACTCTCGATGTTCCCAGGCCAGTTTGCCAATGGCTTCCCCTTGTGGCGTCGTGCGGGGCTGGGTGCAGCAATGTGGCTCTTCAGCGGAAACAAAGGTAGCTTGGCCGGGTGTGGGATGGGCCCCAAGTTCTGACAATTTCGATGAAATCAGTGTAGCCAACAATCCCCTGGTTAGTCAGAGTCAGTCAGAGTTCAAGCATCATATTTTCCCTAACGTTGCCATAAATTTGGGTATCCACCTTTTTCCGACAGCCAAATCACCAAATCACCAACTCCGCCGCTCTGGAGGAAAATGGTGCATCAGTGATCACACTGCAGCGGAGCAGTACAAGTTCCGATGTAGCGCCTTGCCGCAAGACCAGGGGGACGACCATATAGATGGGCCCTCCAGTGACCCAGTGATATCCAAGAAGATGGGGAGTAACAGTGTAACGTGGTTAACTTTGGTTAACAATCTAGTTTTGGTTCTTAGATATCCCATTCTAGTTTTACTAAGGATCAACACACTAAGGATACAATCTAGTCAACTAAGGACAATTTGTGTGTTGATTCCATTCTTTTTATATCGAACACTACCAAGCAGGGACCTCAATGCATGGATAGATTCACTCCGTTCCAGCAGGATTTTGTTTGGGGATATTGAAGATGAACGGAGGATGGGACTAACAACATATGCAACATATATATATATGTATGTATGTATGTATGTATATATATATATGTATATATAATATATATATGTATATGTTATGATATATATATACACACATGTATGTAGTAGAGCTTAACGTAGCCCTATGTTTCACCTGCAGATTCTCAATCTCAACCCCCATGACTGGGTCGAGCATATAATATTTCAGGGCGTGTTTAAAAATAGGGACCCATTCCATCAACGGATTCATCATCATTTTCCACCAGTAAATGGTAATTTTTCATGTCATCAATATTTCATGAACATCCCCACTATAGAAATCCCCACGATGATTGTTGCCAGAATTTCCCCATTGTTGCCATAATAGTAGACCATCATTTCCCCAGATTTTCTCCATTTTTTTTGGGGGGATGTCCCATGTTTGATGACACAGTATAGGGTATAGATCATGACATATTCCAGTCATATACCATGAAATACCATGAAATACCACCATTTTTGATGGATTTTCCACCATTTTCTACCATATTCCAGTCATTTTTGCCATGAAATCATCACTAAATTCCATGAATTCCACCATTTTTGATGGATTCTCCGGCGCAGACAGTGGCTTCATGCTGTCCGAAGCAGCGCATGTGGGGCTGCTGCCAGAGCAGGTGCCATGGAGCCAGGAGGCGGGATGTCGATCCCATGGAATTTTTTTGGGGGTCCAAAAACTTATTCTGATTACCCTCTGGTTATTCAACATAGCCATGGAAAATTGCCCATTTATAGATGGTTTACCTGGGTTTACCTATTAAAAATGGTTATTTTCCATGGCTATGTTAAATAACCAGAGGGTAAGGATTATTGCCATATTGGGTGGAATAACCCTCAACCATCTATGTTAGATTCTGTTACTTTGGGCGACCACAGATGGTTTAGTCTATTTTTGGGATTAAGCATCCTACTGGTAGTATCCAACTTTGTGTCAAAATCCCATTGGTTTATTGTGAATCTTGTGGGATCGTAACAATCCATTGTTAGAATAGCTGCTAATAGCTTTAAACCAACAGTAGAACCAGTTCGGCATGGAGTATCCATGATGTAACAATGGGCTTAATGGTTAACACATGGGATTATGTAAGAACCATGACAGAGATAAATATACATATATATATATACATGTATAGGATAGTATATTGGATATATGATGTATATTTTGGAGAATGTAATGGGGATTATATAATAGAAATGAACTATCTGCGATAATTCCCAATATTTGTCGGATAGCATACCCCCAGATAACGATCAACCAGTTTTTTTAATCACTGCTCAAACGGGGAACATGATTTTATAAACTATGGGATGGACATGGGCCAAATGCGGCCCTTTTTTTATACGCAGCATGGCAATGGAATATCACCATTGTGAATAGATAGGTTCTCAAAACATGTGTGGGTATGGATCAATACCTATTAATACCATTTTTAGGGGAATGAACATCCATTTACCAGCTATTTTGATGTTCACCAGGGGTACAAGGTTTTGACACACTGCCGTGTAGATTCGTATTGTCACCTTTTTGACGACCGGAGTGTGATACGCATGTTGCTGTTGTGGTACCTCGTAGTTCAACGTAAACCACATGCTTGCCAATCACCTACTAGGACCTACAGGAATAGTCAAGGCACACCGTGCTCTTCTGAGCAGCAAAGCTGTGAAACAGGGGATTGGATGGGTGCTGCGTCGATCCGGTGAATTATCAATTGGTGATCGATGAACTGTTTGTAAACTAAAAAACCCAATTACCTGTGGTTTAACCGTTTAACCCCTTGTTTGACTGGTTACCCTCTCGTAATTTAACATAGCTATTGAAAATAGCCATTTATAGTTGATTTACCCATTAAAAATGGTGATTTTCAATAGCTATGTTAGTTTACCAGAGGGTAACCACCAATTTTATCAAAGGGTTTGTCCCAACTTGGCCCAATTTATGCCCAAAATGCTCAGGGCGGCTCATCCTCATCGGCCGTCTCGGTGATGACCAAGCTGCCTGCGGTTCCAGAGGTGATGTATTTGATCTCTCCCAATGGACAGCAGAGAAAGGCACCGGGTCACTGATGGTAACTGTCTGGAGCATGTTCCATGAATGTTCCATGAATGTTCCATGAATGTTCCATGAATGTTCCATGAATCATGACATGTTCCATTCTATTGGCCAGCATCTTTGCTGATTTGTGACTTTGTGAAAGCAGGATCTGAGATAAATGCATAGATCCAGATTCCGCCATCATGAGATACGTCCATGTACAGATGCTATTAACATTACATGATGTTACATTAAAAATGAGGTGATGTACTAGATGGGATCATCCATTTCATGTTTTCCTACTTAAATTTTGATTATCAATTTCTGACAACACCTCAACACATCCTGATATTTTCCCAACAGGAAATCCACCAGATTTCCGGGGAATCTGTTGGTTCCCCAGGCAGGAACGTATCAGTTGGTGGACACCCTGTGCCACGGATATCCGCATCTTGGACGTCGGGTTTTCAGCCTTGAAATTAGTGGATTGTTTGATTTTTTATATTTGGGTGTGTCTAAAAATGGGGGATCTCCTTTTAACACCTCCATTTGGGTGTGTCTAACCCCGAAGTAAAATGGCAGTTTCGGGCACCCTCTTTTCAGACAGACTGACAGAGGGGTCCCCAGGCAGCTCTTTTTTGTCAAGTCATTGGGATCGCCGTCATTTGGGGTTGAGAGTGAGCCAATGGGCCAGTTGGAAAAGTGAAGAAACATAGTCAGCAGTCAGCAGGGAATTGTTACCTGTGTGAAGTGAAATAGACAATATCACAATATCAAAAAGACTTAGGACAATCACTATTTGGGGGAAGTTTCTTGTGTGTGTGATGTCTCTCTATTCGCACGCAAGTGTAGTGATGCAATGTATGTACTGTATAGTATCCAATCCACACTTTGGTCAAGTTACATTGGTCATCCCTCACCTCCGACAGGACGGAAATCCCACAGGTCATTGTCACAGACTGGGTAGCATCCTCTGAATCGGATGGATGACCCATTTTTTTCCAGAAAACTTCAGAAAAATATGTAACTTAAACATGGCAGATTCATGGGTCCCAGATCTTTGGAAGGGTGATCAATGGTGATCAGCTTTCGAGACAATCATTGGTATCAGCGAGGGTATGGAAGAGCTCCGATGGCAAGCGACTTCTCTACACTGGTAATGATGGCAGATGGTACTTTGGAGGCTGGGGCTTGGTGGGAAAACAGCTGACATGGTGAGTTCAAACTATGAGCTTGTGAGTTCAACTTTTTCAGTCTAAGATGTGGGTTTCTATTTCCGGAGGAGTTCATATACCAAATCAATGGGGTTGCTTGCCTTGAGGGTGTGTATTCTATACATTTCTATACCATCCCATGGGCTATTTTGATGGTATCAACTCTGAACTTAATTGCTTTCATGTGCAACTTCTGGGATAAATTGATGGATAAAAAACATTAGGGCTATGGTCCATCACTTTCCTAGGCTTGCTGACTGTCAACCATTCGA
>Ga0126342_10013890_pt1 | contig 14241 bp, 14 predicted proteins | sample Cyp1metagenome_FD_92528 | JGI IMG/M metagenome (GOLD analysis project Ga0126342, IMG submission 92528) | Coral microbial communities from Lord Howe Island, Old Settlement Bay, Australia - Cyphastrea 1 metagenome | ecosystem: Host-associated > Invertebrates > Cnidaria > Coral ...
AAAATCACCATTTTTAACGGGTAAATCTATATAAATGGTCATGTTCAATAGCTATGTTAGTTTTTCCATCTTATACCCTCTGGTAAACTAACATAAGTATGGAAAATCACCATTTTTAACGGGGAAATCTATATAAATGGTCATGTTCAATAGCTATGTTAGTTTTCCCATCTTATACCCTCTGGTAACCTAACATAACTATGGAAAATCACCATGCTATTAATGGGTAATTCCACTATAAATGGTCATGTTCAATAGCTTTTTGTATGTTTTCCCATGTTATACCATGGTCGATTTATGAGTTTTCAGTCCCATACCTTGGTAGTTGACATAGATGTGGAAAAAACTATACACAAAGCCATTCCAAGAATGATCTACATTCATGAGGTGCAATGTGGGGCCCCCCAGTGATGTTAGTTGGTTTATAAACCCTTATAACTATAGTTATTTGCGTACCATAAACCATAGTGAAATTGGAGTTATATGCACCAACTTAGCTATCGAACGGGGGCCCCACATTGTGGAATTATTTATACATATGTCTATTACAACTATAAACCATTGCAACTATTACACTTATGTACTATATATATATGTCTATAAGTTTTACCATGTTTTGGGATTGGTGACTTACAGTACATATAAAATTCAATATACAGTAGAATTCAAATTTGGGCAGCAGGTTCTGAAAAGGAAGCGCTGTGCCTGGTCGAACAGTGACCCCCTGGTAACTTAGCATATATATATATATACACCAATGCTTCAACAGTCAATCCCAATGATTTATGGATACTTCCGTATGTGGCCACTGCTTGATCTAAGATTGGTATCCCACCTCTTGCGCTGGATCAATGATCATAAATGACATGAATAATGAGCCGACCGAGCCCTGATAATTATGTTGTTCCAAAAGGACATCATTGATTCATACTTAAAAAAAAACAGTTCGATGTTCGATGTTCGAACTGATCAGTGATTTTTTTCCCGACATCTTTCCATCTATATATTTCTAGCAGTTCCTCCAAAGAAATCCCCAAAAAACACGACGCCACAGGGTGGAGACGGCCAGATCCTGGCGGTTTATGACCTGGGCGGTGGCACCTTCGACATTTCCATCCTGGAGATTTCCGGGGGCGTTGCCTGGCCCTGGTGGACCCGGTGATGGACAACCTGGAAAGGACGTGGAACCCCAAAGAAGCCGGTAAAAAAGGCTGTAAATAGCCAGCCATTTCTTATTTTTTGGGAATTTTATGGCTTTATTTCGTTTTTTTTGGGTTGTTTTGGGGTTGGGATGTCCCAATATACTCAACTGGCTGCTCTACTTTTCCAGAAATGATATAATATATAGAAATTATATAACATCGCTGACGACTTTGATGGGGGTTCGGCCATTTTGCATATGCATTAGCAATAGCGAATGAACACCAGAAGTGCCCCGATTCAATTTATATGTTAAATTTTCTTGATGATGCAGTTTCGATCAGTTTCGCCTAATTCAGCCACAAAAGTTAGGCAGGGTGCCAGATGCATTGGTTCTTGATCTCATTCCTTTTCATTTCTTCATCCACCAAATACAGATCTGCAAGGATACCCAAACAATCAATGTTGACTTGAAACTCCCCGTGAAACAAGAGCATCTATAAAAGGGATAATAGTTCAGTTCCAGTGATTTTTCTTGCTTCTAGAAATCCATTTTGCGCTGGATTTCTTCGCAGATGTTTCTGGGTGTACATAAACTGGTTGGGGGTTTCAAACATTTTTTATTTTCCATAATATATGGGATAATCCTTCCCATTGACTTTCATATTTTTCAAGATGGTTATTGCACCACCAACCAGAAAAACTATGGAAAATCACCATTTTCTAGCTGGGTAAATCAACTATTTCTATGGGTGTACATAAAGCCATGCTGAGATTGACCTTTTAGAGATCTGTCGAGATCGATCATCAGGCTTGCTCCAAGCCATGGGTGAATCATAGCCACAAAGGGGAAAAATATTGGTGATTTCAAACCTCTTTCTTCAGAAAAGTGGTCCCAAACAGACGTATTCAGGATGTTGAGACATGTTGAGACCCTGATAATCACAATAAATCCAATTATATCCCCAAGAAATGCCCATTTCATGCTATTTATCCCATTATATTCCTCATCAATTCCATTCAAATCCTATTAAATTCACACTAAATCCCATTGAAGCCGGTTAAATCACCACTTAAATCCCATGAAACCCTCAGTTAATCATCATTTCATGCCATGGAAACCACAGTTGAATCCCCATGAATTCACCACTAAACCACCATTCAATCACCAGTTAATCACTAATAAACCAACATTAAATCCCCATTTAATCACCACTAAACCAACATCAAACATCTCATGATTTTCGTATGTATATATATATACCACTTGCTGGTTGGTGGTTTGGAATATTTTTTTAATGTTTCCATATATTTGGGAATAGTAATCCCAACTGACTTTCACTCCATCATTTTTCAGAGGGGATAGGGCTCAACCACCAACCAGATATATAAACCACTTGCTATTGATAATGTACAATAAACCATTAACATCCCATGTGTCAATGTCTCACCATGAGGATTATCGTGAAATCACAATGGAAAAGCATCGAAAAGCACCATCAGAAACCATTTCAAGTATAGATCACTATAAATCATATATAAATCATTCTAAAAACTATATTTTCATATACTGGTTGGTGGTTTGGAACATTTTGGAACATGGCTTTTATTTTTCCATATATGGGAAAGAATCATCCCAACTGACTTTCATATTTTTTGGAGGGGTAGGTATACCACCAACCAGATCATTTCATATACCCTCTGGTAAATAAACATAGACCCTGAAAATGGCCAATTCTAAATGGAAACTAATCTTCCAACCCCTATCTGGCAGGGTCTATGTTAATTTACTGGAGAGTAAATCATACATTTCTTTGTTACCTCCATGAGGTCTTTGAAGTGAAGGCGACCAACGGAGACACCTCCTTGGGCGGTGAGGATTTCGATCATGCCATCGTCACTGGGGCGATGTTTCGATGAAACAATGGTGATTTAAGCAGCAGCACATTGGGATTTATATAGGAATTACATGAAATTGTAGCATTTAGAATGATTTATAGTGATTTATAGTTGATTTATAGTTGATTTATCATAGCTAAGTTGGTAAACAGCAACCAAACTAGTTCGGTTGAAGGCATAACTATGCTGAACGGCTGTAAGCTCATGATAACTCCCCACGTACAAGGTGATGCCCCCCTAGAGTTGACTTTTGACTTGGTTGACCGGTTAACTAGGGTTTATGGTGGATGTATAGTTACTGGTTGGTGGTGACTGGAACCATGGAATTTTATGAATTCCCACAAAAATTGGGAATAAATGGGAATTTCATGATCCACGAGGGAACCACTGTTTTCAGTGATTTTTACTAGGTCAATCGACTGGAAATCACTGAAGGATTTTCTTAGATGGATACTAGTGATTTTTACTAGGTCCACTAGTGATTTTCGTAGATGGATACTTTAATCCTTTAGTAAGTCTTTTGGTATTAATGGGAATATCTACGTTCACCAGCAAAGAATTTAAGTCATTTTTTGCAGGCTATCTGGCTGATTGGCAGTGGTTAGGTGGGGTTATCGACCAACAAAAAAAAATAGAGGGCCCGACCTTGCAGGATGTGGCTGGGTATCATGGCTGGGGGAAAAAAACGACTCCACTCGACCTCAGCGGTTCGATGATGGGAATTGGATTGGGCAAGTGATCCGCAAGTGGCCGGATAACATCTGATTCAGGAAATATCAAGGTTTCCTGGAATGGGGATACCCCAATAGCTGGATGGTTTATTTCATGGAAATCCATCTATAAATGGATGATGACTGGGGGTACCCCCATGACTTAGGAAACCTCCACATGATGATTTTCCCGGTGATTCAAGCATCAACTTGATTGGGATTTAAGGGGATATTCTGGAATACAATGCGATATATAGCAACTACCCTCTGGTTATTTAACATAGCCATGGAAAATGGCCCATTTAATTTATAGATGCTTTACCGTTCTTAAAAATGGGTGGATCTTTCCATGGCTATGTAAGAAATTACCAGATGGTATATACAACTTATACAACTAACATGATTTGGGTTTGATTGAAAGGATACCCCCAAAATCCGATGGTCATAGTCATCATGTTCCTGCCCATTTCAAGGTGTAGCCCATAGAAATCCCCATTTTCAGACAGACCCATGTAGTCAACATCAACGAGGATTCAATGATGAACCATGATTTTTCCGAACTTAAAAGTGATGAAACTGGGTATACAAGCTGTAAGAGTTGGTTTGGAACAGGCATACCCCTACCCTACAGCAAGTACCTTTTTCATATGTTCAGTGGGTCGGAACTAGAAAGAGCTTTTTTTTGTTTTGCTCGGCTGGTCTGAGTCGACAACGGGCCCCAATCAACGAATCTGTAGTGGCCCATGATGGGGAGAGGTCAGGGATCCTGGGGAGGGTCAAGGTGGCCCCATTTTTTGCTGGGCGGGTCCTGCAGGGTCCCGCAGACCACGGGATTTTTGATGGGGATGAGCTACATCCTTGAATTTCCTATGAAGAGAAACATCTACCCGGCCTGGTAATTTCTTACATAGCGAACTGGAAAGATCCAACATTTGAAAAATAGGTAAAGCAACTATTTCGACTGGGCCATTTGAAAAATAGCTATGTGAATGTTTACCAGAGGGTATCTACAACCTATTTAGATGTTCACCAAGATGCGACACTCTTGACCCATAGCCAGATGACTGTAAGATGATGTCCATACAACCGGAGCTGTGTCCTGGTCAGTGGTCAGCTTTCACGAGCAAGGTGAAGTACTTGGTAGACGAGTTCAAGAAGTCCCAAGGTGGGGAAGTGGGGGAAGTGTGGAATCAAAACCCATGTTTCTTGATGATGAGTTTCGGGGTTTCTACTACCTCTGGTAATTTGTTACATAGCTATTGAACATGGTCATTTATAGTTGATTTACCTACTAAAAATGGGTAAGTTTCCATAGTTATGTTAGCCAGAGGGTACCCAATATATTGGGGATTATAATCCAATAGGGGAAATTTTATAAACCAACCAGGATTAAATGGAATGATAGAGGCATTTATTTCACACTGCTCAATTGAAAGGGCTGGTCATGGATCATGGGTGATGATTAGAGCCATTAAATAAAGTTGCTCAATGTTGTTTAAGCAAACTACCTGTGTGAGCCAATTTCTGATTCGATTTTTCAGGCTTGTGGAGATACACCACATCATTTGACCAGAAACATGCCCGTTCCATCAAGATGTGGAACCACTGTTGTCTTTTTGGGGGGTACCAAATTGAAACTTGGTCTCCATTCTTCCAAAGTATCTTTACTATAATTATCTTATATAAGATCTCTATGAGATGTGACGGGTGTCATTGCCTTCTCCCAAACTTGGAATGGTTCTAGAACTACCAGACGAAGTAAACGGCTCAAGCTGGGCGGTAACCTCCAGTGTCATCATCAAGACGGGCTTTACTGGGAGATTTTCCCTTGCCATGTTGGAGTACCGGAGGGTATCTCTCTCCATTCCCCTATAGGTGATCGTCCTCTATTTTGCTCCAAAAGATCCTGTTCATTTGCTTTCTTTGTTCCTGAACCTGCCACATTTCTTCATAGTTACAATAGTTATATATAGTGGAGTTTCACTTTCCATCAGTCTTCCCATTTCGAATGTTCAAAATATTTGCCGCATCTGGTAATCTTAACATAGCGATGGAACATCAGCATTTTAAATAGGTAAATCATCGAAATAAATGGGCAATCTTTTCCATAGCAAGGTTGGTTAAATCCCCTGAACGTTTCAAGTAAATCATAATAACATCTCTTTTATCCCATTGTAAATAAAATTACTTCCATCCATTCCAGTGATTCGAATCCCATTCAATCCCCATGGTTCTTGGTTAAAACATGTTCCGTCCAAGCCGGACGTTGCTCCACCCTTATCATCATCAACATCATCATCATCATCATCATCATCATGGATTACACATACATCTACATATTGAAAGTCCACCGACATGGCATTTCAAAAATTCGCAACCCTTCCGCGATTCCGGAGAAAAGAGCAACCCTGAGACGTTGCACCGAACATGTCTGGTTGGTTGTTTGGAACATGTTTTCCATATATTGGGAATAGTCATCCCAACTGACTTTCATATTTTTCAGAGGGGTAGGTCAACCACCAATCAGATGTTACAACCCTTCTTTTTGGCGGAAATTCTGATAGAGATCTGACTTGACCTAAAGACCTTTCGGGCCGCAGGCATCGACCTGGGCCAAGACAAGTTGGCCTTGCAACGCTTGCGCGAAGCCTCTGAGGTGGCCAAAGTGGAGCTCAGTAGCAAGGCACCGAAGGGCACCGAAGGGCACCGAAGGGCACCGAAAAACACCGAGCCGCGGCTGGACCTCGTTGGCTCGGTGCTGAGCCCATGGTGAGTTTTATATCTACCCGGCCTGGTAAACTAACATAAGCCCTAACTTGGGTTTATGGATAATATACTGCTTGGTGGTGACTGGAACCATGGATTTTTATGACTTTCCAATATATTGGGAAGTTCAGCATCATTAACGTAACTATGGAAAATCACCATTGAAATAGTGAATTTTCCCATGAATAGCATGGTGATGTTCCATAGTTGTTTGTATGTTTACCAGAAGGTAAGGGGAATCAAAGATGTTGAAGATGTTGAAGTTGCCAATATGTCGAGGATTTTGTTATGGATCATGGATGTAAAATGATGGATGAAATGCAGATGAGGGAGATTTAGACTTTTTGTTTTTGGCGTATGTTTTTAATATGATCATGAAATGCAGAGGATTCACCCATTACAACAATGTGGGGCCCCCCAGTGATGTGAACGTTGGTTGAAATAAAGCCCCATTAACTAGTTCGTTATTTGCGTACCATAAACCAGTTCGTGAGTTATTGGAGTTATTTGCAGCCACCCACCAACGGTTCACGCGATCGAATCGAACGGCCGGGGGCCTCACGGCCTGAAGTCGGAATGCCGGTGCTGGGATGATCCTCCCCGCTTCCAGGTGCAGACGGATGTGAACCTGCCTTTCATCACAGCTGACCAGAGCTGCCTGGCTAGTCGCGAAAAACTTCAAGCTGTTGGATCTGGTTGGATCTGGTTGGATCTGGTGCACGAACGGCCATTAATATCCAGATTTTTTTTGAGGTACCATCTGGTTATGACTAACAGACATAGCCATGGAAAATCCCTTATAAATGGGTGGTTTAATGGGAAAATCATCTATAAATGGGCCATTTTCCATGGCTATGTTAAATAACCAGAGGGTAACTAATGTGGGTAAAACAATGCCATAAACAACCCATGACTGGGAATGGTAAACATACCACCTATAAAAAGTGGTGATGACTGGGGGATGGTAAAAATGGCATTGTTATACCCACATTACTACATTTTCAGACAAATGGGGGCAAAGACCTCTTGAAGCCGATCACAGCAACCTTTGGCATTGGGAACTGGAGAAAGCAGTAGCTCCAGCAACTGCCACAATAACAATTTCATACAGGATGGGGCCCCCAAGATAGCGTTCAGTTGGTTTATAAGTGGCTTAACAATGGTTTATGGTAGATATAACTATAGTTAATGATGTTAATGGGGATTATCATGGTTTATAAACCAACTTATAACTGGGGGGCCTCACATTGTACTGATTACATATGGAGGTGTCCATAAATGGGGGGTACCCCAATAGCTGGATGGTCGATTTAATCGATTTCGTGGAAAATCCGAAATAAAATGGATGGATGATGACTGGGGGTACCCCCATGACTTGGGAAACCTCCATGACTTGTTTCAAACAGATACAGAACCATCACTCCCATAGGATCCATGTATGCTATATATGGTAACATGGATCCCATCAATATACCCCCAATGTTAGCATATATACCATACATGGATCCTATGGGACTGTATGTTCACAGTCGTATCGCAAGTCTGTCACCACAATGATCATGACAGTCGTATCGGGTTGTCATGGTTTGGATCATCGCCACCACCATAGTTGTAGATTTCCAACTGCGATCACCGCTTGATGTGGATGTGTGTGAAAATGATTGAACCTAAAATGGATGGTTTGATATGGTTTAATACAAAATCATACTAAATACAGTACATCTAAATACTCTATGAATATGGTTTTTCATACTAACAGGGTCACCAACTTCACCCAATGTTTGCACCCTGCCAGGGTCACCATGGCACGGGATATGGTGCGGTATATGGTGCCCTTTTTGTGCCCCATATATTGGTCATGACGGTGAAGTTATCACAGGCGGACCGAAGCACATGAACATCCAGATGACCCGATCGCATCTTGTCGCCATCGGAGTTCTGTAGAGGGCGGAGTTTTTAGCATCTCAGATCTCCAACTGATCAAGATCCCATTCCCATAGGATCCATGTATGGTATATATATGCTAACATTGGGGGTGTATCGATGGTAAATGTTAGCATATATAGCATACATGAATCCTATGGGATTGAACATATCCTGGTTGATTGGTTAAAAATAAGGGAGTTATACTATGTTATACCTGGAAACTGTTGGGGATTATGAACTAAGCCATAGGGAAACTTATGAACCAACTGTAACCAACTTGGATCCAAGTTGGAAGGTCCAGGAGTTTGGACCCGTTGGACCATTCCATCTGGCTAGTTGGAAATGGAGGCTTTTGAGTTCGTGTCACCACCAATAGGCACTATTTGGTGGCTCATCCCACGAATCGTAAGTGGGTTATAACCCCAGTTGTAAATGGGATAAGTAGGGTTAATCCACTTGTAACTGGGGTTATAACCCACTTACTAAGTGGGATGAGCCACCAAGTAGTGCCTATTGGTGCCTTGTAGTCGTCTGTGTCTAGATTTGGATTAGAACATGATTCGAAACTCCAAAGCCACCTTCATATTTTTCGTCATCAGACTGAATGGTGCCCGAATTCGTCCCAGCACCTCAGCACTATCAAGATCGACTCAAATGCCGTAGCACTCCTTAGCGTATCTATGAATTAGATGAGTGCAACCACCCACCCCACCCACATTGATGTGGCCAAAACAATGCAATTTTTACCATCCCCCAGTCATCACCATTTTTATAGGTGATAATTATAAAATATACATATATATATGTTTACCGTTCCCAGTCATGGGTGATTTATGGTATTGTTTTACCCACATTATATAGCATATTTTCCGATAACTTCCATGATTCAATGATGGATAGCATTCAGGAAGCTGGAGCAGATCGTGGATTCCTACCTTCAGAGGACGAAGGCACCCTGCCAGGCCTGCAACAAGGCACGGAACTGACCCGGGTCGTACCGGATGAATGCGATAGTGGTTGTGCAGTTCTGCCAGTAATTCCTTGAGGTGTCAAAGTGAGTTCGTAAATGTATATGGTACACATATGTACACATATTGATCATTCTTGTTTCAAGTTGTTGCATATATTTATTTCATTTTATTTCCAGATACCGTAGTTGTTATCTTCAGTTGGATAGTCTGATATTGATATGGTCAAAATCATATTTTTGAGTCTTGATTATCTTTATGTCAGTTGATAAAATCACATAGTTACCGCTGGAGAACCACAAGCGAACCACAGGTTTGACCATATTAGCCTGATATTAAACCAGTAAGCGATATCAAAACAGTGAGAACTTCTAGCAGACCCACTAGGAAAGCCAAGAAATCTAGTATTGTCATGTATTATCATGTTTCTGATTTTTGGCACTAGTATATTACCCCGCGCTAAGACTTATCAATTGAGTACAATGAACATCATAACTCGAAAAAAAAAACATACTGCAGATTAAAATCATATGTTTTTTTCAAAATGGATACTTAACGGAAACATCATATATCATCATATGGGTGGGTTGCGTAAGTTGGCGTAAATGGGGGATCCCCAAAATGGTTTGTTTATAAAGTAAAAAAAACATGAACATCCTACTAAAATGATCTAAAATGGATGGGTTCGGGCCACCCCCATTTCAGGAAACCTCCATTTTTTGGTGAAAAAACAATAAATTAAACATACCTATGAATTATAAACATCATTGTTTTTTCAAAATGTATAGTTACCCTCTGGTAAACATACAAAAAGCTATTGTTTATGGCCCAGTCGAAATAGTGGATATTTACCCTTTAACAAAATGCTGATGTTCCCATCCGTTTTTTGGGACTGTTTACCAGGCCGGGTAACAGCAACACCATGAAAAGATCAGACATTTTTTTCGCCTTGGGATTGCCAGGATGCAGGAGTCGAGCCAAAAGACATCAACGAGGTGCTCTTGGTGGGCGGCATGACTCGCATGCCCAAGGCCTGGGTCGAGTCTGGTCGTGTCGTGAAACGTGAAATCTTCGTGGTTTTTCATATAGTGCTTCATGGTAGTGAACAATGGTTAATACGTGGTGATTATGATAGTGAATTATAGTATGTTGTAGGCGATTTATAGTGATTAACAGTGGTGAACAATGGTAGACAGTGATGAAAATAATGGTGAATAGTGGTGAATAGTTGTTAGTTCATAGTGATTGATAATGGTAATTCATATACCCTCTGGTAATGACTAACATAACTATAGAAAATCACCATTGAAATAGTGAATTTCCCCATGAAAAATGACAATGTTCCATCGTTTTCTGTAGGTTTACCAGGCCGGGTACTCTCCGTTGTCATTTTTGAACCGTGGCAAGCTGGAGAATCCCAAAACTGGCCTAGCCTAGCTATGGAGGTTCGGAATTTCGTTCGCTGGGAAAATCATCAAACGAGCCATTTTCATTGCCATGTTTGATTGCCATGTTGGGTACGATGTGAGGCCCCCAAGATAGCGTTCAGTTGGTTTATAACTCCAATAACTATGGTTTATGGTACTTATAACTATAGATACTGGGGCTTATAAACCCACTTATAACTGGGGGGCCTCACATTGTAGGTATCTGGGGAAATCAAACCCAAACATACCAAACACCTGTGTTAAAAAATTGTGCAAACATACCAAAACATAACAAACATCATCTGCAAAAACTATCCAAAATTTGCTTTGTCTACCTTGTTGTTCACTTGTGACGTTGCTTTTTGTTAAACGCGCAACGTGTCATTCTTGCCATGCTTACTTTCGTCATGAAGTGACATCCCCATGTTTTGCGAAGTCAACCCAATGCTCCGTTTCTATGTGATTGTTTTGAGTCTTCCCCTGTTTTGTTACTCTCTGGGCATGTACTGTAACATGCAGAAGTAGAACCACGACTTTTCAACACTTGCAAACACTCAAAATAGTATAGATTGTCAACCTAGTGTTCAATATTTTCCAATAGTAGAGATGCTCCAATATAGATATTCCAATAGTAGATGTTCCAATAGAGACGTTCAGGATTTCTACCAATAGTCGATGTTCACTTAGCAGAGATAGTAACGATTGCCAAGATCTTCCAATAGTAACCATTTCCATAGCTATGGGTACTTAGCAGTACATCTAGCATGGTGGTTTCAATGGGAATTACCTCCAATCAATCGGTTCCTGAAATTCCCATTGATGGTTACGAGTTATGTTTGTTGCTTTAGATTCGCCCCAGTAACTAGTTCGTTATTTAAGCGTAGCATGAGAACCATAGTGAGTTATTGGAGTTATGTGCACCAACTGAACGCCATCCAACTGGGGCCTCACATCAAACATTTATGGTACTTATAACATAGTTGGATAGTTATGGTACCATGGTACTAATCTATAGTTATACTATGTTATACTTCATCATTATTGTACCATACTTACAATGTGGGGCCCCCTAGTTATAAGTTGGTTTATAAGCCCCAGTATCTATAGTTATAAGTACCATAAGCCAGAGTTATTGGAGTTATAAACCAACTGAACGCTATCTTGGGGGGCCTCACATTGTATATTTTCCATTAGCCATTGGCTATTTGGGGCTAAGCAACAGAGATGTGGCAAACTGCCCTACGTGAGGTCATGGAGATTGTCCAGGACATCTACCAGAAGGACTTGATGTTTTTTCGCTCATGGCAAACTGAAAGAAATGTGTGAACTGTTGATGTTGGAGTGATAATATAGATAATATAGTTGCCATATATATATAATATCTACAAATTATGATGATGGTATTACTATGATGTTGTTGGTATTACTATGATGTAGTCCCTATTAGTAAATCTAATATAGATATATAATGATATATATAGATAATATATCTACAAATGTGAAATTAAAAAGATAGAAACAGCCAGATAAGGGTTGGAAGATGAGTGAAACCACTCAAAATTGGTCATTTTCAAGGTAAAACTGTTAATGTAGCAGAAAGTATTATATCTGGGGTAAATTATAATGGTGATTACTGTATACTGTATATGTATATATGTATATAGCTGATTGGTGGTTTGGAAGTTTTTATTTTTCCATATATTCATGTGTGTGTACATATATGATCATATATCTGGGTAAATTATAACGACCTCACTGATCTCCCTCACTGATCTCCCTCACTGGAAATCATGGTCAATAAGAGGAATCATCCCCAAATGGCCGCAAGATTCAGGTTAGTGAAATATTATAATTTACCCATATATCATATATATATAGGCTGGTAAATCACCCACTTGTGGAAAAAAGTCCTGATAGGGTTTCTGTGGCGTCCGATGTTGAATGTTAGATTCCCAGAAGCTCTCAAACAGACCAAGCCCCATGGCCCATGGCCCATTACTACAATACTCAATCATGTGGGGTAAAACAATGCCATGAACCAGCCATTTGGGACTGGTTTATACCACCTTTAAAATTGTGATTTGGGGGATGGTTTATTATTGATGTATGCTATACTTGTAGATGCTTGTATATTTCAATTAGCATCTTGATTCTTAATTTCAAAACCGTTCTCCCAAGGATGAACCAAAGATTGTTTTTTGGAACTGATCTCTTTGAAAAGCCCCGAATTTGGTAGATTTTTTCCTTCAACTAACTTGGTGAATGTTTGGTTTATGGCCTGTGGCCATGAGTCAAACATGTGGCCTCTTTTCAGGAAACGCAAAGCCGCTCATGTTTTGATACTTTTCTTATTTCAGCACACCCAATTTTCTGTACTAAACCATAAATGTATATTATTTTTGTAAGTAAGAAAAACATCATCAAAATTAATCTACGAAACATAAATCATGAAATGTTGATTCTTCTGCTCTCATGTACATAAATCATGAAATGTTGATTCTGTTGATCATTATTGATCAGTTTTCTTGATATAAAAACATCATCAAAAACTATAATGATCAAAACACCATTCTGTTGATTCTGTTTTTCTTATATACATAAATCATGACATGTTGATTCTGTTGATCATTATTGATCAGTTTTCTTGATATAAAACCATGATCAAAAACTATAGTCATCACAAAAAAAAAACATTCTGTTGATTGTGTTTTTCTCATTTACACAAATCATGAAATGTTGATTCTGTTGATCATTATTGATCAGTTTTCTTGATATAAAACCATCATCAAAAACTATAATCATCACAAAAAAAAAACATTCTGTTGATTCTGTTTTTCTTATATACATAAATCATGACATGTTGATTCTGTTTTTCTCACTTTTCTCTATAAAAAACCATGATTTCACCATCATAACCACAGCTTTTCCCGGTGAAAAACACCGTTCCCAACAGGAGTCGTCCAAGTCAGTGAACCCCGATGAAGCCGTGGCCATGGGTGCGGCCATCCAGGCTGGTGTCCTCAAGGGCGACGTCAAGGCCGGTGTCCGATGGGGAAGAGCTGAGGAAGATTGCTTCCCAACTTCCTTTGATAAATATATAACAATATATCAATATAACAATATATCAATATATCAATATATTTATATATAAGAATATATTACAATATATCAATATAACAACAATCTATAATATAAGAATACAACAATATATTTATATATAACAATATATAACAATATCTAATACAACAATATAACAACAATCTATAATATAACAATATAACAATATATATATAACACTTTATAATACAACAATATAACACCAATCTATAATATAATACTATAACTATATATATAACACTTTATAATACAACAATATAACACCAATCTATAATATAATACTATAAC
>Ga0126342_10013891_pt1 | contig 14241 bp, 11 predicted proteins | sample Cyp1metagenome_FD_92528 | JGI IMG/M metagenome (GOLD analysis project Ga0126342, IMG submission 92528) | Coral microbial communities from Lord Howe Island, Old Settlement Bay, Australia - Cyphastrea 1 metagenome | ecosystem: Host-associated > Invertebrates > Cnidaria > Coral ...
TAAACTCTTACATTCATTGAAGATCTTGAATAAGGGTTTAATTCTCCCACCCCCGTTAAGCTCTTACATTCATTGAAGATCATCAATGAGGGTTTAATTCTCCCACCCCCGTTAAGCTTATACGTTCATTGAAGATTCTTCAATAAGGGTTTAATTTCCCACCCCCCTTAAACTCTTACATTCATTGAAGATCTTCAATAAGGGTTTAATTCTCCCACCCCTGTTAAACTCTTCCATTCATTGAAGATCTTCAATAAGGGTTAAATACATTGTTTATGCGGAGCATATTGGTGGTCATCATCATCATCATCATCATCACCATCATCATCATCATCATCACCATCACCATCACCATCATCATGCCCGGACACTCGTTGCGATTCCGGGCAAACCTCAGGGTCTTGCCGTAAGATTAGCATAAGTATGGCTTCATGGCCGCCCCTGTCGCCAAAAGCGAAGGTGGCGACTGGCTTGCTTGCTCCCTTGTTCATCAGATGCTTAATTACCACATGAAAAGAGGCCATTTATAGATATTTATAGTTGATTTACCCATTAAAAATGGTGATTCTCCATAGTTATGTTAGTTTACCACAGGGTAATTCAGCTATTCGCCATGTATTTTATTGGCATGGATGGGTATCCAAAATATCGAAAGGGTGGTCCCCGTTTGGAGTTGGTTTATAAGCCCCATCAATTACTACCATAATGACAGTAGATCTACCATAAAACATCCCATCAATTACAGATAATCAGAGTATACCTACCAAACAAAATAAACCCAACAGCTGTTATAGTTATAAGCCAACTTAGCTAACAAAGTGGGGCCCTTACACGACGAGTCGGCTCGAGCGACTTGGGATTCCCGCGTATGCTGTGGCGCATTGCTCGGAACGTACAAGTTTGACGTATTTTTGTCCGGTGCCAAAATCCTGCAAGAAAACCGGAGAGGATTAATGAACAAAACTTTTATAGTAATTTGGGGTTATTTCGGGGATAATAGCCCGCCAATGAATCAAACACGTTTTTATTACTCCAGGCCCGACATTTGCATCTTTCTTTGGGTTGCACGTGCGAAAATGAGGTGCCAGCCGAGCTTAATGCTTCACCACAGGTTGCGAAAACTTACTGCGCTATAATTCCATATGTTTGTTTCTTCGTTTGCTTTTGATGCGGCTTCTCAGCCGGCAGAACTTTGCGCGTGGGGAACGGCTCTTGATCTACACTGCATCTGCTAGCGCATGGCGGCGTTTATCATTTACCATATGTGCAATTGCCAGAAATATGGTGGTATACCCATCTGGGAAAATTGTAATGTCAGGTCAGTGAGGGGAATTATGCCAATTTGGTTTTATTTCAGGTTTGTGGATTCATATAGTTTACCCAGACCCATGCCGGTCATGATGCTGGCATGACCGTACTCCGCGCTGGTGACCCCCATGTATATTCTTGTGCAACTACCTTTCATCATAGAAAGGTCCGCTAAGAACCCGAAACTCAACTTTACTGACTACGGGGCACCGCCTTGTACCGTGTTTGACCATTGCATACCATTGCGCTCATCATCGAAGTTCTATCAATGTCTCGGTCATCCTTGATTCCGCTTTTGCAGTGCGGGCGCATGCGGGCGCTTCCCATGGGCCAGGGTCATTGTGGCTGAATTTGTTGGTTGGATAGTAGCATGGTTTCGTCTCAAGCGGTGTCCCGCCCCAACATGACAGTTGGAAGTGGCAAAGTGGTTGTTAGATACTGATGCAGCATTTGGGTTCGGAGTTTGTTTGATGAAACCATATTGCAGAAAAGTGGTCGGCAATAACGTGGGCACCAAAATTTGTTCGTGAACAAGGAGAGAACTTGAGAACAAGGAAGGATTTTAGGATAGAATAAATATGAACTTGTGGTAGTGATATCGCTTTCACTTGAGTTCTTGTGTAGGCGGGCGTGTGTCCGTGTGTCACAGGTTCTTCGCCCACCTTGCCATCAAAATTGTTCAATTTTTTGCCCTTAAAATTCAAATTCAAACTCTGCAGATTGAACGCGTGCAAACTAGTTTTCCACTTGTGTTGGCAGAATTGCGTTCTAGAAACATTTTGCTGATCAAAATCTATCATTATCATGCCTGAGGGGATGAACATCCATTCACCAACTTCAGGAGAGAGGTTTTGATCCACACGATGTCGGCCGCTCCACTTAGAAATTGGTTTATAAAATTATAACCCATCCAATTATACTATATTATACTACTCTAGCTCAACTGACAATAACTCACCCCATCGCGGCGGCGTCCGCGAGGTACTGGAAATTCATGAGCCAAATCCATCGCATTTCGAGTGAGGAGGACAAGATGACGATCCAAGTGGACATGAGGGTGGGGGCGGCCATGGGACGGGTTGTAGAACATTTTCCAAAAAACGAAATCATGGGATTTAATGCTGATTTAATGGGACTTATATAATGGGAGTTTAGTGGGATTTAACTGGGAAATCAATATGATGGGAATTTAATAATTCCATCCTCGCAATATTAAACATTCCCAAATGGTCCCAAATCCAAGGGTAAAGCATGGTTTATGCGGTGTGGTTCATATGAACGGGGAAAGGAAAGGATTTTACAAACAGGGATTAATTAATTTTGGTGTTGGTATTATTGGGATTTAAGCTATTCCAACCAAAAAAAATTGGGATATATGATGATATATGGGGATTATGGATGATTATGGTTGGAGGTAGATGAAATCCGACGTTAAATGGAGGTCATACGCATGGAACGTGTGGATTCGCCACATTGTGCACCTCTTTTTTTCCTCATCCCGTCGGAGATTTGCAGAGTTCCGCCTCCAGCAGGTTTGCCGAGACCGTGCGAATTGATTCGCACCAGCCAAACTATGTTTTACTGGTTGGTGGTTTGGAACTGGTTTAGTATGGGGTAATGATGGTTAATGATGGTTAATAATCACTGGTTGGTGGTTTGGGAACCATGGATTTTTATGACTTTCCATTCAGTTGGGAAGTTCATCATTTTAACTGACTAACTCACTCCATCATTTTTCAGAGGGGTAGGGCTCAACCACCAACCAGGTTTTTTTAACGACTGTCAAATTTGTTTCACCAGAGGCTGAGGTGTAGACCCTGAAACCACATGTCAGGTTGCCAATGGATGATAGTATGGGATTCACCCAGTACCATGATCACCTGTCATGGGCACTGCGCTTAGACGTATGAATCGTTCACATAAATAGGAAAAAACATGCAGGTGTAACTATCTTTAAAAGACACTGGATTCTAGATGGTCGGTGAATCCTTTTTTTTGGTAAGCAACTTAGATAAGAGAGGTCGTTTTGAATTTTGGTTTAGTTTTGCGTGCATGTTGGCATCAAAAGAGATGCGCAGCTGCAATTGAACGATCCGTCATCGCAAGTTTCCATCGACAAAAGCCAAACCAGCGGCCGAAAACACAAGAAGAGCAACAAAACAACTTTGCGGGACATTGGTTCTTGTTCAAACTGTGCTTTACACACATCGTTCTGTCCCTTAGCGAATTCTCAGAGTTTCCCCCACCTTTTGGGATGAAACCATAGAGATCCATAGGGCACGATCCATCCGGACCGGGGCCCAGCCATCCCTTGCCATTGTGGCGAGGTCAAAGTACCCATGTTCCGCTGTCTCATTTCCATTTTCACGACCCTTGGGCAAGAAATCTGGCAGTCTGGCATGGCGGCAGGACTTGTTGGCGGAGATGGGCGGCAGTTATTAATGATGATGGGTTCAGATCAGGGTAAAACATAGTGTGAAAAAGAATGCAACTCTTCAACATGGTTGTTTCTGAATTTCAGGGTGGTCCAAGCCGTTGGTTTCCCAATCACAAAAGATCCGTTTTGGACGAATTTGGAGCCCACATTTCCAGGAACCCCGGAACCCCCCATATGGATCCATATGGTTGTTAGCACCATTTGTTTCTGCTGGTATGCTCAGCCAATTGGCTGCACAATGCCATCAGTATGAGGAGTATCAATGGTTGTCAACCACGGTCCAATAACACCTTGTTGGCTGAGAGGCTAAAGTCTCCAACAAATAACTGCATATTAATATGAAAATATAGACGAAGTACAATGACCTCACAGTGATGTCACTGAAATGATAGTTAGGGAAATCATCCCAAACAATTTTGGTTATTTTCAGGTTGGTGAATTACTTTAATTTTAATTCGGCCATATTCGGCCAGAATATATACGACTTCTAGCCGGGCATACGTTTATGGATGTATGCAACTCTTAAAAAGGTGGATGTTTTTTGGGCCTATTTGGCTGGTAGATGCCAGGAGTTTTGTCGATAGTGGATTCAATGGTAGTCCACCTGGTGCAAAACAATGTATTAGAATTTGTTTCAGGGAAAAATCAACACGAGACTATGATTTTTAGTTTAGGCCCAAATGTAGGGTCTTCCTGCACCCCATGTACAATCAAATGTGGGATTGTATAGATTCCATCTTAGGTTCACATCGCCACTCCAGATACGGAATCTGCAACCAGAAAACATATGTCATGTGGAATTTTAGGCCCTTGAAAACCATCCGATCAGCCTGATCAGCTGCCAAGGAATCACAGCAAACTGGATAAAATTTCCGGACACATCGGAGGAACTCAACATTGTGGCTCAGTGATGATTGAAAAAGTCTCGGAGCATTCGGGAATACCATCCGGTTATGACTAGCGTAGCGGCGTAGCTATAGAAAATCGCTCATTTCTTAATCATGGTAAATCATCTATAAATGGGCCATTTGCCATAGCTATGTTAGTTTACCGGGAGGGTATGGTTTTTCATCTTCATTTGGGTCAAAATATGTCGTATAATTACCCAAACCCACTGCTCAATCCCAAATCCACTGAATGATGCCGTGGAATGATCCCTGGCTACATTACATAATCCTTTCCCGTGCAATGGCCATGATTGGGGGCACAAAATGTTCAAACAAACCCATGTCTGCTGGTGGAATGGTTTGGCACCATCTTCCCAGGCAGGTTGTGTCTTATGTATCCATGGTGTTGCCTTCCATCTGGTAAAAACATTATTTTCATGATTTGGTGTGTTAAAGTTAAAACCATTTTCAAAATGGGTTGTAAATGGTTGTAACATGTTGTAACATATGTATATGACCTCTACCTATAAATATATAGATATAGAGGAGATATGATATATAATTTTGAATGGTTCTTAGCCTCTATAATCCCCCCCTGTCTGTCAAATTTGACGTATGCCCCAGAACTATGGAAGGAACTATGGAAGGAACTATGGAAATGACTATGGAAATATATACCTTCAGCATCGCCCATGAACATGTCTTGGTTGATAAACATGACAGCCCTGCCGCACCTTGGCATCAAAAACTTTCAAGAACCTGTATGCTCCCTTACATTTGAGCATGGTTACAACACCTTTGTCCATTTTTTCTACTAAAAAAAAGCTGAAGTGCGTCAATGTATAATTTCACATCTGGCTTATCTTCCATCCAACAAGTGTGATGGTGATCATTGATGATCCCAATTAACTTTCATATTTTCGGCGGGGTGTCCCAACCACTAAACAACTTCCTGGTTCCATGGTGGTATGTATTCACCAAACATTGCAAACAGTTTTTTCTTGTTTTCAAATCACACATTTACATACATACACATATGCACACATAAATCCATATCCATATATAATCTCTCTCTCTATATATATATACATATGTGTGTCTGTTTAGGTGTTTCCGCATCATATACATGTACAAAATCACGTCTTCTAACATTGAAGCTGTTTTCCAATGCCCCAAAAGAATACAGCTGCGCAAAGGGTGGACCTCAGGTCGCTTGATGATGATGGAAGCCATCTCCAAGGAGGTGGTGGAACCAGAAATCTGATCTGCAGATTCATCAAGATATTTTAGATATTTTTTGTTAAAAAAACAAAACCATGGAAAAAATCATCAAAATATGATTTGTTGCTGGATATTCTGAGAATTTCTATATCCAAAATAGTTTCAAATCGTTGAACAAATCATCAAACACCTATCTAAATAAACATTGAAACACTATATGTGTTGGAGAATGTCTGCCTATGACTTTGGGAAATGCTTCTTAATGAATAGGAGCTAAGGATTTTTTTCCTAGGCATTTTGGGCTTGAACATGAACCAACTACGGGGTCTCAAGCATCAGTAATCTACCAGTTCTGAATGGTAATGAGGGATGTGACCATCGAAAATATGTGCATATACATATGTATATATATAATATATATATATATGTTAGAATATTGTAACCTTACAAATGACAGTTGATGGATGGTTGATTTTTTCCTGGGAGATATGGGTTCGGATCTTGTCGCCATGATGTGCAGCATGAAATTGAGTTCCTCCAGTAAGTTAACATAGACAGGGAACTTGCCATTGTTTCCGGAGGACAATTGATGTCTAGAGTCTAGAAATGGTGGGTTTTCTGTATAAATCTCTTGAGGGTAGCATGTCTATGTTATAATCCTCCATCCCCAAGGCCGCTAAGATTGCCCAAAATTGGCGACAGAATGGACAGAACTGCAGGCAACTGCTGTCGTTGCAGAAAATTGAATCTCCATCCCCGGTTGGGCCATCTAAAATTCTTGGGCTATATTTAATACTGTTACATGGGAAACAAGTTTGAAATCATGTGCTAGTCTCCGACATTTTTGCTTGAGTTCATCGATGATCGGTTGACTTACCATTTCCACGGTATAAAGCCCTGCCCCAAAAAGGTGTCCGATTTGCCACATTGATCAGGTCCAAGCATTGTTGGAATAAACGTCACCATGGGTTGTTGATTAAACAACGGTTTTACGCGCATATATTCGCTCCACCTCCATTTCTTGGTTTAAATCACCATACATCCCGAGCATTTGTTGGTATAGATTGTTTTTTTGGTTCAAGCTCCATGTTTGCTGCCTAACATTTCGTTTTTTAGGTGAAATCCCCTAGCTAAGTTGACGCACATAACTTGCTTAACTGTTGGGTTAATGGGGTACATAACTGTAGTTAATGGGTTAGTGACTTAGTAAAACAATGTAAAACAAGTTAAAACTGGGTTGTCACCTTGTAAATCCCTTTCCTGTTCTTTTTTGGTTTCTTTGGGGTTTTATCATCACCGCCTTACCAGTTTTTGTTGGTTGAAATCACCTGGATGGACGCGACTGCCATCCACTGATTTTTGTTTCCCCTTCTTAAGGGAATAAGCACCATCTAACCATATCTGTCCCACTATAGGCGTGCGTTTCTGGCAGACGATCAACAAATCGCCAAACATCAGCATCGTCAGCCCCAGGTGCACCTAACCTCCCAACAAGTGACTATGCAGTTTCAAGCCTTGCCAAAGAAGGTGCATGTGGAGAGCCACTCGGGCCGCACTTCTAATACAGGGAACATGGGGATTAACCAATGGATTTAGGGGTGACCAATTTTCAGACGACCCATCTGAAGTTTGGGATGTTAATGACATCTTAACCGAGTAGAGTCGGGGGGTGCAATTTAGATTAACTCTTTTGGTGGCAAGTTGGTGGCCCCTCGAATTAATCATCCAGGTTTGTTGCTGCTGACATTATCTTGGAGGTGTTGAAGCGGCTGGTTACAATGGGACGAAACATCCAAAGTGCGGGAATGCTTTACAAGTTTTATCCCATTTTTGGGCAAAGACATGTGATTCAATATGATTCTCAGCCGGAGGCGCATTTTTGTTTGGGGGATATCTACGATTAGCCATGACTATATACTGGTTGGTGGTTTGGAACATTTTTCATTTTCCCCGATAGTTGGGATGATGATCCAATCTGACTAATCAGAGGGGTTGAAACCACCAACCAGTATAGGCCAGTATAGGTATCCAGCCAGAAACAGAACACCCCAACAGGTGGAAAGGTCAATTGAGTGTTCAAAGCCCCTGCGGTGTTTTTCTTTTTTTTAATGAACCTATAGTAAGATCCAGTATTTCACACCATTTTCCCAGTAAATTCGTAACTTTGTTTTCTAGTAACTAGTAGCAATAACTCTCCGATTCGAATTTCGCCTGCTTGGAGGATCATCCCACGAATCATAACTGGGGAATTTCGCCATATTACCCAGTGATACATGGGATACCCTTTGGTAATTTAACGTAGCTATTTCCATCAAGTGTTGGTAGATGCTCGTCATTTCAAATGTATCACCCAGTGATTTTTTGGGAGCCAGTTGATGTTTTAAGACCATCTGGATCCATGGGTCAAGTTACCTATATCAGTACGACAGTAATACATTCACAGTACCATTCATTTTTGGAGGAAGAAACAGCAGTTTTACCCTCTGGTAATTTAACATAGCTATTGAAAATGGCCCAGTCGAAAGTTTTCCCATTAAAACCTCCATTTTCCTATGGTTTTCCTATGGTTTTCCCATTGAAACCTCCATTTTCCTATGGTTTTCCCATGGTTTTCCCATTGAAACCTCCATTTTCCTATGATTTTCCTATGGTTTTCCCATTGAAACCTTCATTTTCCTATGGTTTTCCTATGGTAAACCCCCAGTTTCGATGGTTTTATGACCATAGGGCTTCCATTCAGCATTCCGGCTGAGGCTCCCAAGGCTTGGTGGCGATCCGCCCGCAAACGGTGCCGGAGGGCTGGGATGCCACCATCAAGGCGCGGCCTTCGTTCGTTTAAAAAACCCGGGGAACAACGAGGAAGACATCGAAAAACCAGGGAAAACACCAAGGACATATCCACAACAAATGGTGAATCCATCCGGTAAAATTCTGATGAGTTCACTGTCTGGTTGGTGGTGACTGGAACACTTGGATGATTTTTTGCCATATATTGGAAATGTTATCATCCCTACTGACGAACTCCATAATTTTTCAGCGGGGTTAGGTTGAAACTGGTGATTTCAGCAAAGATGGTGTGTTTGTGGCCGATGTTTAAACAGAAATCGGGATTCTCAGACATGTTCTGTTTCAGTCAACCTTGAGTGGGTTAGTACAATCCCATGGCATGTGGCCACCAAAAATCAATACATCTAGTGCTAAACCAGAGGGCTATTTAGGTTGGTATTTAATAGTGGGGGAGGGGTTACAACTTTTTGTTTACTATTTTTTTTGGTGATATATGATGATTTATGCCGATCTAACCAGCATAATTACAGACATGCAAAAACATATTTTGAAGGGTATCCAAGATTGGTCAGGAGAAATGGGGACTCAGCCAGTAAAGCATGGATATTTTTCACTAGTGAGCTGATTTGACCAGCGAATTTTCCCTAGTGATTTACCACATGGAACCATGGTGATGTACCCATGAAAATGCATCCAGAATCAAAAGGCATTGTGATATGACTAACATCTGCAAACAGCACGATGGTACCAACAAAATTCGGGGGCTGTCGGTATAACGCCATAGTTTTGTTTCACGGCACCTGGCGTTAGAGCTACACTTAAGGCTGGTTGTTCTACACAAGGCGAGTTCACATCGTGAGAAGGTAGTGACCCCCCCCAAAAAAAACCGAAATGCTTCCTCATAAGTGACTCACAAGGTACGACTGGATTCCTGGTCCCCTTTTTTTTTGGGTACACGAAAAATGAACCAAACTCGCTCATCCAGTACGTCTTGCCTTCCGGCTCCGCGATGGCTGCGCGGCAGAATATGACTGACTTCAAAATGGGGTTTCCCCAGATGAGAGACAGCCTTAGAGCCCATGAATCTCCGGGAACCCATACGGATGGAATTTATGTACCATGGCTGAGAACATCATTCGAAGCCGCCTGCATTTCTTTCATGAGGCAAAAGTTCCCTTTACTTGGACCACTAATTGACGGAATTGGCAGCATGATTCCCATTTGGAGAGACAATCGAAGAACCTCCCATATTAATATTTGATATATTTGATGGTAAAAACTGCACAAAAATGGTTTTCCATTGAAGATGTTTCCTTCAACCAATCCAGTGAATGATGTGACAGCCTGTTGCCCCTTGTCTCACCAGATGCGACTTGGCACCTAAGAAATCACTGGCGCCATGTTGCCTCAGCGCTGGCGTCGCTGGCCGTCAAATTGCTAGTGTTGATGTCGCGTGCTCAGAAAAGTGGCTACAACGTCTTCAGCATCCTCAATCTGATCCTCAATGCCATTGGCATCTTGGATAACTCGACTTGGGTATACCGGTATACCCTTATATCTGGCATGATGTACAATGACCCCAAACGGTTGGCTAATGGGATGGTTTACTATTGGCTTTGCCGCATTTGTTTTAGTGACCCGTTATCCAGCCATCATTCCATAACTATATCTCCAAGGCTTGGGCTCATTCCATTCCAATTTCAGAAGTCCACCCCCATAATATTAAACACACCAGAAACCCATGGGTTTCATCGGGGATTTGCAGTTGTTTTTTGGATCATTTTTCTGAGATGTCATAGCTCATTTGGGAAGATCCCAACCATTGGGCAGGCTGGGCCAGGGAGGGAATCAGGCTGGGCCAAGTCTTTGGTCCACACCTTCAAGTCAACCTGATCTGTTTCCCAGATGTTTCCCTGATTTTGAAGGAGGCTATTGAAAAATCCCTCATTAAACTAATTCATTCCTTCCTTGATTCCTTGATTCCTTCCTTCCTTCCTTCTTTCCTTTTTTCCTTCATTCCTTCATTCCGTCATTCCTTCATTCCTTCTTTCCTTCATTCCTTCATCCCTTCTTTCCTTCATTCCTTCATCCCTTCATTCCTTCCTTCCTTCCTTCATTCCTTCCTTCCCTCTTTCCTTCATTCCTTCATTCCTTCATTCCGTCATTCCTTTATTTCTTCCTTCCTTCATTCATTCATTCATCCATTCATTCATTCATTCATCCATTCATCCATTCATTCATTCATTCATTCATTTCATTCATTTCATTCATTTCATTCATTTCATTCATTTCATTCATTTCATTCATTTGATTTTCATTCATTTGATTTTCATTCATTTGATTTTCATTCATTTGATTTTCATTCATTTGATTTTCATTCATTTGATTTTCATTCATTTGATTTTCATTCATTTCATTCATTTCATTCATTTCAATTCAATTCAATTCAATTCAATTCAATTCAATTCATTCATTCATTCATTCATCCATTCATCCATTCATTCATTCATTCATTCATTCATTCATTTGATCCCAGACAAAAGCCGCATGTACCATGCTTAGATGAGCCATGAGATTTGTTAAGTGGTAAGCGGGTTATAACATGTTATAACCCATTATGTAGCTGCAGTTTTTGTTCGCCAGTTTCAAACCAGTTGGCACTAATAGTGGTTAGCAACTGGGCTACAAGCCGTTAAAATCAGTTACCAAACCAGTTTCCAACCAGGTATATACACTAATCAGTTAGCATCAGTTATCATCAGTTACTAATCCATTGAATTGGTTCAAGTGGCAATTTTTGTTGCCAGTTACTAATCAGTTAACTAGCCAGTTTTCACCCTCAGGGCCCATACCATGGGGTGTGTTTCAGATTGGGGACCTTACTAACCAGCAATCATCACTTTTATCTACTGGTTGGTGGTTTGGAACCATGGAATTTTATTTTCCCCAGTTGGGATGATGATCCAATCTGACTCATATTTTTCGGGTTGAAACCACCAGTTAGTCTGTCTCCTTCTTCACCAACAGCCCAGGCGTAGGCGCCGTGTTATGGTGGGCCTTCGCCTCTTGGCGCTTGCACAAGATCCACTCGCCGCTGACGCCCGATGGCCTTGGAACAGTGGCACCGGTGGCGAAAGCCGGGGTGCGCGGAGGCAAGGGAGGCGCCGGAGCTGGGGAGGTTTGGTGCCCCAATAGCTGGATGGTTTAGAATGGAAAATTCCCAAAAATGCATGAATTGGGGGGTACCCTCATCCCGATATCTGGTGGGAAAGTTGCGAAGATCATGGGAAAATATCAGGAAACAACTATGTAAAACTGCTGGGTGAAAACGGCGAAACATGGTGAACCACATATCAGATTGGCCAGATTTTTCAGTAGAGCGGTTATCAAAATGTGAGATTGTCAAGTCGGTGATGGTGGATTTTCTGGGTCAATCTTGGTCGGCGGAGTCGGTCAACATTTGGAACCCTTCCAGCTTTGCGATACAGGAAGCATTCGTACTAGCCATTGGTTTCTTCGTTAAGGTGATGTGACTTTCAGGGCGTGATGTGGCTTAGGTCCTAGGTCCGTGCCCATGCTACATGTATCTACATGTCAAGCAGTTCACATGGCTACCCTCAGTGATAATTCGTCATTACGATGGCACACTACCAATTAAACTGCCGGCAGGTTTTATTAATCCAGGGCTGATGTTAACCGGGAAGCTAGCAGCTTTCAAATTTGTTACAGTAAAACCTTCAAACTCTTTGATGACCATTGACGCTCTTCAACTTGACCTTGGCAGTTCAACTTGACCTTGGCAGTTCAAACTCTTTCAGAAAATTTTCCAGCCTTCCAATGCTGCCAGCAACATCCAGCGACACCGGGACACGAGGTTTCTGGAAGTGTCAGGTGTCATCTGCACCCACTGCGATTCAAAAAAGCACGCGATGGACCGATAGATATATGATATATATATAATATATAATCAAGATCCTGATGAACGAAACTATTGGTTCTAGTCCTATTACAAGTTCCATCAATGGTTGAGTCTTCCTGTTTGATAATCCCGCGCTAGCAGGGGATCTAATCTATCGCAATTCCAGGGAAGCATCACTCTGCTGAGAATCCAGACAGATACTTCTCGCAGCTTGGCGACTGCAGTCACAGGACGTTTAACTTGGATTTTGAGATGGTTTAACCACCATGAAATGAGAATATAATGATCATTTTGTAACTGATGTCATGTTTGTTTTAAAATCTTATAGCAAGAGTGATGCTGATATGAACTGATGGGGAAACCTCGGTTAAGGATAGTTCAATGGTGATTTTATGGTAACTTTGATGGGGTGCAAACTGAGGTGTACACATGATGTAGTCGACATAGGCTGCATCTTGCGAACACAGAGGCAAATCAAGCGCTACAGCTTGAGGTAATTATTATACAGCCATACGGCGATACATACCATGTCCGATTTATGATCTTGATATTATATATAAAGGAAACATACTGTGGAACCCCAGGCATGTGCTTGGAAGAGGATGTTCCTGTTGGATATGGCCATGGCATTCCATGTCAAATTTATTGGGAGTATCCTAAGGTGGCACTGCTCCAAACTGATTGCATCCAACGGAAACTTTTTGGCGAAACGAATGTAGTTTCAGCAAAAAAGCTACCAGATGTTTGTTTCATCAGATCATATGAATCATGTTCATCATTCATTATAGTGACGAACATGTTGTTAGAACATCGTTTGGAAGTGGCGAAAACGGTCCAGAGTACAACGGTTAGAACATTGCCCGAATGCAAACTTTAGTATGCATTTTACTATGTACCCTGGTCATAATGAATATAATTCCTGAATGATGGAGTGGGAGTACCGAGGGTCTAATCATGAATAATCCCAGTCCCTCGGCAAGTCCATCACCTTGGCGCCAGTGCTGAGCCGATGTGGAGATGGGGCAAGTTTGCAGCCCGGAAAACCTCAACCAATTTGAACGTTTGTTGAAAGGAAATCAGACATAGTTAACAGTTGATAACAGTTATATACATCAAAGAAATCAGTTAAAAACACCCAAAAAATGCGCTCATGGTTGAACCCTCCGCGATTTGTTGTGTTTCAAACAGCCTCTGTTTTGAAACCCACCCCCCCAAGAAACGGTTGAGGCAAGGAGCTGCGCTAAAGGGTGGCCTCTTCGCTGCAGTACATGTACAATCACACGCGTTTTGTGTCTGTTTGCTGTATTTGTGCATGCTGTCATCACTCACATTTCTGTTTGTGTTTTTTCTTCGTATACTTACTTGCCTTTGAAGATCACATGTGCACTTTAGGCATGAATCTCTTTAAACATTACTGCAGATGCACAAGACTATAGAAAGATAGATAGACAGTAATATAGATATTCTATGACCTGAAGCAGTCAACTATCACATGGAGATAAACTATCACATGAATAAACCGAAGATCGATATATAACTGGTTGGTGGTTTGGAACATGGTTTTTCCCCACATCTTTGTGTGGGGTTCTTGTTTTTGATTCTGTATCCCGGGCTCCTCCTCCGCCGCCTTCTCCTCCTCCGCCCTCCTCCACACTTTTTGTCACCATACACTTTGTCAACAA
>Ga0126342_10013892_pt1 | contig 14239 bp, 14 predicted proteins | sample Cyp1metagenome_FD_92528 | JGI IMG/M metagenome (GOLD analysis project Ga0126342, IMG submission 92528) | Coral microbial communities from Lord Howe Island, Old Settlement Bay, Australia - Cyphastrea 1 metagenome | ecosystem: Host-associated > Invertebrates > Cnidaria > Coral ...
GCAGGATTTCAGCAGTTGAGAGGAGTGGAGCGGAGTGGAGCAAGCAGAACTGATCCAAACGAATATAAAAAAGCACATTTGGACTTGCAAGGATGGATTTAGTACAAGCACCGGAGCGGAGCACCGGAGCGGAGCAACGGAGCATCGGAGCAGGAACGTTTACCAGGACACGCTCTGCACTCACTCTGGTCCATTGCAGCAGCTGGCCAGCGCACAAATGACAGCACTGTTGACGCGTCACATATCGTTTCAATTGAAAAACAGCTCGCAAATAATCCTGATCGGCCTGAACACCGTCCAGCACACACTTGTAACCAGGAACGATTTCTCTACCAGCCATGGCAGTTCTTTTCTTGTCAAGTGGCATGCCCCAAGGGTCCAATCCAGGATAAACATTGCAACCTGAAAATCGGCATAAAAAATGTGATCATTCTTTTTGATTTTTGCAAATTTGCACATTGCAAACAAAAACAACAGTGCAGCTACAGGAACTCAAAGCTTCGAAGCTCCATCGCAAATATTCCAGAATTAAATCCCGAGCTTCATCACTTCGCGCATATGTCGCATTGAAAACAGTCAGCCTGAACAGGCCATAGCAGCCATAGCAAACAAAGGTTGGCTAAATAATCCCTGGGACGTATTGTAATTCCACATGCAAGCTCCTTGCAACCAAGAAGCAACACCCTCGTGTCCATTGTGCTGCTGCTATCAGAAGCTGGCCAAAGAAGACTTGTCATTTCAAATTTCTTTGTACCTGTGAGCTTCGGAAGAACAAAAAACAAAGACTTTCAATTTCAAACAACACTTGCGTAATTTACAACGGAGAAATCAATGCGTAGCACTTCTCTGCAGGCAACGCAACCAGTCAAGGCACGCGTAGCTTCGCACCCATCACCGTATAATCTCAAGGGGATGATACGACTCAAGTTGGCATTTTGGTCCTTAATCAGGGATACATATAGGGATAAAAACATATATAATGACACTGATGCATGGTATCCCAAACACAAACACACACACAAAAAAAAAAAACAAGACTTTTTTGCAGCCAAGTTTCGCCAAGGATGGGATGTGATTTGAACCAGGTGGTGCTAGCATCAAGAGCCCAGAACTCTTTCAAGTCCTCGCAGCACAAAAAACCATGACATGAAACCAAGTAATAGGAAGTTTCGGTAATAAGTTTTGATGCAGCAATGGAAATATTTGCTCCTGCAAACCGGTAGCCAAATGCAGTTTGTTGGATAAGTAGAGGGATCCCATTATCTCGTGCGGCAAGAACATGCATTGTTGCATCTCTTCCCGGATAGGACCGTGAACATCCGCATAGTCCTGAGCAAATTCCAGCCGTCCATTCGTACATATGTAACTAAGAAAATGCCACATTCACATGGCCATTGACTAGGATCAGGGCGACCGGAATGTGAAATTCGAAAAGAGATGGAAGGACTTGTCCTAAGCGAAGCATGACCCATGACAAACTTTTTCAACCCCGTGCACGAAAGCAAACTTCAGAAACATACAAGCTAAGGCTCTCCAAGGTTGATTGGAAACCCATTTCCAGAGCGTTGGACCAATCCCCCAACCGCTGGATGATCGTATGCGTGCGGCTAGGTCCAAGATATCTTTCCTTGCGCGCAAAACACATGCAACTTGCTGGACCAGGGTTGCACTATAACAGAATGCAACTGAGTCACGGAACAAAGTGATGTGGGCACTTCTCAAGCCTGCCTCATACAAACGTAACATACATATATACAACCACATATACACCAGCAGTCGGCACCATTTCACATGAACCCAGCAAAAAGCTTGGGATCCCACTGACCAGCGATTGGACCCGGCCCATAGTAACCTAGTTGTTGTAAAGGCACATGCACGTTTTATGAGAATGCCAAGCACACACTGAAAGTGAACACTTAGGAAAAGGCTTCGCCCTTGCCAAGCATGTCAAAAAACTCTTCGACCGTTTCCCGAATGATCTCATGGATGTTGGCATCGATGTCCGCATGTTGCGGCATGGCAAGCACATGGATTCAACAAACCCTTGATGGTTCACAACCGAGCATCCCGAAAACAGTAATTAGCTATCCTGTGCGAAGTGAACAAAATTAAAACTATAAAAATTGGCATGCCGTTTTCCCGTATTGTTTAGTTTGCACCATGCGCCGGCATCTTGAAAGGGAGCTGCAGCTGCTGCGTATACGAACTCGAAACGATCTTAAACAACTAAAACAAAACTACCTTCGTTTGCACTTTTGGTGAATGCGTTTTGTCAGCGCAATCATGCCAAACACTTTATATGCAAGTTGTTTTTTCTCGCTCGCACGGACATGTTCCATTGGGTCTTGTAACTGTAGCTCAGCTCATCCCAGCTCCCCAAGCCACTGGCGTTTTGATGTTCACTTGTTTTTCAAAGTGGACGGAAGGAAACTTGATTAGCGCTTGAATTTTGGCCAAATCCAATGAGCTTGGAAATTGTGTCAACGTTTTGACAACACCCAGAGCGTAGCGACTCCTACAGCTAAAGATACCCAAATCACGTCACTCTTCACGGCTCCTCACCCCAAACATTGTTGGAATCATCCGGCATACTGGCATCAGCGGCTTCATCAATACCATAGGGTTCATCATTGGACCATTCCTCATCCTGCACAGGTTGATGTAAGACTCGGTAAGGCAGGGTATCAAAATGGAAAAACCTATAACAAACCATATTTCTCGTGACAATTCAACTCAACCCGTGACAATTCAAACATGTGAGTTTTAGTTGATGCAGTTTATGATGAAGTCCTCTTCGTTGGTTTCGACCTTGGTTTCGGTTGGAGCGTTGCCAACTGGCGCTGAACCTGGCTCAGTTTTTACCTTCTTTCTCTTCGATTTGCCACCGCCTTCTTTCTTCCGTTTGGCTGCCGCCTCGCCTCAGAGACATTCGAAGATTGAAGCGCAATACATATTGTTGACACTGATGTTGCAACACAGCATTGGGTTATAATGAAGAGAAAGACAGAGTGGAGAATTCTTTAAGATTGCCACGTCTCTCGTGGCTGGTGAAGATAGCTTCAGCGCCTTTGATGGTTTTGTCCCACTCCTTGCAGTGACACACTTAGGACACAGAGAAATATAAGTGCAAACATATGGTTTCATTCCTGGACTGACAAAAGATATGATTTGAAAATGTTGTCCTGTATTTCCGGAGACTTGCTATCCATCTCTTTTCGGCAATGCCACATGGACCAACCTTTGAAGACCATATCGGAAATCCTCGGTTTGCAGCAGAATGTGAACTACTTGGCGGTTTCATCCCATTATAGTAAATGGACCATTACAGGTAAGATATAGTAAACAGGGTTATCGCACCATATGCTACAGTTGGAGTTATATAAGCCAACTTACTACCTGGGGTGAACCACAAAGTAAACTTAACAAAGCAACTGCCTCAACAATGCAGCTATGGGCTGGCCTGAGCCGAAGCTCTTCTGCCGACTTGTGGATCTCTCCGAGGGCTTGCATGGTTGCCTGGCACGCAGACTGAAAAAGTTAGACTTATGAGCATTGTTGACATACCATGGGCCTCTTGAAGCGGGATTCCAGAATCTCTCAGATTGCCAGCAGCTGTACGTGCTTTTGTACTCATGGTTCCAAGCCTCAGTTGAAGAAAGGTGATGGTTTCATAGAGGTGATGTTTTCATATTAATTCGAACTCTCTTTGTCGTGAGGAATGCAGTCAAATAACTTTGCTAGATCCTTGTCGAAATCTTTTTTCTCTTGTTGTTCAGCTGACAGCACCTGCAGACCAATGTCAAAGAGAAAAAACATCAATATCTGAAGAGTGTTTTTTACAGACTAGCTCCCGGCCTTTTTGACCTTCTCCTTCTTGATTGCTGGCTGTGAAGGAACCCCATTTCCGGGCACCAAACCACTCCCAAAAGAACTAGCAGCAGAATCCAGTTGTGCAGTCAAGCATGATCTCAAGGCTTTGTTCGCTTGGACCTTTTCTGCACCGCTGAGCTTGGTGCCAACTTCTTTGACATGGCCACCTTGGCTGCATGCAGGAGGTGGTGGAAAGGGTCATGTAGTATGAGAATGCAGCTAATGATGTTTTTGCAATCAAACCACTTTTTTCTTTCATACCGACAAAGACTTTGTATAGTCTTCTTCGGGGGTTGTCTGGATCCTGCGGGTGAGCTCGGCCAACCTGACCTGGGTATGCAGCTAACAGATGAAGGTTGACTTCAATTCAAGCATATGGTTGAATTGAATGTGTGCATATGGTGGACACAGTTGCACATACAAGAATTTGAGAATTGGACACTGAACGACTCTCTCCAAAAGCCACTTGCGCTGTTCTTCTGTTTCATACTTTTTTTCTAGTTCATCCAGCGGCAATTCTTCCCAAACGCTGTTGGCCGTTTCGCGAGCGCTCTCTGCGTAAAACGCTTCCACTTCCAGCCCTTGCATATCCCTGTCCAAAAGGAAAGCCTTCAACACTGCGAACCTCAGGTGTGCGAGTTTACATAGGAAAAAGAAACCTGCAAAAATGAGATCGGTACATCTAAGCTGTATGCTTCTCTGCAGCTGTGCCCTTTTGAGCAGCGTGGTATTTTTCCACTAGGCCCGGCTTGAGGCCTGCATGATTTCTTTTTGCATATATGCATTCACGCAAGGAGTACAACAGTATTCTTTCCAAAAAGGAGTTGCACTTTGATCAAATGCCTGCCTCTGGGGTTGTTGATTCGGCGTCGGAGAGCTTCGCGTTGACGTTTTAATTCAGAGGGTTCCAACTGATTTTCATCGGTCAACGCCTGATCGATGGATATCGATGGATAGCTGTGAGAACTGCAAGGTACACCCACTGATGTGAAATGGGTTTCAAACACTTGAGGGCGAGACTTCAATTTTCTCACGCAAAGCGGGGTCGATAGCTCTGACCTTGAGTCCAGCGTTTCAACTGCATCGCGTCGAACCATGTAGAAAGTTTTTCTGTCAAAGACCATCCATCTATCTATAATAAATCCATCGATATATTGTATATACAAATACAAAGGTCCAATCAATTTGCAAATTGATTGGACCTTTTCTGGATCGTGGTTCATCCATCAGAAAGCTATGCAAGGTAGCCTTTATACACATGTATGTTACACTTGGGCAACTTAGAAATGATTTTGAGTCTAGGACCCGGTGTACTTTCCCATCAGGGCGAAGACGGTCACCAAGGGGGCTCATGTCAATAGGCCCTGAGCCATCAGACCGCATGGAAGCGCTTCTGAGGAACGATGGTGTGGCCGATCCTGGCGATGCCGACCTGGCATGGAAGAAGCTTGGCAAGAAGCATGTGAGGGACGTTTCCAAACTGAAAAATCGGCAGGTTGGTGTGCAACTGATGCAGCAATCAAAAAAGTAATCAATGCAAGAGCTGCGCGGGGCTCTTTCCGTCCTGCATCACACTGGCATGATCCGCGTTTAATCTACTACAAAAGGCTGTAGGGCATTGATCGGTCAATTGACTGAGTCGTCTGCAGGGGTCATGACGGCATCCGGCTCTGGTTCCTGGTGCAAATGCCGTTTGGGACGAGGAAGTACTAGTGGTATTGGACTGGGTCTCTTTTGTGCAACTTCGGGTGGGTCAGCTAGTTGCCATTCACCATCGTCATCGATGTACAAAATACTAGCTCTGCATTTCTCGTCCTGTGTCGTGTTTGCATCGCCCCCCTTTCCCTTTCCTTTGTTCTTACCTTTCATCATCTGTCCCTTGCCATCTCCTTTGCCCTTCAAAGCTCCTTTGTCATGACCCTTCACTTTACCTTTGACATCTCCTTTGACATCTCCTTTGCCACCGCCCTTCTCCTTTCCTTTGGCATCTCCTTTGCCACAGCCCTTCTCCGTTGCTTCGCCCTTCTCAAGACCCTTTCCTTTGTCGCCCGTATTCGGTCCCTTTCCTTTACCATCTCCTTTGTTGCCTTCCGCTGTTCCTTTTCCTTTGCCTCCCTTCTCACCCTTCATCATCTCATCTTTTCCATCTCCTTTGCCTTTGTACTTGGGCGTCGGCTTCAAGATTCCTTTGTGCGATCCTTTCTCCGTTCCTTCTCCTTTACCATTTCCTTTTTTGCCCTTCTCCGTTCCCTTGACATCTCCTTTGTCAGCTGTATCCAGTCCTGTTCCTTTGCTATCTCCTTTGCCCTTGCCCTTCTCTGCTGTTCCCTCTCCTTTGCCGCCTTTTCCCTTGCCATCTCCTTTGCTATCTCCTTTGGAGCTGGCTGTTCCCTTTCCTTTGTCACCCTTTCCCTTGACATCTCCAGCCTCCTCCAATTCCGTTCCTTTGCCATCTCCTTTGGAGTTGCCCTTCTCTTTTCCCTTGACACATCCTTTGTCAGCCGTCTCCAATCCCTTGCCTTTGCTATCTCCTTTGCCCTTGCCCTTCTCTGCTGTTCCCTCTCCTTTGCCGCCCTTTCCCTTGCTAGCTCCTTTGCTATCTCCTTTGGCGTTGCCTTTCTCTGCAACTCCTCCGTTGCCAACTTCTCCGTTTCTCTCCATGCTTCCCTTTGCCCTTTTCAGCACGGGAGTCGCCATTGCCAGTCATGGCTACACTGGAAAAATGTAAAAAGTGGATGCCCCAAAATGTGCAAAAATGGAACAGCCCCCGGCACGGGTTGGCACGAAAATATAGGGTTTATGAATCCGTTGGCACGGTTTGGCACGGTTTGGCACGGTTTTTGAATGTTTGTATTTTTTTGGTAATCTGTTGGAACACCCATGCACGATCCCTGAAAACCCTCGTGCTGCAGGGCGGTTGGAATGCTTTGCAGGGTGCTGAAAGAATGTGCATGGCATGTATTCATGCGGGGTGCAGAAAAAACATGCAAAACACTTCGAACATGTGCAGTCGGACAGCTGCCACCTTCCTTTCTCCCCCAAAAACGTGTCAGCAACACATAGTGTGATCAAATCACATCTCTCAAGCCACTGTCGTCCGAGTCAGACGAGGTGTCGTCAACGTAGTTCGCACAGTAGTCAGAATAAACAGTAACCGGCAGATCTTTCAGTAGAGCGCTGTGGTGTTTGGCTACCTCAAGCGTGTTGCGCAAGGGGCGGCTCACAAAAAGTGCACAGAATGAATGCGCAATCCACCATATAAAAATCAGAGACGCCGCAGAATCTGAAGCTACAGGACTACATGCATCCTAGATTCTCGCAAGCCAAATTGGCCTGGATACTCCTGTGTGGACTTCAAACTTTTTGATCCCACCTCAAGCCAATGCCCATGCACAGTATACGCACATGCACATACAATGCTGGAGGTTGAGTGGCGGACACATCGCTTGCGACGGTTTTTGTCAAAGTACTGCAGCGTAGTTCGCACTCCCAGAAATTTGGAAATCTTTCGAGCTTGGTCCCTGGACAAATCAAAAAGCAAGCCAAGGGTTTCACACTTGCTGCAGCTGTTATCCAAGCCTTGCCTGGAAATGGGAGCCCGCTCTCCAGCAAGCTCCTCGATAAGTGGGTGTGTCCCCGCCAAAGTCACCTTGGGAGATTTAGAACACCCGCTACAAGACGGGACAAGACACAAGCAAGCTACGTACTGCATCCCAGGTGCTGGTTTCAAGGTAGATGATCCAAAGGTTCCCAAAGGGAGCGTAACCATCTTCGCCCGGTGTTTGCGTAGCCGCTTCTGATCAGCGTTGCAACGATAGTTGGCTTTAAAGTTTTATTTAACAACCATATGACCAAAGCAAGTTTGACCCAGATTCCCCCAACATACATATGGCAATAACATGTAAAAAGCTGCAATCATATCCCGAAGTAGATTTCATTGGGCGTTGAACATGTTCTTTTCTCAGCCAAATCAGTATTTGCGGTTTACAACTGAGGGGCTATAGATAGGCTTTTGATTTTTTTAGAGTCAGCGTGATCAAGTGTTTATATATTGTAAATATACTTATGCATGTCTATTATCATGTACCAATGGTATTTTCATCTCCAACGAGCCTTGATGCATTTGTAGCGCCAGAGCAGCGAGGATTGGGGCTGCTCAATCACGTAGAACTGCTTCTTCTGGTGATTGATTTCCATCCTGAAATTGAAACTGGCACCAGTATGTACTACTTTCTTTTGTCGCCTTCTGGAACCAGTGGTTGAATTTAAAGTTGAAACAAGTTTCATGTAAGACATCCTCCGCGCTAGGCGGTTAGCAAGTGCCACTGAAGGATAGGAAATGCATCCTGAGCAATTTCGCATGTGGAGCAACAATCCACTATTGAATGCGGATCATCAGCACGGCAACCAAGGAACCTTTTGCCCGCCACCATCGCCTACCACTCGAACCTCTGCTCCTTGTTCGGCTTCAGATGTGGGGAAGAAGGAAACAGGGGTCGAGGGCATATATAGTCATGTTTATGCAAATGTTCACATATAAAATTTGAGACAAGGAACATGAACACCCACGATGAACAAGGTATTCCATACCAGCATAGTCCTTGCTTTCGTAGGCGCCGAACCTTGAAAGAAACAAAGAGGTGGCATTTGTTTTCAAAAAAAATGTTTTACTTCAGATAGGCATTTCATGTGCTTGAGCACCATTTTGATCCAAGACAATGGACAAAAGGTCACCAAAAACCTAACACTTCACCTGTGTTCGCATGATGCTGTCAAGGGACGAGGTGAACTGCGGCCAAGAACCCAAAGCACGTAAGCAGGTCAAATTTTCTGGTGTAGGTGATCTGAATCCAAGCTGGGTGCACGGGTCAGTGGAATGGTAAGTCTTGCTTCGGCATCTCAGGCTGTGACATCGAAGCAACTGGATCGAAGATCATGAGCTTCCATGGCATCGTGGAGGATATGGGAACCTGCGGCAATCAATCAGCGTCCGTGCGGTTTGGATTCCAATGAAAACGGAAAATAAAATATGGTTTAGTTTGATTTAGTTTGGTCATTTGAATTCACGTTTGAATTGCAGAACTGCAAACATCAGTGGGTTGTTGACGTAAAGGGAAAAAAAGGAAATAATTCTTTTTCGCTCTGCCATATCCCAATGGAACAAATCATGTGGGTTGAGATGCTGCACGCACTCTACTAGCAAGATAGGCCTGAAAATATCTCCACAAAGTCCAGCGGATCCTTCGGACAATCCACAAAGCCTGATACGCCGCGTCGGAATGTTTGCTGAACAAATTGAACAAACTCTGTTCTGATACATGTGACAAAAAAGGCGTTTGATACACGACAAATAAAGGGAATTGTCCGAGGAACTCAAGACCATAGATGCCATCACATACGCCAGCATGCTGAGCTTCATGGCGACTAAATGCACCACCCAATATGGCTACCCCACCGCAGCCGAGTGAGAACCCGATATGACCCCAAAGGAATTTACAAATTACTGGGATGGAATGTTTGTAACATTGTAGATGTGGCTATATCCCCAAAAATAAATAAATATAAATAAATATATATATATATATGGAAATATCTTGGCAATCATCATTACCCAGGTTGGATTGAAACCGGGAAAAACATGTGAATTCTGCAGACATGCGACCAACCCATGATTTCGATTGCGCATTTTGAGCCCCTTGCCAAGGTATACATCTATCTATCCTATGGTCCTATGTGGTGCAAATATCTCTGGCTGGCGCATCCTGGCAAAGAAAGTTCACGAGTGCAGGCAGGGCAGTGAAACCTATTCTTTTCAACGAGAGAAGCATGACGGGAACGTAGTTTGCACATCAGTTGATGTGCCTGGACCCCCAAAAAGCAGCTTGAGACCATGTTTCTACGGGCCTCTAGCTATCCGAACAAACCCAAAAGGCATGAGCATGACAGCTTGAGACCTTGTTGTTTTCTATGGCCTCTAGCTATCCGGAAAACCCCAAAAAGCATGTAGCATGCTGTCAGTGTCAGTCAGATGTATCTGCGCTTCTTTGCTTCACCTTCTCCGATGGCGGCGATCACATCCCACTTCTCCTTCGATACCTTCCACCTAGCGATGGCTTTTGAAATTAATTTGTTGTAACAAACCAAAACAAAAAAGGAACCAGTTTTGATGTCATGTCATGAACTGTATATGCGGGGTGTCAGCTCGTGCAAAAACGTGCAAATAGTTTACCTGCCTGGCTTCACGCGTCTTGCTGTTGAGGCCAGGCTCATACCAGTTCAAACTGCAGGTCAAGGTGAAACACGACGCGACATACAGGCAATCACATTCACGGAAAAAAAGTTGCGAACACATGGATAATGAAAACAATAGAAGAGCTCTTGATTTAGGGCCCAGACTTGTCCATGAACTGCCTCTTGGTCGAGCTGTAGTATCGGCTGATCTCCGTCTGGCTCCATGTGTTGTCGGTCTCGGTCGTGGTCTTTTCCTTGTTCTTTTTAGTGCTGGGACTCTTGGCACTGGCCTTCGCCTTGCCTTTCGGCTTAGCCTTCGACTTGCCTTTCACCTTAGGCTTTCCTCTGGCTCCTGTCATCTGTGGTTTGGTGGGTTTGAGGCTAGCTGCCAAAAGCCTTTGGGAATGAGGGTTGATGGACGCCTGCGTGCCCCCAAGAATTTTCTTAGCCAGGGAATCTGTCAAATGAGGTGCAGAACCTGAGGCCACATCAGGAATGTAGCCCATACTGTATACATCCTTAGCGATTCACATCATTTGGTTTGGGCGGGCAACAATGCACACAAACATGCTATAGTGATCAAAGTGCACAGAACACATCACACATCAAAACCCTTGCAATTGAGTTTCCGGTTTGTCATCATTACGCGCCCCAGCTGCACCCACTCCTTCTTCAACTTTATTCGGACCATCCTCTTCATGAGTCTCTTCCGCCTTTCCAACCTTTTTGGTCGTTTTGCCCTCCTTGCAAACATTGGGATGGAGTAACAAAGTAAAAAGGAGTGGAAAGAAAACTGAAGTTGACTGTGACTGTCACGGTGACTCCTTGGATCGACCGGTTTTCTGGACAGGCTCGCTCCCTTTCAAGCACCTGCAAATTCTCAAAACGAGCTTACAACTCAAACGCGCAAAACATAGGAAGACTGGGAATCAAAAAACATAAGTTTGTTTCAGTGACGTAATGATGAAAACATGCAACAACAGAAACGCCTGACGATCTGAGCAGGATCTTGAACACCTTGTTTGAACACCAGGCCAGCAATGTCGAGCAAAGTTGCGAAGAGGTCCTGACTAAGACCAGCTGGCTGCCAGTTTTTCACCTGCTCAAACTTTGAAAAGTTGGACTTCACAAAGCGGATGTGGTCAGCCAGCGTCAGCTCTGGGAGTTTGTTAATGATGTCATCATCCCACCATTTAACCTGTAGAGTTCCCACGTCGTCCGGTTGATCTTCCACGCCTTGGACACAAAACAGACCCAAAGCGAGCTTGGCATTCTTGATAGGGCCCCACTTAATTGGTGATTCCTTTTCGGTATTTGTAAGGCCCGCACTGGGTGGACCCTTGCTGGAGTAACGACGAAGAACAACTGGTGGCTTGACCTTGTCCTTTGCGTCCTCTGCCTCCGTGATCTCCTTGTCAGCCTTGTCGTAACTTGCATCGTGCTTGCCTGCGTCCCATGAGTCCTGGCCCCTTGCGTCTTGGCCCCATGAGTCCTGGCCCCATGAGTCTTGGCCCCATGAGTCCTGGCCCCATGAGTCTTGGCCCCATGAGTCTTGGCCCCATGAGTCTTGGCCCCATGAGTCTTGGCCCCATGTTGAATCAGCTTTGCAGCTCACCCAAGTCGAGTTGGCCCATGCATTGTCCCCAGTTGCGTTTTGATCCCAAGAAGGTTCAGCCCTCTCTGGTTCCATATGAGTCTCTGCATTGGGTTCTGTAGGCTCCGCTGCTGACTCATCGGAGTCAACCCAAATTTCACCATCTTCCCAAGCTGCGTTTTGATCCCAAGAAGGATCAGCCCTCTCTGGTTCCATGTGAGTCTCTGTATTGGGTTCTGTAGGCACCACAACTGGCTCCATTGCTGAATCTTTGGAGTCAATCGATTCAGCCCAAGCATCGCCATGTTCCCAAGTTGCGTTTTGATCCCAAGAAGGATCAGCCCTCTCTGGTTCCATGTGAGTCTCTGCATTGGGTTCTGTAGGCACCACCACTGGCTCCATTGCTGAGTCATTGCGGTCTTGTTCAACCCAAGTATCATCATATCCCCAATCCCATGTATCCTCCTTCCACGGCATGCCAACTGAAGCTGATTCCTTTGAGTCCTTGGGGTCTGTCCTGTCCTGTGCGTCGAGTTCAGCAAGTCCTCCGTCTTTGCACTGGGGTTCTTCACATACTGGGTCGGCTTCCCATGGTTGTTCTTCTTCGCCGCCTTCTCCGTGCCACCACTCATTAGCGTCCATGTCCTACGAGCAGACATGAGTTGTTTTGGTTGGTTTTGAAATCAAATCAGTGTGGTTTTGTTTTGTTTGGTTTTGAAATCAAATCTAAATGTGGGTTTGTGTTTGGTTTTGTTTTGAAATCAAACCTAAATGTGAAAAATGCACAGAGACGGAAATTTAACATGCACTGCGCAACGCAACTGATTGGAAGGTCCTCATTGGGCTTCGCGGCACTTGCTGGGTCCTGCATGCGGTCGATCAGTATTGGACTGGCAACTTTATGCAACTTTACTGCAAACAGTGGCATCGTGGAAACTTAAGCCACCAGCGATTACATGTCCCCAAAAAAAACGGCCATACATTGTGCCAAAAAGGAAGGAAACCCCCAAGTAAGCCAACTTTCCTGGGATGTATGCCCATTTTTTTGTGGAAACCTCCATGTGGTGGAACTGCATGCCGTGGAACTGCATGGTCTCATATAACATGTCTCATGTGATCCGGAGATATGGACAACTATAGATATCTGGTTTGTTTTTGGTTTATAAATCATTTGAAACTTGTAGCTTGGATTGATGTTCAAAGAGGCCTCCTCAGTTGGGGCGACAGAATCACCACTTCCAAGTCGCAGAGGCCTGGCCTCAACATGCATGGCCATTATTCGAAACACGAGGTGTGTGAAAAATTGCAAGCAAACCAAAACGGTTGAAGAGTTGAAATTATGATGCGCGACAAATGCACAAATGAATGCGTGTGCCAACAAAGTTCAACAAAGTTTGAACGCTGAGGATACTGCGCGACGAAGTTCGTCCTCTTCTTTGGTCGGAGTTTCCTGGATGCATGGTTGACAATATGTAATGGAAAAGGATTGGGTTTGCGATGATTGTTTTTGATAGTTTTCGAAACTTAAGTTTTGAGTTCCAGACGAACTGGTTTGTCTTCTGGGGCGTTTGGTTCCAGCTGCAACGCCATTGGGACTCCAGCACATCCTGCATGCGCAAACACCAAAAGAATCAAACGTAAATACCATGGTTCACACTGTCACTTGTGATTTGCATGGATTCCCAAACGCGATTTTGACAATTAAACATGAAGTCCTCGTCCCACTGTTGGGTATCTGCAGTATCCATGGCCTTTCGGTGTAAGATTAACCAGCGCGCTTCTTGCCACCGGTTTTTGGCAGCTCTGCGAACCAAGTGATGTAGTTTGTCACTTTGGTCCTTGATCCACGACTTTGTATCAAAAGTGGGAGTTAGTGGAATTTCCAACTGCTTTTGTTCAAGGAGTCGAATCAAGCAAGACCTGAAAAGTGAGACTGTCCACAACCTTTTCAAATTCACCTTCTCGAAGTTCGCTGCAATGTCCAAGATGTTGTTGCAGACTTTCCTGTTTTGGGCATTTCGGAGATGACGGTGTTTGAAGATTTGACCAGTTTTTCTCAACCACTCCCCATCGTCTGATTCTATGTATCCATCATAGATAGCAGTTGCAAGTTTATCCACCAACACTGGGCGGAAATGTGAATCGCCACTCTCAACTGACATGCTGCCCTGGAGCCAAGGTTGAGCGGCGATCGATATCCCATCAGCGAGCTTGCATTTGAGACTTGAAACTTGAACATCTCAATCCAGCAAACTTGGTCAAAAATTGTGTTGACCCCGGAAAAATGGGTTTAGTGGCCCACCGTTTGAATAACTGAGCAGTCTCTCATGCAAATCGAAAGCTCTTGTGAGTGGCGACATCTCATCAAGGCGAGATGTGAAAATAAACAGGGTCGATACTTCCTAAACTGTGTTTTGAAACTGTTACCACAAAGATGCGTTTACTCAGCAAAGTGTTTCATATTCACAGAGCAAGTGCAAACTTGAACCTTCCTTGCATGGGAGCGCAATTCCAGTTGTGAATGAGTTGATATATATATATATA
>Ga0126342_10013893_pt1 | contig 14239 bp, 11 predicted proteins | sample Cyp1metagenome_FD_92528 | JGI IMG/M metagenome (GOLD analysis project Ga0126342, IMG submission 92528) | Coral microbial communities from Lord Howe Island, Old Settlement Bay, Australia - Cyphastrea 1 metagenome | ecosystem: Host-associated > Invertebrates > Cnidaria > Coral ...
CCACCTTTCGGTCAATCAGTGGATTCGCTCTGCCATCCGTGATTCACAACAACCAACGTCTCCTATAGGTTTCCTATTCTGAAACTTCCGCCACCGCCTTGTGCGGTACTACTGGTATTAAATGATATTACATGTGTATATATATATACAGATAATCATAATATATACTGTATATATATATAATCTATATATAGAGTATGCAAAGAAACATCTGCTCTAGCACTGGTCTGTGGCCAACCGTGGGTTTTTGACCTCCGCAAAAAGGGCATGTCTCCGAATCTCTGAAAAGAACACCCGAATTCACCAAATCCTCTGATTTTATCTGACTTTCCTAGGTGAATGAATGGACACAACCTGGGTTTAGAGTACATCCAAACATACCAGGGGATCTTCTTGCCCCTCAGCAGCATTTGCGCACCTTTGGGCATGAAGGGAAACAGCTGCTGTTGCAACAAACCATGAAGCAACTCTACCTGCCCAAGGTTGACCCCTGCAGTAGGAATATCCCCACCTCTGACTCAGATCTGTTTGAGCATCACCGCATCATTGTGAATAATGTTTCCAACTTCACAGGCCGACGTACAGTATTTCCAAACTTTTTTTTTGTTAGTTTGCAATAATTACCCATATACACATGTTTAGTGGGGTCTATGCCTATGCCATGCCACCCATCAAGGGCTTTACGATCAACAAGCAAAACTTTGACTACACCCTGAGATCAGTTCGCTAAAATCCGCATATTCCTTGATTGCATCCCCGCTTATATTGATTGAAACTGCCAATGAGCGCCCAAATGGCAACCCTTCAATTTTCTTTGTTCTGACTTCCGTCTAGTCCTTCCAAAACCAACTTTGGCTGGTTCCATCCACATTTTGCCGGTATACACCCATTCATGTCCGCATTTCTTCTTTGTTCAGACCCATATCTTTGGCGATTTAAATCCTACCAGTAGTAAAACTAAATCCCAATGTTGGTCGAACTCCACCATTGAGTCATATCCACCATTCATTGCTAATATCCCTATCATTGTTCGTTTAAACCTCCATTCTTGCAGCTTAAGTCCGTATTTCTGATACAACAATCCACATTTTTAGTGGTTAAACCTCATTTCTCATGGCAAAATCAGCATTTTCTCAGTCTTTCTTGGTTTGAAATTACCCTCTGGTAAACGTTTACATAACTATGGAAAATCACCATGCTATTAATGGGTAAATCAACTATTTCAATGGCAATTTTCCATAGCTATTGGTATGTTTACCAGAGGGTAAAAACACCATTAATCACCATTAATCACTATTAACCATAATAAATAATTATGTATAAACAATTATAAACCATTAATCAATGGAGATATCCCATTGAAAACCACCATTTCTGCAGCTCAAATCACCCCATGGCGCTGAGCGCCGCTTCACCTCGTCACCCTTCTCGGCAGCCGAGGCCTTGGCCACACGCAGCAGCACCCGTAAGGGCACCGACAGCCGCTCCTGGTGGCGTCAGAAATGGGGGATAAATAGTATTATCAAACTTTGAATCAAGTTACTTAAGTTAGTTTCAAGTTAACTTAGATTCATAGTTCGATATTTCCTCCTATGGTTTTCCTATTCAAACATCCAATTTCCATGGTTTTCCTATGGGTTTTCCCATTCAAAGATCCACCTTGACCATGGCACCGCCCTCCTTCACCTCGCCGCTTGCCGCGCTCAGGGCATCCACGAAGCGCCGCGCCGAGGCGCTCGGAAGGGATGGCACCAAGGCACCCAAGAGGTCCACCTGGTGGTTTCAACCTAGCCCGGCCTAGCCCTACCTGAAAAATGGAGTGAAAGTCAGTTGGGATGATGAAATTCCCAACTGTTTCTGGAAAGTCCATAAAATTCCATGGTTCCAAAGCACCAGAAATGTTGACATTTCTAAACTTCTTATGGTCTGAAATAATGTCTTTTAATGTCAGAAAAAAGGTATCGAAGTGCAGATTTCTGTAACATATTGTTTCAAGGTTTTTGGATGTTTTTGGGATCTAGAATCATCCGCTGTTTGAAGTCGAAACTCTTGAACCGTGTGCAGTAGATATGCGTTGTTTCAGACCAAACATCAATGGCCCAGAAACTGATGGGGTGTCTTGATGCTTGAAAGAAGGGGGTATCGTGATATAAACAACAAAGAAGGAGATGCACCCAAATTCAGTGGGAAAAAAGAACAGGCACAAAGCAGAAAACATGTTGTGTCACCAGCATTTTGCCTTATGGTGTTACGTCAACATTGAGATGCGTACCCTCCGGTAATCAAGCATGGCAATTGAACGTCTCCATTTATAGTCAATTTTCCGGCTAGAAACCTCCATTTAGTGAGATTTCCCAGCTTGCCATCTTTGCTTAGGGCCATACCATAGGCTATGCGACTGGGTCTCCAAGCTAAATCTTGGGGTCTTTGCTCCGGATAACCTCGGCGTGGATGCGACTGGCGGGCCACCTGAATCTTTCAAGATTTTCCATCCACCCAAATGATCATTTCCGTGAATTTCCTCCATTTTCCCAGGATTTCAATACACAAAAATACCAACAAACATGTTTTCTCACATTTTCTCACCATGTTCTGATACTGTTCCCATTCTCTGCAGAAAACCTGTGCCCCACCCGAGGTCCCCTTGGAACCCCTGGGCTGCCCCGGCTGTGCGTGGCGAAACACGCCGACACTTCCTCTGTGAGCCACGGCAGTTGGGCCGTGGGAGGCTCCGCCAAAGCCAAGACCTGCTGACGATGCCAACGCCGGGGAAAACTAAAATGATGGACATGATATATGTATATACAAGATTATACAAGTGTACGACAGAATAATTATAGTTCAATAATGTTTATATATACGTAGGTGTATGTATATATAATTAACTATTATAGTCTATTTTATTCTTAATCTATGTACGCACATACCATCAGGGGAGATAATTTGGGTAGACATAAAAACACGAAGGCTCTTCGCATGCAGAAAAGAGGCATGTCATCACTGGTGAGTGCCCATAAGAGATTTTTCCAGGGGGTGATGTTCCAGTGACAAAACTGCACTGGTCATTCGAAAGCACTTGCAAGGTCTGCATCGATGTTGACATTCCAACTTATGCCAACTTATGCCAACCATCCACAATCATATGTATAGATATGTATAGATATGTAAATATGTAATGATATGTAGATATATAGCACTGGGGGAAACGACTTTGGGTGGTTTTTCAATGGCAGAAAGGCTTTCAGCAGGATCGATTCCAACAGGAGCCCACCTTGAAGCTGGGATGGATGGCGGCCACCTTGGATCCAGAGGTCCTCCCCATCTTTTGTTCCAATGGCCTTCAATTGGGATCATCATTTATCATTTCAGGGCTTGAACGGCTTAAACATCAGAATATGATGGACACATATTGCACCCCACCAATTTGACTGGTTACATCCCCGCGTTGCCCACGTTCCACAGAAGAACCTTGCTGGTTTCATATCTCGATTGAACCCACCAACCGGCTAAAAACGACGACTGCAGTCAGGACACCAGACACCCGGCTGCCGCATCGAAACCTCAAACGGCGTCAACGGAAAGTGCGACGAAAAAATAGCACCTGAACTAGCAGAAAAGGAGATATGATAAATAATGATGGGCTATGGCTGTCACCAAATATTTTGTCAAGACTTCACTTCAGGGCCTTCAGGGTTCCTCTTTCTTCGCTTCAACTTCAGCCTAGCTGTCGCAAGAGGTAACCTGCAAAAAGCGATGCGATCATAATCCGACTTGGGGATGGATATAGAGACATCCAAAAAGGTTGGCCAGAGATCGAAGAAAACAAGCTTAATCTACAACGCATCTAATAGAAGTACTAGGTCACACAACCTGGTCAACTCATGTTAGTCATGAAAGATGGGATGCGACCAACAGATTGCAGGCTGCTTCTGAAGCTCAATGGAGAGAAGCGTTCATGGAATAGTTTCATTGAAATGAATAATTATATATATATATATAAAGTAAGCCCAGTAAGCCACCCCCAACAAAAAAAGACGTTCGTAAAATCCCATCAAAATAGTGATAAATTACCTTTTAATCTATTTTGGGGTTACTCTCTCTCTCTCTCTCTCTTTCTATGTATATATATATGATATGCAATGTATATTAATAATATGATATATGTATAATATATATATATAATCATGTATATATATAGAATCTATATATATATATATGTAATGCACATACAATCACATAAATGTATTCAGTAACTTGGAGATTTGGCATAGAAAAACATGTGTATCGTCAGTGATTTTTTTCCCCGCTTCACAGTTCCACCCCGAGACTTATCTTCCAAACCCCGACTTGTGGCAAGCAAAATATTGTGTGTCCACAAAGGGGGGAAATTGAGCCATTGCCATGTTCAAGGTCAAGTTTCTGTGATGGGTGAATCTCCTATTCTATGAGCCGACTCTCCAGTTGATGAACTTAAATCATATTTTTGTTTGTTCCGTAATCGTTTTGACCCACATCGTCAGTCATATGGGTTGGTCTGAACCTAGAGTACCGCCAAATTTTGATAGCTTATCAGTTTATCCTAATTTGCGCATCAAAAATCATCAAAATTGCTATTTGGACGTATACGGGTATACGGTACAGCCACTTTTCAAACCGGTCGCAAAATCCATGGATTTGTCGAAGCGGTCGCCGAGCAACTCCTCTCCTGTGCTCGAAAGCGATCGCTGCGCAGCAACAGCTCCCAGCCAGCACCTGCAGCTGCAGCTTTTCGGTCTTTTTAGGATCATGGGTACCCTCTGGTAATTTAACGTAACTATGGAAAATCACAATTTTTAATGAGAAAATCCACTATAAATGGCCATTTTCAATAGCTATGTTAAATTACCAGAGGGTAATCTGAACATATCTGAACCCATCCAAGCCCCAAAAAAACCCTGCAAAAACTTCTCCGAAATGGGCAGGTGCCAAAAAAACTTTCGAACAAAATCGCAGAACAAATCAAGTGCTAGACTACCCATCCAAGGCTTCTCCAGTGATGAAGATATATCCAGAACATGGGGATTCTCTCTTAGTTGAAACTGACCCAGCAGAACTGGGGATTCAACTAACAAGACCGGGGAAGCACTTCCCGAAATGGACTTTACAAACATACTGCCATCCCTAGTATTCACTACCCCAAGAGCCCCTGGTTGGGATCTGTTGATTTTGGGGGATTTCATATCAGCGGCATATGGGATTCTGTGGGTAAATGAACGAACATTATTGACAGAACCTCAAGAGACAGCAATTCAGGGACTACAAATGGCCGTAATTTTGGACAACCCTAAGAGAACAGGAACCATAGCTAGGATCTGTTTTCCTCTGGTAGGTGGGTTGAATGGTGCATGAGCTAGCTCCTAATCATGAATATGCAGATTGTATGATAGACTAGTACCACGTCTCTTTGTTAAACTTGATTTCGCCTTGAAACCTCAGGGCCGGGTGATTGACTTGTGCGTTTCGGGTCATGCCAGGCCCCCTGAAATGAATGCAGGCTCAGAATTAATACAGAATGCGCGCTCCAGGTCAGAATTCGTGACTTGCGATGAGTCTTGCCATGATCATTTGCTTTGAAAGTGTGTAGGTGCTTTTGCCCCAGTTTCTATAGACCCGTTTTCCTTTTTTTCATCGCCACCATCCCCATCATCTGCATCACCATTATCAACACATCATCATCATCATCATCATCATCATCACAATCACCATCATCACCAGCATCACCATCATCATCATCACCACCATCACCATCACCATCACCATCACCATCACCATCACATAATAATAATTATTGTTAACAACAATAGTAATAATAATAACAACAATAATAATAATAATCACCATCACCATTCCAAAGAAGATAGGGAACCCTCGCAGAAAGCTCAGAAGCCATCAGAAGCTAAGTCAAGATGAAAAGCTGCCAATCTCCGCTGCGATTCCGACATTTTGCCATGTCTTTGGAGCTACCCTTAGCACTTTTCGAGGCAAACTTAGCCCCAATTGAGAAAGTACAATGTCTCCAGGTACCTCTTTACACCCACAGGGCCAGGTTGCCACACCAATGTAGGTGGGCCGCAACCACAAGGTCCAAACCCTCAACTGATCGGCCAAGGTCGGCTGGATCCATCAAGGAAGATCAGCGTGGGCCCAGGATGGCCCAGGTTTCCCATGGGTTCCCATGGGGACGCAGGATGAGATTCTGCCGTCCCAGGCCTTGTGAGCCACCGGCCACGGACAGGCAAGCTTGACGATCCTGTGAGGCGGACATCAGCCACACAGACGCACATGACATCTTGGGGAAATGAAGCGTGATGGGCAACACTGTCACATAGCTTTGCATTTTCAACACAAATTGAAGTTGGATATTACCTAACAATCATAGGCATGCAGCCAACTCTTCAGCATATCAGAAAACGGCTAACAACCCTCTGACCCCACGGACCAGGGCACATGAATGGGAGTGGCTGCAAGTGCCGAGTTGAGGTTTTACGGTTTGCTTGTAATGCCCCATAAACATCAAACATATAGGAACTCTCAACTATCTCATATGTACACGCATAATAGACCTGGATGGAGCTAATCCCGTCGAGATAACTGTGCTCATCTGATAGTGACAGTCATTGGGACCGACAGTTCGCACAAAAGTACAACGTGTAAAAACCAACCAGATGCCTTACACATGCCCCCCTACTGCGAAATTGCTGCTTGTAAGGGGTTCGACAAGCCCACAATTCAAACTGTATGTTACAAGCGCATTCTGAATCTTGCTAAGCCATCCCAATCCCATCTATCTCTATATTATATATATATAGCTACATATAATATGATACATATACTCACATCTTATTTAAAACATATATATGGTAGGGGCCCAGCATTTTGTCTCCTTGCGATGCTATCCCGTCCTGCAGCAAGGGAGCTAAGGCGCACAAGGCGTCACCCTTCAGCCGGTGCGCTCCATCCAAGATGCACATGGCACCTGTGAGCACCGAGATGGTGAAATTCTGTGGTAAACACTATGGAAGATCACCATGTTTCATCAATGGGCTAAAAATCATCCATTTTCCATAGCAAAAAAAAACTAGTTGACTGGAGTGTTTTTTTTTTGGGGAGATGGTAACCAACAAAAATTGGGGGATTTCACGACCATCAGATCATCATTTTCGACTGCGGATTTCACGATGGCTGGCTTCAGGAAAATGATCAATGACATCCATGGATGGCTTGCGCAGCAAACCACTGCTGGTTGGTGGTGCATTTTTTTCCCATCTTGAAAAATGATGGAGTGAAAGTCAATGGCTTCCGGATGACATCCCTTTTCTATGAAATGGAAGATAAAAGTCATGTTCCAAACAACCAGACTGGTTAATTAAACTGGTTACTTTGATAGACAACATGTTAATGTTGAGGGGGATGGTGACCTATCAAAAATGACACGAGTCAAATGCTTGGGATTTCACCCTCAACACTTTACATATAGGGATGCAACTCTTGAAATGGATTGATTTAGTTGGGAAAATTGTCAGGAAACTGGCTGGTTGTTCCCGAAAAAAAGGGGCTTCGCGTAGATTGTCCCTTCCCAACTAATTCAGGGACTCATGGCTGATCTTAGATAGCTTGCAACGCAGTATCCGTTTTGGCTGGGTATATATAACTCAGTATAACCAAAACAATATGTCCCCATTCATGGTAAGAAGTTAAACTATTCCAGTACGTTACCTAACCAAGGTTCATCCCAATTTACCCAGAATTGGGTAGTGGTTGGTACATGTTTAAGGACATTCTGAAGTTTGATTGTTTGATTTAGTCCCATTCACTGTTGCAAAGAAACGATACACTCATGTGCATTGTGGTGAACTTCCCCATGTGGGATTTCATGAGGGAAAATGATGCTAAACCAATCACATTGAGATTTATCCCAACATTTTCAGAACCAAAAATTTCATATCAAGTTGGTAAGTGATATCCCATTGTATGTAATGTAATGTAATGTAATGTAAATGTAATGTAAATGTAATGTAATGTATTGTAATGTAATGTAATGTAGTGTATGTATGTATGTATGTATGGAATGTCAATGTAAATGTCAATGTCAATGTCAATGTAAATGTCAATGTAAATGTCAATGTAAATGTCAATGTAAATGTCAATGTAAATGTCAATGTAAATGTCAATGTAAATGTCAATGTCAATGTAAATGTCAATGTAAATGTCAATGTAAATGTCAATGTAAATGTCAATGTAAATGTCAATGTAAATGTCAATGTAATTGTAAATGTAATGTAATGTACGCACGTACGTATGTATGTAATACACATTATATGTATATAATCTAGTTATATGATCCCCATAAAATGATATTATATATATATATATCCCCCTATTGCTGTTGCTTCGATCCTACCCCAGTGCGAGACACCGGAGCGAGCGGCGCGCACCAGAGGCGAGTCGACCCAAATGGTATCGCCTTGGTGTCCGGTGCCGACTGGCTGTTGAGATGATCTTCACATGGAAAAAAAGGCATTAAACCTCTGGTTATGTCAAAATAGCTATTGAAAATGACCATTTATAGTGGATTTTCCCATTGAAAATGGTGATTTTCCATAGCTATGTTAAATTACCAGAGGGTAACCATGAAACTGGGGATTCAACCATGAAAAATAGGAATCTAACCATAAATCACGGGAATTTAAGCATCATTTGTAGGGCTTGAACATGGTTGAAGCGTGGTGTATGAGGATTTAACCATCATGTATGAGATGATATCACATGATACCCCACAAAAAATGGATTTCAGCATCATTTGTGGATGTTTATAGGGGGTTTTAGTCAGCAAGTAGTCAGTATACTGGATACAAATTGCTCCAAATTCTCCATGTGGGTCTGAAAACAAGGTCATTCCATCCCAACTAACATGGACCCTGACAAATCGGGGCTACATTCCTTTAAAAAAATAGAGGTTCTCAGAGTCTATGTTAAATTTGGGAGATAATCAAGCCCCGCCAAAAATGCAACTTGAATGCAGCAAGCTCCAGTGACCGGGGCTTGGAGCGACACAATTTTCAGCTCCAGTGACCTTGGTCGCTGGTGGCGCGCCTCTGCAGCAGGTCTCGTGACGACATCCTGGGTGTCAGGATCCCGAACGAGGATGACAATGGGAACTCACCAATGGTTTTCCGATGTTTTTCGATGTTTAAAATGAGCATTCATGGTTTTACTACGGTTTTTCTATATTTTATTCATGGTATGATTTTATGAAATGAAGTGGGATGAAGTTCCACTAAACTTAACCTACCGAACCCCAGCATGGGGCCAGGGGGCCAGACCCAGTTACAAGGACATTCATATTTGCTGATGATAACCCCTCCTACGGGTTCAAATCACCATCTTCTTCGTTGAATCTTCCCATTTTTATCCATTTTTCATGTTTGAAAAAATGATTTTCCGTGGCTCCAGGATTGCACCTGGCACGGCCAAGCTTCTCTTCGTGCAAAAAGAAGAATTCTAAGCCGAAACCTCCAGGTGCTCCGTGCCCCAAAAGTCCGGCCAAGTGCCTTGCGTCGCTGGGACGGACACCATTTTACCGGCAAAACCAGTTCGCTTCATGACAGCGTTCTGCCTTTCTACATCCATTTACATCCATTTACCATATCTTTGAACATGAACATTCATTTACATTCATTTACCTCCACTTATCTGCCATTTTGACGGTAACCAGGCTGACCGTGTTTTGATCCCCGCCTTGGAACCAACCATATCGCCATAAGAGGGAAATTCTTTGGACAACCCACCAGGTTACTGACATCCAGTTCGTCGAAGCCAACAAGGCTATTCCCGCCAACCTTAGGATCTATTCGTATGGGCAACTCATGGCGAATCACCAAAATTTTTAGCATTTGACGAATGAATCCAACGGCTGAGATGAATATGCATTTCGCAGCGTAGAATTATGCCACACACACACACCTATTTTGGTGCTGACCGCTTTTCGCCTACGAAATTCCATGACAACTTCTTCATTCTTCAAGCGGATGCACATATGTATATATACACTCTGTGAAATCATAGATTTTGGGGCTAAATCATGATGAATCATTGTCAAAAAGGGTACTGTATGATTGTTGAAAATAAACAGAAATCACCAGATTTAGCCCAAATCCTAGATTTTCGGTACTTTTTGGGATGTATAGACCCAATTGCTCCTGATTGCATCATCCAATAATTTGTGGTTCCCCGTGTAGCAACCGCCCCAGTGGCCCTTTGTTTCTCACCTCGCTAAGGCGGACTTGCCGCAGCCAGCAGGGCCCACCAACAAACAGTCGCTTCCCGAGGCAAAATCCTGTGGCTTGTAGGGTATGTAGGGTAGCTTTACTTTGGAAAGGCATGGTTTCCATGAATTTATTGCGGGACCGTACGGGGAAACAATTATTTTGTTAGGTTTGATTTTAAGTTCTTATGGTGCGATGATGCTGCGCAACCAGTGGACATTGTTGTGAGCCTTTGCTGGCGTCCTTCTTTCTAACAAGGCAGCGGGAACGTGCTCTGGCTATGTATCTACTTCCTCTGCAAAAGCCAAGCAAAACAAACCAAAATTGAAATACAAATGAGAAGGGATATGCCAAGGCCTAACGATTGGTTGCACGAATTTCACCTTCCTTTTCCATTTATTGGCATGCCTTTTGCATTCTTTTCGAGTGGCTCAGTTCTTTCACCAGAACTAATTGGAAATCATCACAACCATGCCCATTTAATGGCTAATCTTAGGTACATGTATTTTGATACCACATATAATCACCCCCATCAAAATGGCAATGTATTAATAAGCTATCCTTCACCAAGGTTTACCAGGGTGGAAAAAATCACCTGTTGGCGAGTTCCCTATTGGCAGAATCCCAACTTTTGGTTGATCGTTTTCTACCATCTGGTTATGACTAACAGTTTGCCATGGAAAATCACCATGCTATTACTGGGCCATTTTCCATGGCTATGTTAAACAACCAGATGGTACTTTGGATAACATACGACATAATGTGGGTTTCTCTTCCCTGAAGATGGGGCACCTTCAAAGTATCACGGATGATCAGTATTAACTCCATCAAAATTGCAAGCTACTCAGCAAGACCTTGTTCATTATTCATAGGTTGAATTTCTAATTTTGATATTTCAATATCTGTATTTTGGCTGGATAAATACCAACATCTTCCTGGTTTTGATGGTCAAATTCACAGCTTCCCAGCTCTAATCCCAATTTTCCTTGTTTTTGACTGTCAACTTCTAAACCTGCAATCCACGGTTTCCTTGGTTTTTGTTTTTTTTTGCTGGTGCTGCTGGTTTTTGATTGTAGTTTTTTTTGAGCGTTTTCATACTCTTAACTCACACCATTCTGATTGATCCTACAATATCATAATATCACCATTCAATCCACTCATAGTTGCTTAAATCCCTATTATTCTCTCTTCTTCCTTATCAATCCCTACTATGGGGGGGGAACCAGGAAATACCCATTAAAATCCCCACCTTCCCACGTCTTTCCCCACCTGCACCAGCCGTGCCAACAAGGTCTGCAGCGCAGCGCCCGCCACAAACGGAGCAGCGTTCGACGCAGCGGCCGGCAGCAACGGCGAGGGCAGCGACAACGAGCCGACGGCGCCTGCAGGGATTGTGCTACAAATGATGCTGGCTATAAATCCCACATCAATTTTGCAGCTTCTTAAATCCCCACTACAATATATATATATACACATATTTAAACTCATAGTTTCATAATCATTTTACATATATATATATATATATATCATATTTATACATCATCGTATGGAATTCTATTCTGTTTTATATATCATCAAACATATCATTTCACAATTTCACACACGCACAATTGGGGTTCATATTTCATTTTGCAAGTGACTAGTGGCAATTTGACACACACACAATGATGGGAATTTCGACTCTGACAATGTTGAACGACATCAGTGAGGAGTAAAATCAACACTGTGGGTTTAAAGATCAAAATCTTCAAGAAAAACTGAACGATCTGAAACGCACATATATCCTAAACATGGGGATAGCACAAGCAAACAGTAAGAGATTTGACCATTCAAATTCTCATTCCCCGAGGCTTGGTGAGGGAGATGCAAGCGGCAATATGTTGGGATGTAGGTGGAGAACGTATAAACGTAGTGGTGAATCAACAGCAAGAACTCGGGTGTAGTCAACAATCATTGGGCATCGAAAGCCGCGCTTCGGCGTTTCAACGTCTTTCACGAAGACGTTAGGTCGAAACGCATGGGAACGTCTAAAAACAATCAACCCTAGCCTTAATCGAAAGGATCATGGATAAACACTGGCAAAAAGTGTGGTTCGCTGCGTGGGACCAACAAAAATTGAATTAAAACCCAACGAGTTGGTTGTGGCATCACCAATGAGATACCGAGTTTACAGTTCAATCTAATGCATCATCAATCCCCAGCGATGTGTACATATATGTATAAAATTGTTATAAGTACATGTTTCATCATGTTTCCATATTATATATGTACAGTCAGTGACATGTTACATATGAACGCACATATATATATATATATACATAATTATATATACATATATATGTATTTTTTTAAATGTATAGTCATAGTACACAAAATATATGTAATGTTGATTATATAATAAACTAATCATGTATAAATTTCAATGTAGTTACATGTGATGTCAACCCTGATTGATAAACCGCCAGGGGTACCATTGAAGTACCAAATTATCACTATTTGGGGAGTGCCCCACCAATTCATAAACCACGGTTCTGGGCAAATTATAACATTTCACTAACCTGAAATAAGGCCAGCTATGGAGATGATTCCAGGGTTTGGTCACGACGTGAGGTCACTAGCTACTAGAATTAGCCCATATATATTGATAGATACTATAGTTGATGGATTTACCCATTACTATCATTACTAATTATTAACCATTATTAATCACCATTTAAAAATCATTACTCCGGGCTCGGCATTATCTATAAGACATACCCACCTCTTGGGGCTTCCCGATTGCCTCCGTCTTGAAGCTCCAGATGCACTTTGCCGTGGCTGGATTGACTGGTGCGGTGCGGCTTAAACGGTGATCCGGAGGTTGGCAGGTGAAACGCTGGGGAAAATTGGGAGCAATGTATTTATAATACAGATAAAAATATAGAGTTTTTATTTCAAACATGTACGGATAACATATGTAACCTCAAACAAAGAAAACACCAGGTGATATAAATATATGTATATATTATATTGTATTACAAATGTATTATATGGTATCATGTATTTCCTCTAGCCTTTCTGCCTCCCTCGGGGGACGGCCCAAAGTACCAAAGTACGCAACACGCGTGACCAGCCAGGAAAACCATGGATTCGGTGATGTCTCTGTGGCCAAATCCATCGTGTATGTTTCCCCTTGCTTGAGTTGAATTCAAATTCTTCATGTGCCCCCTCGTCGGGGTTCCAATCACAATATTGTCCATGATTTTCCAACTCATTTCCTTTTTTTGGTGAAATGGGCTTCCAGGCTACTCCAAAAAAACAAAAACGCCAAATTCATCTGCACTCTGCGGCAAAACCAGCGCAGCGCGACTTGAGTTGTTTTCGGGATGCCTGTTTCATCGTCAACGCTGGGGATGTGTGAATGGGTGTATTCTGTATATTTCTATATATGAATATGTATACAATTGTGTGTGCGGATATTATGTGAAGTATATAATTACTTATATATCTATGACCATAGGGATGGTTTATTATACAACTCATTTATGGTGATTTTAGGGACAGTTTTGGTTGGGTATATCATGGTATATCATGTCACTGACTGGCAGGAAACCTCAAGCTTTGTAGACGTAGAGTGATGCACGAGGATGCACCATATGTTTGGCCACACATTTCACACGTTGCCAAGTCGTATCCTTTTTTTTGATACTTGACCAAGTCATGCGGCTGGAAAAGGAAATTGGTGCCCTGCATATTGGGATGATCCATATATATATATATATATACCTGAGAAGGGGGGGGACGAAAGCCAGCCCCCAAAGCAATGCTCATGTTTTTTTTTGTCTCTGCGCTGAAGTATCTCGAAGTAAAGGCGGTTGCTAGTTGTTAGCATTCCACGATACTTTCGTCCAGATCAGCTCCAGCTCGGCCGTTTTAGGCCAAATCCTGGCCAGGAG
>Ga0126342_10013894_pt1 | contig 14239 bp, 6 predicted proteins | sample Cyp1metagenome_FD_92528 | JGI IMG/M metagenome (GOLD analysis project Ga0126342, IMG submission 92528) | Coral microbial communities from Lord Howe Island, Old Settlement Bay, Australia - Cyphastrea 1 metagenome | ecosystem: Host-associated > Invertebrates > Cnidaria > Coral ...
GGTATCGCTACATAAGGCCCCCTATCGCTACACACAGTAAATCACATATTTTGAGTAGTGATGGCGGATCGTAATTGAAGCCTTTCATAGCGTCTTTTGACCCTTGCTCATATATATATATACTAGGTATATATATATATATACATACTGTACTTATTTTAATATTATATATATAGTTACAGAACTAGCTGACTAGGCGTTACAAACCGAATGATCCCACACATTCCCATTAGGAAATCCACATCATTCCATCCAAAATCCCATGATTGTCTCACTATTCCTATTGTAATCCACAGAGTTATGGCCATAAAAACCAGTTATAACTGGTTATTTCTATGGGATTATGCATTCTATTTCTATGGGGTTTTGTTGGTACTTATAACTAATAAATGGCCATAACTGCAGAATTTATTAAACTCTCATAAACATTTGGATTTGCTTAAGGAAGCCCCTTGCCGAAATTGCAAGCTAATCCCTTGATTCATTCCCGAAATGGTGGATTTCTTCTTAATTTCAGCAAATCCAGGGACCCATTACATCCCATTAAATACCATTAAATCATGGGGTTACCCTCTGGTAAACATAGAAAAAGCTATTGAAAATTGCCATTTATAGTAGATTTTCCATAGTTATGTTAGTTTACCAGAGGGTAAATAATGGGGTTATCAGTATTAAATCACCCAGCATGGTTCCATCATCCCCATTTTTCTTCGCCTGGCAGGTGCAAAGGAGGTTTCAAGAAAGGCATGTTGCACTTTGTCCTGCGCTGCCGAAAAATCATGGTACAGTTATGGCCATGGCTACCAGTTATAACTGGTTATTTCTATGGGATTATACATTCTATTTCTATGGGGTTTTGTTAGTACTTATAACTAATAAATGGCCATAACTGCATAAACCATCCAAAAATATACCGAAAAATCATGGCTCCTGCCATCCAAAATACTGAACAAATGGTGGGTTTGACCCTCTGGTAAATTAACATAGCTATGGAACATGGCACATTTATAGTTGATTTACTTACTCATGATGGTGATTTTCCATAGCTATGTTAGTTTACCAGAGGGTAACAACAAACAGATGCTCAAATTCAGCCAAACGGCATTCAAAATCAGGATTTCACCAATGAATAATAGACATGGCTCCTGACAATGCAAGTTTGATAGGGATACTGATGATGAACCGTCAGACAAACCCAGACATATTGACCTGACATATTGACCAGTTGGAATTATGTCATCCCAACAGATCCTAAGTAGAAGGAGACACAGTATTTGGAAACAACCGCCAACCAGTTGTGGACGGGGACGTTCACACTCATTTCAAAAGCCTTGGCCAAAATTTGTTTGTCATCCCAACTAGTGGGTAATGACAAATACTGAAGTACAACAGAACCAGTTGTGCTGTGGTCATAAAGATACGGTGGTTTTACCGCAGTTAGCCTTAAGCCCAACATATCAGCCGACAGTAGCAGACATGAATCAACATGAACCGCCACTAACCAACATTAAGCAACTCAACCAATCCAACTATGCACAATTTCCATTATATATGATATTTTAAGACTGATAAACACATCCATTTCGTGCGGGCATGTCCCAGTCATGTTTGACACCGAAGGATAGCTGCAAATCCCACTCCAACGCCATCTGGTGATTCGATATACCAGGTGGTGCCCCCCCCTCAGTTATAAATTGGTGAAATAAGCCCATGAATACTAGTTTGTTTGATATATCACCAACAAAAACCATAGTGAAATTGGAGTTGTGTGAACCCCAACTTAGCGATTTCGTGGCCACGGGGGCACCACCGACCGTAGGGAAAATCACCGATGAAACGTAGATGATTTGCCGTACTGATTCACAGCGGCCATGTGTCCATTGATTTTGTCTGCAATGTGGGCTCTCAAACGTGATGTGAACGTTGGTTTAAAAACACCAGTAAGTATAGTTATTTGCGTACCATAAACCATAGTTATTGGAGGTATGTTCATTAACTTAGCTATCTTGGGGCCCCACATTCTGGGTGTTATCCTTCTTACGAGCTTGCCCGCCTGATTATCTTCCAAGCCCCTCATTGATGTTAGGGTCAGTATCATTTATACTTGACCTGTTCACTATTTTGGGGATGCCTGTCTTACATCCAATGTGGAACACCCAACCTCTTAAGAAAAATAATAGGACTTCTCTAAACCTACAAAACCTTGTTGTTTCTCTTTTAGACGTAATTACACCAGCATAATTTGGCCAACAAATCAATAGTGACCAACATCAACCAATCAACATCAACAACATTCACCAAGCCATAGTTGTTGGAATTCAAACAAAAGGCTACCCAAATGATCCATTTACAGATGGATTTTCCATAAACCATCCATTTTGGGTACCCCAATGACGACTAGGAAACCTGCATTTATTGGGAATGGGATGGGATACAATGAAATATCATGGGATGTAATTTGAATATTTCCTTTTTGGCAATAGCTAAACACCACTGAATAATGGGAAACAGAGTCAAGGTGATTCAATTGTCAGAAAAGAAAATGAGATTTCCAATCTATAATTGGGGAATGTCATATGTTTTAACCAATCATCAAACCATTAAACCACTGATCGGTCCAATCATCAACCAATATTCCCCAATCACATTGATAGGTTGATTTCCAATATTCATCTTATTGTCATTCACCAGTCAATGGTAGTATCAATGATTATGGGAATAGAGTTTTCATACCACCCATTGAACCCATTAACCCAATAATATGTCCATAATATGTCCAATCATCAAACAATATTCATCCATTTTATACAGATCATTTTACTAGGAACTTTCATGTTGTTTTTTTCCATCCAGCTATTGGGTGTATATCCCCTTAAAAAAAGCCCTGGAAAATAGTACTTTCAACCAATATTCCCATATATCCTTAAACAAATCGTGTGTGTATATATATATATAAGATTTAAACCAACAAACACATGAATGTAACCAGCCAAAACTGGAACTATGGTTGCTTATGCTACTTATGGACAATTCAACTGGTTGATAGAATCCCAACGGAACAAGCCACCCATCATCATCATCATCAACAACCATTAATAACCATTAATAACCATTAATAACCATTAATATCCATTACTCATCCATTAATCATCCATTAATAAACCACCCATCATCATCCACGGCTCCGCACGGCCCGAAAGGCGGTCCCCAACGACTTTGCCCAAGCGTTGCCGCGCGTCTTGCAAGCACTTGCTGGGCGCATCAAGCAGCTCCTGAGAAAACAGCTGGACATTTATCCCACAAAAAACGGGGAAACACGCGTGGTTGAAGATGGTGGATTATAGAATGTGTACTCTTTCATTGGTATAAATGGTTGAATATACATAATTTACATATATGTTATATGTGTTTTTTTGTGGATTAAGTGGGATAGAAGGGAACCATCATTGTCATATTGTCCCAATATGGTGATATGTATGGGTTTACTCAACCTGTCATTTCATTATACTGGTTAATTAACGCCGGAATCCAGTTCGTAGATTTTGAAACTCCCCAATGTGTTGGTAGTATAAGCCCTGCACTGCTCATCAACCAACAGAAGTTTTGGTCACTGTGCAAATGTTGGTGGTTCAAGATGTTGAAGCATTCATAGAATGGATGTGACAACAAGGATGTCATGGGGATATTGGTGAATAGTGGTTTTAAAAAAGTCAACGTGATATGGTTTTTGATCCCCAAATAGAAACATGTGGTAAACGATGTATATACGGTTACGGATCATTGTGAAGTTAACATAGCTTTACCACATGCAGTGGTTTCAAACTGCGCTGAAGTCGTTTTTCGAAGTCATTGAGGATGTGAATCGCCCAAAGGGCGCCCATGATCCACAAGAACTTGCTTTTCCTTCTAAGAGGGGTTTGCTACCCTCTGGTAAATTAACATAGCGAACTGGAAAATCACCCAACTATTTCTATGGCTATTTCCAATAGCTATGATAAATGACCAGAGGGTAACCTAGAAGCTTGGGAAAAGAGTGGAAATGTGTGCCACCTTGTGCTGCAGCATGGTGGGGTAGAGATCCTGTGACTCCTGACATCTTTGTATATTTGTATGAGTGTGAACCATTTGTCATGCATGAGTCAAGTGACAACCCATGAGGTTTTTCTACATCATGACATCCAATTACCTTTTTTGCTTTAGCTACGGCCCCATGACGTATTTTTCGCCTAAACTTGGAGACTTATTTTTTATTGAAAAACAACGAAAGAAAGAAGGTCGTGGAGGCACTAGGTACACATATATCATCATATACCCCCCCTTGGGCCTTGGCTTGGTGAAATTCCCAAACCTAGTATACCTATTTGGTTGGTGAAATTTTCACAAGGTGGTGCCCCCCCCAGTTATAAATTGGTTATAAGACCATGAATACTATAGATCTATCACCAACAAAAACCATAGTGAAATTGGAGTTATGTTCACCAACTTAGCGTTCTCAAACGGGGGCACCACCTTGTTTACCCTCTGGTAAACTAACATAGCTATTGAAAATGGCCATAAATAGTTGATTTTCCGATGAAAAAATGGTGATTTTCCATAGCTATGTTAGTTTACCAGAGGGTAACCCATTAAAACATGTGTTGTTTTTTCCCGCTTCAACTTCGCTCGCCCCTTCCCGCGGCTCCGGCGTGCTCAAGGCATTTCGCAGCTTGTAGGGACGCTCCATGACGCTCTCAGCGGCTTTCTGCAAAGTCGCCTAGGGAGCGTCTACAGTTATGGCCATTTACCAGTTATAACTGGTTATAAATGGGATTATACATTCTATAAATGGGGTTATAAGTACTTATAACTGGCAAAGGACCATAACTGTAGGGACCGTTCTGACTTGAACATGGCCGAGATGAGATGCTAATTATGTACCCTCTGGTAAACCTAGAAAAACACGATGGAAAGATCCACCATGTTTAATAGGTAAACTCACTATAAATGGCAATTTTCAATAGCTATGTTTGTCATTACCAGAGGGTATATATATATTGTTATATATATATAGTCATCCCCAGTCATAGATGGAAAGGTAAATCACCATCAAATTAGGAGGGCCTTACTTTTCCATCTATGACTGGGGATGACTATTACAGTAATGAAAAAACATATTTTTTTCAACCGAACAACCCCCTGGAATGTTGGGAGAATATCCCTAGTTCTACATGTACAACCATGAAATATAGTATACTATGATTATAGATATACACTATGGTAATGGTTATATACTATATACTATGGTTATATACTATGGTTGTATATACTATGGTTATATACTATGGTTGTACAATGTGGGGCCCCCGTGGCCACGAAATCGCTAAGTTGGGGTTCACATAACTCCAATTTCACTTTGGTTTATCATACGCAAAGAACCAATAGTATTCATGGGCTTTATAAACCAACATTCACATCACGTTTGGGGGCCCATCATGCTGTAGTATACAACATGGTTACCCTCTGGTAATTTAACATAGCTATGGAAAATGGCCCAGTTATAATTGATTTACCTATTAAAGGTGGTGATTTTCCATAGCTATGTTAGTTTACCAGAGGGTATTTTTCTCCCCTGGATCTTTCTAGAAAAAACCAATGGAGGATCATCCCACGGTGATCCTGGAGTCACCAAGCAGTTACAATCCATGGGATGATCTTCTAAGCAGATAGCGGACTATAGCTACTGTAAGTTGGTGAACATAAGTCCAATAACTATGGTGTTTGTTGGTGATATATCTATAGTTTCTATGGGCTTATAACAATCAAACAAGAAGTGGCGGGTGGTTTCAACCTACCCCTCTGAAAAATGATGGAGTTAGTTAGGATTATGACATTCCCAATATATGGAAAGTCATAAAATTCATGTTCCAAACCACCAACCAGTTATGGATGCTTATGGTAGATGTTTCTATAGCAATATTCATGTGGTGAATCTAACAAAAAAAAACAACATTTCACTGGAGGGCCCCTCCTTTTAGAAGTGCCATCAGTTCCGTGGCTTAACCGTCATTTAGTTCGGGGATGTTCAATTGCCATGTTCGCTTAACGGAGGTACCACACATTTTGAAAGGGCAACTTTGGATCTTTGGTGGATGAGACTGCATAAACTGCACAACAGGTTCACATTAGCTTCCCTACATGGTCAATCTTTGGTAGTCCAAAAAGAAAACCTCATCTTTTTCTGGTTATTGTTATTTTCCCATGTATAGCAAAATTGTAAAGGATGATAGAAAGTAGCCTCAGTGGGAATTTCAGGATCCTAAAATGGAGGTACGTTAGTACCAGTGACCATATAAGGCCATATTTTGGGGGTATATCCCCTGAAATATAGCCCTTACATAAGCCTTATAACTGGTACAAGGTGGTGCCCCCCCCAGTTATAAATTGGTGAAATAAGCCCATGAATACTATAGATATATCACCAACAAAAACCATAGTTATTGGAGTTATGTTCACCAACTTAGCGTTCTCGTTTACGGGGGCACCAGCTTGTAGGTACCTCCAACTTGGGTTCCTGGAATGGCGGATGTTTCTCCAAGTTCTCGACAAGTCATTCCATGGGGGTTTCCACAAATGGGATGGCTATAACCTAAGCTATGTGATATTGGTTATAATTATTTATATCTATATCATTATATGTATATATATATAATGTATATATGTATATGGAAGTTTCCACAAACTGGGGATACCCCAACAGCCAACAGCTGGATACTTTAGAATGGAGAATCCTATATTGATGATGGGGGTATCCCCATGACTTTGGAAACCTCGACCTGCAATATAAACCAATATAACACATACATCCCGTGACGTTTGAGTATCATCTGTGTTTTTTTTTCTGATGTAATTGTAGTGAACCCTCATTTTTCGCCATCAAATCCATCAACTATTCGAAGGCCATGGTTTCTTGTTCCCTGGTGAGATTGATACGACCTGGCTTTAGAACCTCCGTCCAATTATTGCAAAATTCCAATGGATAATCATTATGGTTCCTACAAGGCAAGCCCCCAAGTTATGTCTGTTGCTTTAGAACCTCCGTCCAATTATAGTTATCACTACCATCATTCCCAGTTTTCCTATAGTATTATAAACCAACTTACCTATCTTGGAGGGCCTCGCCTTGTATTAAATGCCCACAGTTATGGCCATGGCTACCAGTTGTAACTGGTTATTTCTATGGGATAAAAAACATTCTATACATTCTATTTCTATGGGGTTATATATAAGTACTTATAGCTAATAGCCATGGCCAACAGACTGCATACTTGGGGGTGTAGCCGTGACGGTGTAGCCCTCCCACCTCATTTCTCAAGATCCGCTTGTAGCGAAGATCCTACCGTGACATCATGGGGAAATTGATTTCAACGGTTTGATGGGAAGATTTCACCTACAATCTGTTGGCCATGGCTATTAGTTATAAGTACTAAGAAAACCCCATAGAAATAGAATGTATAATCCCATAGAAATATCCAGTTATAACTGGTAGCCATGGCCATAACTGTACAATATCTTGGCTTTGTGGATACATCAAACTGGTAATTATATGGGAATCAAAAACCAACATACCTGCACATCACCTTGTACTTGCACTTCAAAGTGTTCTCCGGTTCGATCAAAAAATAAGAACACTCCTTTACTGTCTTCGAAGACCAAGATTGAAACCAGCAATTGTCATGTCCAACGCAAGACGTTTCCCACGCGTGCCATGCTATTGTTGATGAGTTTCCAGATTTAGATGTCAAAACTTTTCGACAAAGATGCAAACCCAACATTTCCAGAATTTTCCGGGAAACATAGCGGTTTTCAGGAAGGTTCCGAGTCAAGAATGCTTGTCCAACATCAAGAAACACAACACTTCGACATTTCAAATGACCAACCAAAGCCCACGACTCAATGCATGCGCTATAACTGACAAGTCTTCCGACTATCCAAGATCTTTATTTGTTGATGGTTTATTGCTCTGCTGGTTGGGGGGGTCTACTTTGTGATATTATGCGGTAAACTCATCTTATCCCAAAAACGATAAAGTCCAAAATGTATCGCTAAAAATCTATCCAAATATGCTGTTTCTTTGGTTGAAATTCAGACAAATAAAAAACGATAACCATTTGCTCGGACATGTTCTTCATGACCAATATAGGTTAGTATATAACCCCCATTAACATCCATTAACTACATAGATTAATAGATAAATATATGAATCATAAACTCTACAAGGTGGTGCCCCCCCCAGTTATAAATTGGTGAAATAAGCCCATGAATACTAATAGATATATCACCAACAAAAACCATAGTGAAATTGGAGTTATGTTCACCAACTTAGCGTTCTCGTTTACGGGGGCACCACCTTGTAGTTAACCATGGTGCCATGGCCGGGTCCTGCGGACTGCCAAAGCCGCCCTTGGGTCCACTTTGAAACAATTGATCTGCCGAAAGCACTTGCCTCGAACGGACTATGGAAGCGTCCCAAAATAGGGGTACCCCGGGTACCCCCCCTATTTTTACAAACCATTTGGGGTACAAGGTGGTGCCCCCGTTCGATAGCTAAGTTGGTGAACATAACTCCAATAACTATGGTTTTTGTTGGTGATATATCTATTAGTATTCATGGGCTTATAACCAATTTACAACTGGGGGGGGCACCACCTTGTACCCCCATTTATGGAAACCCCCATATGGCTAGTAATCTATAGTAATCTATATATAATCTATCTGATTCTGGATTATCTTTTTTGTCATGCACGAAGCTGATGATCCTGATCATTATTCCAATGTCGCAATGAGGTCCATTTCCAGATCCATGCGATCTGTCCCAACTCGGACTACATCTACCATCTGAACAAGGTGGTGCTCCAGTTGGAGATCTATATAGGGTGAAGTTGATTGGGTAGATATATCGAGTATCTACGGTCGTTCATGTTCCAACAAACACAACTGGGGGCACCATCTTGCTTGCCCTAGGGCTTGTAAATCTCAGTTCACATTTACCAACCCCAATTTGTTGATAGGTGTTATCCTCCGGTAAACTAACATAACTATATGGAAAATCACCATGCTATTAATGGCTAAATCAACGAACTAAATGGCAATTTTCATTAGCTTTGTGTATGTTTACCAGAGGGTATATCCCCATTATCCACTTTTCATCCATGATTCTTGATTGTTTTCCATTAATAACCATTATTAACCATGGATATTCCCAATGATATTCCATTAATAACCATTATTAGTAAACTAACATTAGTATGGAATATCCCAGGGTTATTAATAACCATTATTAACCATGGATATTTTAAATGATCCTATTTTTCACCTATGGTGCAATCCCAATGTTTCCTTGATGATCCCACTATATCCCCAGCTGGATTGCCACATGGATGTTTTTATTAGGGTCCCATAGGGGAAGGCTTCGACATCCAAATTTGGCAATATTTTATACAGATTTGTGAACGGGATTTAATCAAATTTGAAATCGTGTTTTTATGTTTTATTCGAGTCTTTCTTGGAATATTAGGGGCACCCTAATACCAAATACCTCTCAACAATAAAATAGATTCTACCGTGTTTACCATTTGAGGAGCAGCGTTTTAGTAATACCCATATCCTCCATGTATGGAATATTTACCAACATTTGCCCCCAAACATGACCCAAATGTAGGTAAATATTCCAGCACCATGGGGCATCTGGGATAGGGAGAGAGGTGCCAGGCAAGATTTGCTACGGTCGGTGGGCCCCCTGTAAAACACGAAATCGCGTTCAGTTGGGCTGAACTAATAACTCCAATAGCTATGGTTTATGGTAGATATATCTATAGTATTCATGGGGTTTATAAACCAACTTAGCTATAACTGGGGGGGCACCACCTTGTATATATACACCATCACATCATCCTTATTACTACCATGAATCATTTGATGGGTCCATCCCATCATATCCCATGATATGCCATCCGTTTCCCACATATCACAGGTCAAACATCACCATGTTTCATGAGAACCCAAATTGATCATTTAGTCCCCCAGTAAGCGACCACTTCTTCATCTGGACATTGTCCACTTAAGATTGATTGTTATTGTTAAACATCTATGAATTACTGACATTTATGTTTTATATTTATTTGTAGTTACTATAATATTCTAATTTGATGGGATAATTCTTCGAATTTTCTATAATTTTCTATAATCTATTCATCTACAGTATCATTGTTTATCTCTCCGCACTTGGCTTCCCGACGGCTTTGAGAAGTCGTGGCGACTCGCGCCAATCTCTGCGGCAAAGTCTCCGAAGAGCCTCTGACTCGGGCCGATCTTGATGTGGGACCCCCAAGTCCCACAAGGTGGTGCCCCCGTTCGATAGCTAAGTTGGTGAACATAACTCCAATAACTATGGTTTTTGTTGGTGATATATCTATTAGTATTCATGGGCTTATAACCAATTTATAACTGGGGGGGGCACCACCTTGCACAAACATCAGGAAAAATGGGAGAAGAACCAGCAAACATCAGGATTCCTATGTGATTTATGAACAAAAATATACAAAGTTTTTATTGGCTTCAATAATCGGCGAACTCTGGTTTATCATGTTGGGTCGTGCACAGTTGGAATATTCTGGGTAACTGATTATTCTACAGTTAACAGAGCTTATCAGTTACTGGTACCCTCTGGCAATTTAACTGTTTAACATAGCGAACTGGAAAATTCCGTATACATGGAGGTTTTCATTTTCCATGGCTATGTTAAATAACCAGGGGGTAACTAGTAACCAATGCTCTATTCCAGGAATATTCCAGGTTGAAGTTTGTACAGTTGGATCATGTTGGGTCAACAGCCAAAACCTGGTGAGGTCCACCATGGGTTTTGACAGTTCAAGGCGAGTCAAAATGGTGAGTCAAAACCCACACCCGAAAAAACCCTGGGTACCCTAAGTTGAAGCTGTTTATGAATGTTTATTCCCCCAGATTTGGTAACAATAGGTTTTGACCCATCTCCAAACAAAGAAACATCGGCACATATCCAATGCATCCCCTGGAAAATCCAGCATTTATACTTTGTTTTCCATGCTAGAAACCTCCATTGATAGGTTGATTCTCCAGTAATCAATCATTCCCATCTATTCTTTGTTACATTGCCCAAATGGAGGTTTCCTAAGTCATGGGAGTACCCCTAAATCACCCATGTTATTTTAGGATGTTCCATTACAATCCACTTTGGGGTACCCCTCTTATTCCCAATAGTTGGGGAATATCATATATTTAGCAATAATCAAAACCATTGAACCAAGAATCTTTCCGATAATCAAGCACCATTCCCAGATTACATTGATAGGCTGATGTCCAATATTCATCTTATGAAATTCCCCACTCAATGGTAATATCAATAATTATTGGAATAAATGCAATATCACCAATGGGAATATCACCTATCAATGTTATTTCCGGATATGTTTATATTCCCAACCCATTAAACCAATAATATTTCCAATAATCCACCAACATTCATCCATTTTAGATCATTTTATCGATGGGAATTTCAGGATCCTAAAATGTAGGTACTGTACCATATAAGGCCATATTTTCTGGGGATATTCTCTTACATAGGCCTTTGTGTTGGGCCGTATATATGGTGGGTACCTCCAATAAATCGGTTCCTGTTGCATGGCCATTGACATAATCAATCAATATGTCCCAATTACATTGATAGGTTAATTTCCAATATTCATCTTATTACATTCACCACTCAATGGTAATATCAATAATTATTGGAATAATTGGGATATCACCAATGGGAATATCACCTATCAATGATAGAAACCTCCATTGATAGATTGATTCTCCAATAATCATTCCCCAATTACAGTAATTCCCATAAATTAATTCCCATATATGCAATATATTTTCTTATTGCAATAATTCCCAGATAGGTTAATGTCAATCATCATTCCCATATATTCTGATGACATGTCCCCATTGGAGGTATCCCCGTCCCCGCCCTGACGGACCGCGACCTGGAGCCGCCCAGGGACGACTTTAGGCCCACCATGGCCGCTACCTGCGCCATGACATCTTCCAGCTATCTATCTATCATATTCATCTATCTAATCTAATCCAATCTAATCTAATCAAATCTAATCTAATCCAATCTATCTAATCAAATCTAATCTAATCTAATCCAATCTAATCAAATCTAATCTAATTTAATCTAATCTAATCAAACCTATTCTAATCCAACGTAATCTAATCAAATCTAATCAAATCTAATCTAATCCAATCTATCTAATCTATCTAATCTAATCGAATCGAATCTAATCTACCTAATCTAATCTAATCTAAATATCTATCTATCTAAACAGTCTAATCTGTCAATCTATCCATCTATCCATCTATGAATCTATCCATCGATCTATCTATCTGTCTATCTGTCTATCTGTCTATCTATCTATCTAACTATCTATCTATCTATCTTTCTTTCTATCCACATTTTAGTATGTATATATATATACACATTAGTAGATAGGTTGATTTATATGCACATCAAGTCTTTTCATGCATGATTCAATTAGAACCAACATAAATCCACCGCACTTGCCTTGTCCGGTGCATGGGCACCGCTTAAAGCGGCCCCGCGGCGGTTGCAACGCAGCGCACCCGACGGCTGATGTGATCCGCAGCGCATAGATAGAAAGATTTGAAGATAAGGTAAGATAAGGCAAGATAAGAACACCATAGACATCTGGATATATAGATAGATAGTTAGATAGATAAATAGATAAATGGATAGATAGAGAACTGGTGGGCAACTGGCTGAATATCATAATCCCATACCGGCCCATGCTCTTAGTGTCGATGCGTATACAATCGCAACTTATTTCTACAAGGTAACATGGGTATGGGCCACCACCCTTCCTACGTCTCCGTGTGCTGAGTACATGGTTGAGAAAACCTATATACAAAGATGGTTTATAACTAGGACAGCTGTGGTTTATGGTAGCTACAAAAACCAGTCAGATGGGTTAGTTATAAATTAATAAACCAACTTTTAGCTGAGGGGGGCCAGGACATGGTAGCATGGAAGTTTTACAAAAATCAATGGCTTACACCAGCAGATGGAACATGTTGTTTTCTATCTTTTGGCACCCTCATCAAGGCAGACACAGTAATCATCTGGCACCCATCATTCAGTACTGGATCTGATTCAGGGTGAAGTCAGCTGGCTTATGATCATATCCTCAGAAAATCTCTGGTTCACAGGACCGATTCCATGGTCATCATGGGTCATCCATTCCCCATTCCACCTTTAAAAGGGAAAATCAAACATGGTTTATTGGAAAATCCCAGAAAGAGGGGATTTTTCCAGCAAAATCCATCTAGTGCGGGGATTTCCCAGTGATGTCGGGTTGGGGAAGGGTACATGTTTGTCCTTTAAAAAAAAAAATCTTAAATCTGACCTTCTTTTCTATACTGAAATTATCTTAAATCATATTTTTCGATGGTTAAAAAATCATGTTCCACCATGTTTGATCATGAAACCGAGATTTTGTTGCCTGATTTCCAAAAACATTGTCATCATCATCCCCTACAGTTATGGCCATTTATTAGTTATAAGTACTAAGAAAACCCCATAGAAATAGAATGTATAATCCCATAGAAATAACCAGTTATAACTGGTAGCCATGGCCATAACTGTAACCACCTCCATCTACACTCTTTTCGCGCCGCAGACCGCGTGCTTTTCGGACGCTTTTCGAACACCAGTCAGACCACCACTGCGTCACCGGGCCTGGTGGAACCCCCATTTGTGGCCTGTGGGATGTGGTATCTTACCATCAATGGGTTGTGTAAACATGTGTAAATCATCCTAAATTGGAGGTTTATTCTTGGTTTGATTTATCGTATACGCTGTAACTATACCCCGCTGAAATTTCATGTGTGTTTGGCTTTAGACAGCTTCAAACATGGTTTTTTATATGGTATAACATGGCTTATGTCCGTCCATCTCATACTGGGGATCCTAAAGAGGGCATATAAATGAAAATGGATTACATAACATTCCCCAATATGTGTTTACAGTCCATCTTTTCACTCGACTCTCGCATGAACTCAGAGGTCCATAATGACACAGCCCCGGACTCTGGTGGTGGGGTCAGTGCATTTGAAACTATGGTGACTGAATATCGTGAAGGTCAAGAGGAGACCAGGGCCA
>Ga0126342_10013895_pt1 | contig 14238 bp, 19 predicted proteins | sample Cyp1metagenome_FD_92528 | JGI IMG/M metagenome (GOLD analysis project Ga0126342, IMG submission 92528) | Coral microbial communities from Lord Howe Island, Old Settlement Bay, Australia - Cyphastrea 1 metagenome | ecosystem: Host-associated > Invertebrates > Cnidaria > Coral ...
GAGGCAGAGACAGACAGAGAGAGAGACAGAGACAGACAGAGAGAGAGACAGAGACAGACAGAGAGAGAGACAGACAGACAGAGAGAGAGAGAGAGACAGACAGACAGAGAGAGAGAGAGAGAGACAGACAGACAGAGAGACAGAGAGGGAGACAGAGAGGGAGACAGAGAGAGAGACAGAGAGAGAGAGAGAGAGTGAGAGAGAGACAGAGAGAGAGAGAGAGAGACAGAGATACAAAGATAGATACAAAGATAGATACAAAGATAGATACAAAGATAGATACAAAGATAGATACAAAGATAGATACAAAGATAGATACAAAGATAGATACAAAGATAGATGCAATGATAGATAGATACAATGATAGATACAAAGATAGATACGAAGATACATACAAAGACACATACAAAGATACATACAAAGATAGATGCAAAAATACATACAAAGATATGTAATACATACAAAGATACATACAGAGATACATACAAAGATACATACAAAGATACATACAAAGATACATACAGAGATACATACAGATATACATACAAAGATACAAACAGAGATACATACATACATACATGCATGCATGCATGCATACAGACAGACAGACAGGCAGACATACAGACAGACATACATGCAGACAGACATACAGACATAATTTGTGTGGGTTTGGAATTTGCAACAGGTTGTGCAATCAAGCCTCCAGTGTTTGTGATGATCCCCACCAGGCCCTATAGCAGTAAAAATGGCATCTTCCAGGAAAATTATACAGTTATACTATACTGATGACCAAGGATAACCCTAGGATAACCCTAGTTCATGGGATCTGGGATGTTCATGGCATAGTTCCAACATCTTAACCCAGTTACAGTCGACTGAGCTATCTTCGGTAGCCATAAATCGTAGGTCCAAAGTATCCGTTGATCACAGGACGCGGACGAGGATGTTCGTGAGCTCGCCGCCTGGACCTTGCTGAATGCGGAGGAGGTGTGGAAAAGTGTGGCTTTCAGGGGTGGTTCTGAATTTCTGAATCATTATTAATAATCATCATGATTATTTGATGATTATTTGATGATTATCTGATGATTATCTGATTATCTGATGATGGGTAAATGCCAAAAACAGATATTCTCAGGTCATTTCTCCATGTCTTTATGGAGAGAACCACCAAGAAACGGTGACTGTTTTCGACCAGGCCAGCCTTCCCTACGGAAAGCGCTTGATGAGCACAGCCGTCAACGACAAGGTGCCAGCATTTCTCAGCTGAACTTTAGACATGAATGACATGAAGTAGAAACGGAGGGGATGAAGTTTGAAGCAAAAATTGGATTCAATCAGCCCCCTGGCCCTCTGGCCTTTGGTTTTTCACTGTCCGCTAGGGAAGAAGATATCTCAGTTTGTTCGAAGTCGAAGTTGGATGGTTCATGGTTCAAGATTCCCATGGGTCAGGTGGCGTATGTCCAAGCAGCTGCCGTCAACGTCCTCCAAGCCTTAAGCGGGCAACTGGTGATCACCTTGGAACCTGGGGAACCTGTGGAACCTGTGACTGCTGGGATATGCAGCATTTTCAAAAAGGGCATTTTGACAACCATTTGAAACCATTTGCCGAAACGGGAGCATTTTCCAAAAGGGATCCCATTTTTTTGCTGAAACCATGTGAAACCATTTCCAGAACCAATTTTCTGTATTTCCCTTTGCCGAAGACAAAGGGCATGTTTTCATCTCAGCCCATCTCAACCCATCTCAACCCCTGCCGCTGCCATTGGTATTGGCTCAGCATCTGGCCATGGCAACGGAGCTCCATGGCACCTGGCCAGAGGCTCTGCATCGGCTGGGGCAGCTGCAGTGGCGTCGGCTACGAAGCCATGGGGCCCTCTACGGCGCGGCCTTGCGGGCATTGCGAATGGGGCGAGGATGGCAACGGGCAAAGATGTTGCTGGAGGACCGAAAGATGTGGTGATGGTAGTGGGGTAGCAGAAGAATGGGCTATACGTAACATGGATAATATGTGATAATATGGATATGTCCGTGACTACTCCTTGAAGAGAGGTGGAAAAAGGAGAACAATTGCTATTTTGAAGGTATCCCTCGATTTCAGACATGCCAATGTGTTTGGAAATGATGGTTGGGGGCTGAGGAGGTTCGGAATCTAGAAACCAATTGCTGGTTGCATGTTTCGGAATAGATGAGGCAAGTGTCAAGTGTCTAGCTAGTTTTTGGGATGCTTCCACAATAGATAGGGCCACAGGAGATGCACCAACAAGAAGTGCTCCGCAACATCATCGTTTACAACAAGGCCCTTAGCGTTCTGGAGGGACAGTGGCAAGATGCCTTGTGCATATTGAAGCAGTTGCAGGGGGATGAGTTGCAACCAGATCTCCTCACATTTTCATCCTTGATCTCCTGTTCCTTGCGTGGCAGTGCTTCAAAATCCGCCTTGTTTTTATGGTCAGAACTTCTGAGACATCAGGTGGAGCCGGATTACATCTGTCTCAATTCAGCCGTGAATGCTTGTGCTGCCAGTGGGGCTTGGCCATCGGCCATCTTTTTCCTACAGGAAGTGAAGAGGCTGAGGCTTCTGCAAGCTGAGAGTGAAAACTACACCATCCTCTACAATTTGGCCATCAACTCATGTGACAAAACATGGCCAGCAGCTTTCCATCTCTTGCGGGATTTCAAGGACTTGTCGGGGAGAGCATCCATCAAAACCTATGGATCGCTGGCAAGTGCTTGCGCCAAAGCTCTCCAGTGGCAGAGGGCAACCTGGCTTCAACTTTGGCCCAGTGATTTTGTATTTCACCTCCAGTTGTTAAGTTAGATCACTCATATCAGTTTATATTCAGTTTGAATCAATGTTTATCATCGGTTGGCTCAAAATGCTTCACAATCCAGTCACATCCAGCAGCTACCAATTTGACATACCAATTTGGGCCCTGAATTCCAGGCCCTCGGCTTGTTCGGCACCTTGGACGACGAGAGGTTGGAGGTAGGAGGGAAGACAAAAACGGCAACGACTCGCACGCCTTGTCCGATATAGATCATTAGATCAACAGGTGGATGGCTAGCTATCCAGATAGCCTCAGATAGATTTTCGATATAAAATATACTATGTAGTTAATATTATATTTATATAATCAATTATGATAAAAATCAATATATAATTAATGATATTGTCATGGTATTACCTCGGAAAATCCATGGACGTCCAGCAATCCAGGTGGATCTCATCACCTCGAGTGCCATCCTGAACGCCTTGGAGCTTCGTGGCCGCGACGACGTGCTGTCTCTGCTGCGGGCGCTGCGGAAGCGCGCGCTGCGGCTGGACGCCGCGGCGTACAACGCAGCCATGAAAGGATGCGACTGGCGCACGGCGGAGACTTTGCTACGGGAAATGCAACAAGATTTGGTGGCTGAAGGTGGGGGGAAATTGATGAACTCCGTGTTATTTGGATATCCATGATGGTTCATCAAAAAATGTGGTGAATCAAATTTGAGTCAGCAAAAATTTGTTCCAAGTGGAGTAGACTCAGACCCCAGTGGCTTCCAGGTGCCATGGCCAGCGCCAGCGCCACCTCCTACAACGCCCTCCTGACCCGCTGCGAACGCTCGGCCGCCTGGCTGCGGGCCACCCATCTCCTCCACGAGGCCAGGGCCTCCAGGGTGGCGGCAGATGCCGTCGACGAGGCGCTGGTGGCGTACAACGCCACGTTGGGTGCCTGCCGGGAGAGCGGTCTATGGAGCCTGGCACTGGGACTGTTGGCCAAGATGCTGAGAGACTTGGGAATGGAAAAAACGGGTTGCAAGAATTTGGATGAATTTGGGAGATGTGGTTGGGGAGTTTTAAGGTTATATAAGGTGATCCCTGATGATCACTCATGATCCTTGATGCGTGCGACTGCGTGCGTGACTCCAAGCATACCAAAAGAACTTGTGACTTTGTTAAGGCGATTGATGGCGATTCTGGTAACCTCAACACATCTCAACACCTTTCTGGGGGAAGCTTCACGTTGCAAATACGGCTCCAGTGTTGATGTTTTCGGTTTTGGGGTGACACAATGTGACACAAGGGATCCAAGGAGCCAAACTTCCTCCCAATGTGATTTCCTTCAGTTCCGCCATCAGCGCGTGCGAGAAGAGTGGCCAATGGCAACATGCTTTGTCACTCCTCCGAGACATGGCACAGCTGAGGGTAGCGGCAAATCCCATTACCTACAATGCAGCAATTGGTTCCTGTGCCAGATGTGGCCAGTGGCAGCATGCTGAACTTTTACTGAGGGAATTGCAGCAGGAAGCTGATCTCATTTCATACAACTCCACCTTGAGCGTTTATACCTGGACACTTTGGAGAAGGGCCTTGCAGTTGTTTCATGAAATCAGGACCATTGGGACCTACAAAAAATCCTCCCAATCCTCCCAATCAGTGGATTGTGGCCACCTGAAAGCTGATGAGATCACATATGCCCTGGCCATAAATGTCGCTTTCCGCGCTGGAAAGTGGCAACTGGTGCAGGTCTTCCTTGAGAATTTGCCATCTGATGGCCTTCATGGCAATGTTAACATCATGGAATCCGCTTCCGAGGCATTTCACGAAGCTGCTCGACATCAGCAGCTCTTGAAGTGCCTTGATGTCGTTGATCATCATAGCTGTCTCGAATTGCAGCTGGAAAACAGGGCGGAGGCCTCCGGCTAACGGGCTAACGGCTAACCTTCAATGTGTAGCATATTAAATAGTATCTATACCTAGAGTTCCAGATGGATAATTATCATTCATTTAGATTATCAATATTATTATTAGAGTTAAATGACATCTAAACGACAATGATCAATATATTAATCTTAAAATTAATCGACAGTTATTATGATAATGATATAGTTAGATATCTAAATTACCTATAGGTTTTATAATATATGTATAAATGCGGCGCGTGAATCGGTGCATTGCAGGGGAACTCCTAGAATCTATGGGGCTTTGTTTCAACTGCATAGATAGCTGCAAGAGAGTAAAGTGGTCAAGACTCGCATCTATATAATTATGTAAATTTTTGATCAGACTATATATGTTAGGCATAAATCTTGATAATCTTAGGTATGGGATCACCTGGAGCCAACTCAAGGATTTGCTGTATTAAGAGTTTCAGGCACCGGGTTAGCCGGCACATGGCTTGTCACAGAAGGGCGGTCACTGGCCATGGTTGGTTCAGCTTCACCAGATGCGTAAAAGCTGTCCTTCACAACGATCGGCCTTCCCACAGATTATTCACTAATTATTCATAAATGAGGTTACGATAATCATCGCTAATCCCAATCAACTCCTAGTTTCCCCATGGTGGGTACTACTAAAAACGATACTTTCGCATGTGCCCTCCATCAAAAGTGGCAAATGTTGAATCCCCCCAAGAACGGATTTTCCAGCCACGCTTGATGACACCGGAGGGTATATCAGATTTTGATAGGGATATATCATGGTTTATCCCATCTGGCAAACTAAGATAGCTAAATATAGCTATGGAAAATTTTAAAAACATCATTCTTGATAGGTAAATCAACTATAAATCAACTATAACTGGCCATAGTTCGGTTTTGTTTTACCAGAGAGTTGCCATTACCAGGCCCCATCCGACTTTGCCGAGCAGCTGGCCGCGGGTCTTAGCAGTGAAGATGTCTCGGCGCGTGGGATCCCTGGGATCCCTGGTGCTGATCTGCCAACGGTTACAACGGTTGCACCTGGGAGCACCAAACATAGCGGAGATATCATGGGTCAATATTCGGTTAATATACAAATTAGTTAACCCAATTATATCTGATATCATGGGTTAACCCTGAGTTAATATTGGGTTATATTAACAAATATTACTGTATTAGTTATATTATATGATTAGTCCAGGTATGTCCAGGTACAAAGGAGTTACCGGATAAACTGGATTGATGTTGCTTATAAAGTTATAACCCCATTTGATGGGTGCTGGAGCCAGGCTGGCAATTGGCCATAAAACCATATATAAAACCACATTCCCAGAATTGGTCCAATCCTCGACCATTCGATTTCACAGGAAAAGGATGGAAAACCATGGAAAAAAGGTATGAACACCCAAGAAAAACCATGTTTTCTGCCCAAAATCCTTGGCAATCCATTGAGGCTGGGGAGCCCTGAAGGCCCTGAGGGCCTTGGGATTGGACGCAGTGCCTTAGCGAATGTTGGTTCGTGTTGCTTGCCGGGTCCATCTTGGTCCATCGAGGTGGAACCCTACTCCCGGGAGTTGGCGTTGCTACTGCCGCGGAGCTCAGCTTTGCACTGGAGATGAGCGGAGAGAACGGTGGGAAGTGACATGAAGTGACATGAAGTGACGGGTGCAAGAAAAATAAGGAGATGAACACTATGCCACCATGACTTTTGCATGGGAAACTGAAGAGAATTTCGAGATATTTCGAGAATCACATCATTTCGTTGGGAACATCTGAGCCGTGCATGTTCGCCAGCCATTGCTATTCGACTGCGAACGGGTGATCCAACTGGCATTCGGCTGTAGCTGCGTTTCCTGTGGGCGCTGCAACTGGGTAGCCCAACAAGATGGTGTTAGGTCCTAACTTTAGTAGGGAAAATGATAACTGAATACAACAAGATCCTTCTGGAGAATTACACAACAACAACAAATTCGATTCTTTTCAATTTGGATCCTGCAGCCATGTGGCACTCTGTGGCACAACATGGCAAAACACTTGCCAACACATTCGCAAACCCATCGGCAGAGTTATGGCAGCACCACGCGTTGCCCGGTGCGCCGCTGGAATCTCCGGATCTTCCCCCAGGTGGGGGCTGCAGCAGGGTAGCAGCCGGTTTCCTGGATGGGTTGGATGAAGCTGTTCTCGATCTGGTCGATCTGGATCTGGCTCAAAACGGATCGCAGGAGTCCGCTTTGGCTTTTGCACAATATTTCACAATATTTCACAGTGCCCTGTGATGATCTGGGGCTGTTCTTAAGTTTTGGGCTGTGTTGGCAGCATGGGTGCTGTGAAAACATGAGCTTTGATGCAAGTTGCCAAACTACAAATCCCGCACCCCGTACCCCCTTTGGCATCTTTGGCCAGCCAAGCTAGAAACCCTGGAAGTTGAACATCCACATCACTCGTGAGATATGATATGATATGATCTCATGAATGAAAACAAACTTGACCTGCAAGCCACTTCCATAGACCACGCAACCGTCCCACAAAACGTAAAGTCCATTCACCTGACCTTCAAGTTTTTCGCGAAATATTGCGGTGCCATGGATGGCTCCCAGAAACTATTTTCAATTCTTCCAAAATCTATTGTGCTCATTTCATCGAATATTGAAATGAAATTCCATTGATCTCAAAATACAAAATGGGATAATTCCAGCTTCCATGCGGCTTCCTTGAAATCGCCATTCGCCATGGCCCGTACCAAGAGCGACGCAGCACCCCGTGCTCGGGGCCGTGGGCGCGGCCTGAAACGCCCTGCGCGGGCCTTGGCCAAGGGCCACGAAAAGGTGGCAGAAAGGGCACCGGAAACGGAGCTGGAAAAGGCCTGGAATGGTGGGAAAAATGGGCAGAACCATCCAAAATGATGGATTTCTGTGGATTTAAGATTTGTAAAGCAGGGAGGTAAGAGGAAGTCACCAATCTCTTGACCTAGAAAAACAATGTCAAGCCATAAAAAGTGATGAAACGTGGTTGTTTGTTGTACTTACCCATCTCAAGAAGCTGGTTTTGTGCAATTCTTCAACCACCAGGCGAAAGATCTGGTTGAAGCTCCAGTTGAGACTCCAAAAGTTGAAACTCCGAAAGAGGAACAAGAAGCTGAACTCAGCCAACCTCAAGGAGAAGTTGGAGAACTTCAACTGGAAATCAATGAGGAGAAAGTGGAACCAATTGAACGACTTCGGAGTCCTCAAGAGGACGAGATTGAGCTTCCACAGGAACCAAATGGCACTGACAGCGAGAAATCCGAATCTGAGAGTTCCTGTGGAAGTTCTGAAAGTGATGAGATGGATGAGATGGACGTCTCTTTCCAGGAATCTTCTGGAAATCCCCAGCCCAACCGACCCAACCGACCCAACCAACCCAACCTTCCTTATTTGGTGGACAATGACTCAGGGGTCTACTTTACCCTGCACCAATCACCTCGTAGATGTTGGGTGCATGCCTTCCGGTGGCCCAGCGATCACCTTTGGGTGAGACGATTTCCGGGACAGCTGGAAAAGACAGCGCTGGGGCAGGGCTTTGTGGCCTTTGCCAGTCGCCGGAAGGTCTATGTCTTCAGCTCAGGTGGAGCAATTTGTCGGCTGTTGGGTGTTTTTTTTGGGCTTCATGATGTTTGTGGAGGCACCTTACCTGTTACAATCCCATTACAGCCATTACACTTATGAACCTACCGTAGATGGATCGGTTTGGACAGTTTGGATCGGGATGAATGATGTAAGATAGTTTATTCATTCAACCAATCTTCAAACAAATCGATCACTTGATGCTGGTGGGGTTTGGAAGATCAAAACAATCCCTCGGAGACCCATTCAATTCCCTAAAGGATCTGAGACAGATCATGAGTTTTCAAGTGTTTTCAGCATGTTTTCAAGCATGTTTGCCCTGGCAGGTGGTGGTTATCCCATCTTTCCTCCCTTGCTCTTGGAGGAACCGTTGCTGCAGATGCGTTTGCAACACGCTTTTCTGCTGCTGTTGAGCCTCGACGGTCAGGCGAAGGTGCTTGACCTGGCTGAGCGACGATGTCTTTGCAGAGCTTCCCTGAAGGATCTCTGCGAACCGTCGCTGCTGCAGTTGGATGATGCTTTGCAGATGAGTTTCCTGGATTTCGGCCGCGTTTTTGGGGGAGGCACTTTTATGATTCGATGTTTCCATGTTTGTTGCTGGATTGTTGATGGAATTCTTATATGATTTCATGTGATTTTCCCATGTAGTCAGGTAGTCCACCATTTAGGAAACACTGCTGGTACCTTTTTCTTGGGCCCTTCAAACCAGTTTTCCAAGGTTTTGAAGGGCAACTCACTTTGCAGATCCAAAATCAGCAGCTGCGTTTCGACAACAATCTGCAGTTGTGGATGACTGACGGTGAGGGCGAAAAGATGCCGAACAAGCGCTCTTTGGGGTGAAAGGGCAGAGTCGCGGAGAGTAGGTTGAGTAAATAATTGTTACTGGGCCCATGACTGGTAGGGTCCAGCCTTGTGCAGTTCCCTCTCCATATTCTCCATGATTCATGGTAAGCAAGGATTTTTAGTGTGCAAACATCGTTCACCGATTGCACTCTGTGTTTCAAGTTTGAGATGATCCCGGAGGGAGGTGTTGAAAGGTATTGAAAGGTATTGAAATGTGAAGGATTTGTCCCATTTTGGTGACTTGGTCGGCTTGGTCTGGATGCCGTTGGCACCAGGGCCTATCCGGGGCAAACCTTTGAACAACGCCCGGGGCCCAAACATCTGGCGAAAGCTGAAGAAAGGTGGGTGCCATCCAGTGTCCATTGAGTCCACTCCTAACGAATGAGATTCCCGAAGGTTTCTCTTGGTCAATCTAGGTACCTCAGGAGAAATCTGAAGTTGATGGCTTGAAGAGGACGTTCCTTTCTGATCGCTCTCTGGTGACATCAAGCACAGGAATTCTATCTGCCATTCTTACCGCCTATGAGAAGGGAATTCCAAGGGTTTCGGCCCCATTTCCTTGGAATGATTGCTTTGACATTTAGACTTTGCGCCAAAAATGTTGGCTCAAGTCAGAGATTGGCCAAACAAATCTGGACTTCACCAGCTGTCTTTGAAATCCATGATGTACCTCTTCATATGCCTCCTATCATCATTCCTATCAATTGCTGAAGCCTTGAGACCTCAGTCTGAGCTCTTTGCTCGAGAACTTCCGGATTGGCAGCCGTTGATTGAGACTTGGAAAGCCAAGGGCGGAAAGCATGCCAGTGCCTTGCCAAAAGCTGGTTCAGTGGGGCCTGGGTACTGCACCACTGTATACCACTGTATACCACTGTATACCACTGTACCATACTGTACCACTGTACCATCAAATTTCACTGGGTGAGGAAAACTATGGTAAATCCGAGGTTTGAGTTCTTTGAATAGTGTTTGATAAAGTGTGTGGTAATTGTTTGATAGAAAAGGCTTCCATCGATTTGTCGGGGTGTATGTAGCACTGAATGAGTACCCCGATCACCCTGGGTCCTTTGGCTTTTGAAAGAACAGGTTTTCATCTTGTTCCCCTAGCCCTAATGATCATTGGAATCAAATGACGATCAAATAACTTTTGAAGACCAGGCGCTTGCCGGATTGGCACAATCAATTTGACCGATGGAACTGGCGCGAGATTGCAAGTCTATCATAGTCTATCGATTTTTTTGGAGGATGGCAGGCATAGCATATAATACGCATATTTTTCACACTGCTGGTGGCTTCAGATAAAATTGATTTACATCCATTACATCCTTACATTGCCTTACATCTACTCCCAAGTGGATATGGATCCAGCCAAACCGGAACCAGAGGTGATGTGGTGGCCAGCTACAAGACGCTGAAACCCGCACCCACCAGCGACTTCCGAAAGATTCGACGCTACAGCAAGGTGCTGATGCAGAAGCTTCGCCGACAAATCTTGACGCCCTGGACAACAGATGACTATGCCGTGCTGTCAGTGGCACAAGGGACACTGGATTAAAATGGATTGAAGCAGATGTTCAGATATGTTATGATATGTTCGCTCTATTTTTTGTAGTGACGTATCTACATGAGGTAGTTACTTCAACATCGCTAGTTCATTTTCCCGGTGTCTTATTGCCCTTCCTTGTGGTTTGATGTCTTCATGCCACGTAACACATGCTTGCCTCAACAACACAACTAGTCTTTTCTTCCATGTGCTTCCCCTTTCGGCCAGTATTTTACCATATACCATATATCACTAGGAATTAGTCCCATCTCAGAATGGATGATTGTTGCCAGAAAAAACCGGCCACCCATCATCTATCCCATCTAGGTGGCCACATCAAGTTATGATTTTTCCTTCGCCAACTTCCCATGGTTTTCCCATGGTTTTCCCATGGTTTTCCCATGGTTTTCCCATGGTTTTCCCATGGTTTTCCCATGGTTTTCCCATGGTTTTCCCATGGTTTTCCCTTGGTTTTCCCATGGTTTTCCCATGGTTTTCCCATGGTTTTCCCATGGTTTTCCCATGGTTTTCCCATGGTTTTCCCATGGTTTTCCCGTGGTTTTCCCATGGTTTTCCCATGGTTTTCCCATGGTTTTCCCGTGGTTTTCCCGTGGTTTTCCCATGGTTTTCCCATGGTTTTCCCATGGTTTTCCCATGGTTTTCCCATGGTTTTCCCATGGTTTTCCCATGGTTTTCCCATGGTTTTCAGGACCTATCGCATCCTTTGGCTGCCCAACAGCACCGGTCGCACCGGTGTCCTCTACACCGTGGGCCTCGGGCCCTGCATCGGCCTAGCCATCGAGGCCACCAGCGACACCGGCGCCGGAGCCAACGGCTCCCTGGTGGCGCTGGCGCACGCGGACTCGGACACGGCGGTGGCGCAGGCCTTGGAGGAGATGACGCGGGAGATCCACGCGCTGGCGCCTGGAAAGGTGGGGAAAACCGTGGTGGAAAACGGTGGAAAAATGGTGGAAAAATGATGGAAAAATGGTGGACAAATATATGGGAAAAGAAATGTGGAAAGATAATTACTGGTTGTCGGTGGTGACTGGAACCATGGAATTTTGAATGACTTTCCATATGGGAATTTCATAATGCCAACTGACGAACTCATATTTTTCAGAGGGGTGGCTCAACCACCAACCAGTAATTATGTGGAACAGGATGGAAATAGATGGAACAGTTGGGTGGGTTTCATTCTTTGGCTATGGAAGAACAAAGGATTTGAAGATAAAATTATCTCACATGTTCATACATGTTCGGCATGTTCATAGACAATGGGTTGCAGGTGGGAAAACAATAAGATGTATGGGTTGGGCTTGACAATTTAAAGGGTTCCAAAATCCCAGGTGGTGAAGATGTCTTTGACACTAATTGGAGGTCGTGTATCAGCTCAAGGAAAGGTCCGTGCTCAGTTCGCCAGCATTTTGGACAGCATGAAGAATTTCCAAGAGAACTCCGAGATGTGTACCTTGCTAAGTCCTGGTGCCATTGCTGGTGGAGTGGCAGCTGGTTTGGTGGCCACCAAGCCACTACCCTCCTTAACCAACAGCTCCAGCGGAGCAGTGGCCTGTGCTGAGGAGTTGGTGAAGAACATCAAACGAGATGATAGCGGGGCACAGGTGGCGGCAATGGGAGGAAAACTCAAAACTGGCTCTCTGCCAACTGCTTGATCAGATTGAAATCTCTTAAAATCTGCAGATTTGCTTGACATCTACTTGAAATCTGATGACAATCAGCTGGAGATTAAAAAAAGTGCGCAGTTGGACGATGTTGGCAGGGGGGAAGTGGGGAAATTCAAAATCACCGAAGCTGCAAGAGCCCACTCGTAAAAAGGTGGTATAGCGACTAGCACTTTGACATTTACAGTCAGTCCATAGGTCCATAGGTCCATAGGTCCATAGTCCAATTCTCAAGAAGGGGCTTGGAGATGTTTGGAGCATGATTTGGTCCTCCAAGGATGACACGTAAGCGAGCAAGTGCTGAAAGCTTGGATCATTAGACAGCCTGAGAGCCTTCAAGGATGCTTTGTTGGTTTCTGGTCATATGTGTGGTGTGGATGTTTTGGTCATTTGTGTTTGCGTCATGTTTTCCCAGAATAGCAAGATAGGTGTCCTACAGCTGATGGGGAAGCAGACATCAAAACTACGTTTCGGACGTGTTTTGATTGCTTATTGGATGCTCGCATGATGACATGTAAGCGAGCTGCACTTGAGTGCAAGTGTCACGCCTATTGCTGCCACTTGCAAGTGCTGAAAGCTTGGATCATTAAACGTCTGAGAGCATTCGCAGATATGGAGTGCGTTGTCAGTTTCTGATCATTCTTCTCGTGTCCCATGTTCTTTAATGTAGCAGTTGGTAGGCTTTGTTGGCATGTCCTAGGGTCCCTAGAACTGATACGAAAGTAGACGTCAACGCCAGTTCTTGGATTTTTATTGGTTGCTCGCATGATGACACGTAAGCGAGCTGCACTTGAGTGCAAGGGTCACGCCTATTGCTGCCACCTGCAAGTGCTGAAAGCTTGGATCATTAGACAGCCTGAGAGCCTTCAAGTATGCTTTGTTGGTTTCTGGTCATATGTGTGGTGTGGATGTTTTGGTCATTTGTGTGTGCGTCATGTTTTCCCGGAATAGAATGGAATAGCAAGATAGGTGTCCTGCAACTGATGGGGAAGCAGACATCAAAACTACGTTTCGGACATGTTTTGATTGCTTATTGGATGCTCGCATGATGACATGTAAGCGAGCTGCACTTGAGTGCAAGGGTCACGCCTACTGTGGCCACTTGCAAGTGCTGAAAGCCTGGATCATTAGACAGTCTGAGAGCACTGCATCAAAGATCATTTACAAAGCGGCGGTGGCAGCGCTTCTACGGACACCCTTGAAGGGGGGGACATGTGACATGGCATGGTTAAGTAACAAATGAACAATGAAATTGGATATCATGATATGTGTGAAATTGTCAGAATCTAACATGTAATTATATAAAATCATATAATTATGTAAAGCGTAGACCCATCATCATCTACCGATATATGTTGATATCATGAAATATCTGAAGAATTAACACATTTTAGGTTAACAGGTTATGTGCCATTTCATGAGATTTGAATAAACATATTTGTTTATTTGAGAGGCAACTTGATGTCCAATTTCTTCTCAAAAGTACTTGGGCTTAGCCATGCGCTTGCCGCTTGCCATAAGTCGGTCCACCATGGTCCACCGGCAGATGATACCGTAGCATCCAAAATGATCAAAATGGAGGTTTTTTGAGCAACTGCAAAAGTGTGAAAAAAAAAGGCTAAAACGCATACTGTAGCATTTTTAGCCAGACTTTGACAGCAAAGAATTTCGAATTCGTTCAGATGAAAGTTCAGTTGGACGTTGTGACTTCCAGTTGATTTGCACTGAAGCTGAGCTCCCGATGTGTATCCTTGAAGTGGCGGACAATTGACACCAACTGACTTTAGGGGTGGACTTTCGCCTCAAGGATGAGCTCCAATAACTTGAGTTGTGACATGACCGGAGTGATGACTGACTAATGGTAGCTTCGCAAAGTATCAGAATC
>Ga0126342_10013896_pt1 | contig 14237 bp, 13 predicted proteins | sample Cyp1metagenome_FD_92528 | JGI IMG/M metagenome (GOLD analysis project Ga0126342, IMG submission 92528) | Coral microbial communities from Lord Howe Island, Old Settlement Bay, Australia - Cyphastrea 1 metagenome | ecosystem: Host-associated > Invertebrates > Cnidaria > Coral ...
AAAAAAAGGAATAGAAGCAAAGAAGCAGAGAAGCACTGCAGGAGGCAATAGAGTAAGCAGGAAGAAATCCAAAAAAAAATCCCTAAACTAAAAAAAAAAAATCCCTAAATAAATGGCCCTCCCCAGGAAAATACCCTCTGGTTATGTCAAACATAGCTATTGAAAATAGTCATTTAGTGCGTGGATTTTCCCATCAACAATGGTGATTTTCCAGTTCGTTATGTAAAGGTTTACCAGAGGGTATGATTTTCCTAGCTATCTTACAGTAACCTCCATTTAGCTCCGGATTCGCCAGCCAACACGTTTCATGACACCAGTCCGGCAGCATCCCATCGATCCTGTCGGGGATTGCAGCGGATTTTCTTCGGCCGCAGGCAAGGGGGTGCCATAGGTGCCTGAGATGGGCCTGCGGGCCCCGCAATCTTTGCAGCTGATATCACCTCAGCAGGATCGATAAAAAAAACGATGAGGAACGATGAGGAACTGGGGTTCACCAAACTAACCAAACCCCAAACCGGATCCTCCGGATCCAGCTTCGGCTTCGGTCCCGATTTTCATGGCCCCCAGGTCTCATCTAGACATGGGTGAACTTGTGATGATCCCCTGATCCGTTTGCCAGTGATTTTCTTTTTGGGATGATCGTTCCCACAAAACCCGACTCTTTTTTTATGGGTTTCATGCCAATGACATAGGGATGATCTTGGATCCCTATAGATCCCTGATTTTCTGGATTATATACTATCGATTTAAAGTTGCCAAAGTCACTAGAGAAAAACCATCCCATACCATCCCCAATTTGGCCATAAATGGGTGGTATAAACCATCAACATATGGGCGGTTTTGTGTTATTGCTTTAGACTAACATATTGGCCCACAGCAACACTTGCCTACTGAAGCTGAAGCGGCACCGCATGGCACCCTCTGACTAACATGGCTATAGGAGATCACCACATTGTAGTAGGTACATCATCGAACTAAATGGCTCATTTTCCATTGCTATGTGAAATTACGGAATGGCTCAAAAGCCACCGATCAAAATGGTGATGACTGGGGGATGGTAAGCATGACAGCCAGTTTTACCCACATTACCAGTACCTCATGTTTCATCATGTTTCAATCCATTTTTGCCACTGAAATGGTCTGTTTCCCAACAGTTCCTCCCAAGATCCTACGACAAGTCACGGGAAAACTGCACCTTTTTGCAGAACTGGCACGGCCAATCTCCCGGATTTCGGGCGTTGGGCCCCGCGAGGGCCAGAGTCGTCACAGCTGGAGCAGCCATAGCGTTGCTGCCCAGGGCGTGATGGGGGAACAGTGACTTAATCAAACAAGTGGATGCAGGTATAACATATATCTACGTGTATATGATATATCTATATTTATAACTTATAACTATATCTATGCAATACAGAGAGTATATATATATATATATATGTGTGTATGTATATCTCTAGCTACATATATCTAAATATGTCGATATATGGTTGTAAATACCAGTTACTGTAAAACATTGTTTTGGTAGGTTCTAGGGGTGTGAGCATATCTATCTATCTATCTATCCATCTATCTATCTATCTATCTATCTATATACATATAGATAGAGATATAGATATGTGTGTGTGCGCATGTGCGCATATATGTGTACATGTATGTATGTATATATATATATATATGCATATATAATATAAATAATTATATAAATTGGTGTGTGTGTGTGCGTGCGTGTGCATGTGTGGGGCTGAACATGTTCAACTGAGCTGTGTGAAATGATGTGGGTAATGCATGGTTTTGAGGTCATGATGATGAAACTTGTTGAAGATTAAAGGGATCTTGCTGAAGCAGCGTGAAATCGACATGTCTCCGTGCCGTCTCCAGGGTTCGGTGTTTCTCGCGGTGACAAAACTGCTTGAGCCTGATGCCTTGCAAAACTCCTCCCTCGAAGCATGTCTCAAGCCCAAAATGTACGTTTCATGAACCCAAAAATCGTTTGATAGGTATCCTCCATTTTCAGACCCACCCACCTGTCCAATCAAGCTGGCTTTATATCCAACCATATCCAACCATTTCACCACTAAACCATGGTTTTCATTGGTTTTGTACCGCTATCATTTGATGATGAGTATCACAACGAATCAAAGAACATAGAAAAATACAGTCCTATCAAAATATTGATAAATGCGGCAATCTGGCATCACTATGGAAAATCACAGTTTCTGGTGCGTGAACCATCGAACTGAATGGTCCCCATTTTCCCTATGTTAAATTGCCCGTGCCGGGCACATGATAGATAATTTATGATATTATTTCATTTAGATCATTTAGATGATAAATGATAAATTTCATGATAAACCCATGATAAATTTCATTAAATTTCTATAGATGATAAATGGCTTTGATCATTTAGTAAACCATCAAAGCCATGAGAATTTTCCCATCACTTTCCCCATCACTCGATGATTTTTTGTAGCTCTCAAGCTCCATCCATTTCCTCCGCTGGAACCGCTGATGCCACTGGGTGCCGCTGACGAGGTGAAGGCCAGACATTCTGGCGACGGCGGTTCGGCACCTGAGAAAATCGGGTGGGTTAAATCCCATGGGAAATCCCATAGATTTTTGGAAGTAAAATCCAGTAAAATCCCATCATGAATGTGTAGGTTTATAATGGTTTAGTATGGTTTAGTCTGCTGGGAAAATCATCGTAACGAAATCATCTGTAAAAGATGATTTTTCATTGCCATCTTTGATTCAACACGAAAAAGGGTCAGCAATTTTGCACAGATCTTTGGAAAACCAGGCCATGGATTTTAAGATGTTCTTTAGCTGGTTGGTGGGATTCGAACCATCTTGAAAAATATGACTTCGTCAGTTGGGAAGGATGACATCCCATATATTGTGGAAAAATAAAAGTCATGTTCCAAACCACCAACCAGTTACCCATAGGATCCATGTATGCTATATATGATGACATTTACCATCAATATACCCCAAATGTTAGCATATATATACCATACATTGATCCTATGGGTTAGAAATTCCTAAAAACTCCGATGCCTCTGCAGTATTTCCACAGCTTGGACGACCAACTGGACCCATGATGGATGACAAGGAAGTTTGGAGTTTGAAATCTGGTTGGTGGTTTCAAGCCCTCTGAAATTTAAAATATTAGTCAGTTGGAGCTACTATTCCCAATATATGGAAAAAATGATCCACACCACCAAGTAGAAATGATATTAATATATATTCATGCGCTTAGGTGCTCAGTTTTCACACACCCAAATCATTAATCCGGACCTTGTCATAAGGGCTTACATGGATATGAATATAAGAATATTAATCTAGTGATTATCTAATGTATTTTTTTTGGATTCAGGAAACAAACATGAGATAAACCCGCGTCGTTCTATCCGCCGCGCCACGAAAAGCAGCAATGAAATCTCCGTTCCGGCGTCGCCTGGCAGAGCCCTGTAAGGGTGGGAAATTCACCAAGCAAACATTCGGGATATTGATCAAAAATGGTAGTCAATGGAAAAAATTGTTTGAATCCATAATAATCCATAATATATATATATATATATTGGACATTGATCACATACGATTATCTATATATAGTTATAATATATATATAATATGATTATATATGTATAATCGATGGTAATGGTACTGACGTTGTTGGCATTCAACAATGCCTGGGGAATGCAATCTGGTGATTGCAGCCCCCTTTCCGGTCTGAAGTGGATTATCGCAGTGGGATCGGTTGACTTTCAATATTGAATCTCAGCGCAACCATGTGGAAGAGATTATTCCTTCTACATGCTTCCACTTAGATTCAATATTGAATAGCAGCTGATTTTTTTCAGTTACCCTCTGGTAAACTAACATAGCTATGGAAAATCACCATTTTTAATAGGTAAATCCACTATTTCTATGGCCATTTACCATAGCTATGTTAGTTTACCAGAGGGTACCCGAAAAATCAAACTTGGCCATGGAACATCCAGGGGGTTTGGTTCGCTGGGAAAATCCCAATGGCGGATCAAACTCAGCCGCGACTAAGTGTCCCGGCAGCTCGTAGCGTCCCCAACCTGTCACCATCGCAGCGATTTGAGTGTATTTATATCACCCTCTGGTAAACTAACATAGACCCTGGCAGATAGGGGTTGGAAGACTAGTTTCCATTAAAAATGGGTGATTTTCAGGGTCTATGTTTATTTACCAGAGGGTATATATGGCAAATATAAATGTATACCTATAGGTATACATATCATATCTAGATCTAGAATGATCTAGATTCTTAGGATGGATCCCACATGATAAACCCTGGGATCACCTACCATATGGAAAATGACCTTTTGTAGTTGATTTACCTATTCAAAATGGTGATATCCCGTAGCCAACTGTTAGATTACCAAGTACATAAGATCTGGATTATCTATATCTATAGCTATGTATAAATAAATATTATATATATATATATATGTGTGTTCTATAATTTCTCATATATACATAGATATATATATATATACACTATATTATGTATATATATATTATATGTGTGTGTATTCTATCTATGGCTATCTCACATGGCTGACGACACTGTCCTATTCTCAAAAAAAAACTCCGGCCTACGCAGCTTAGGCGACCTCCACGGAGCTCGCTGAGGGCCTGGGCGGTGAAATCGACTGCTGATAGATAATCTGATGAATATATACCCTCTGGTAAACAACAACAGAACTATGGAAAATCACCATTTTTAATGGGAAAATCCACTATAAATAGCCATTTTCAAGAGCTATGTAACAAATTACCAGAGGGTAATCTTTCATTACATTACTATCTAATTCATGTGTTTAACAATGTGTTTACAAAAAATATGTATAATAATGTATAATATACATCTACTGAATTCTAATGATTGGCCTTGAATTTTCGAATGAGCTATGAAATGCTGGTATACATAGTCAATCATAGTCATGTTAGATAAGATGATATAAGATCTTATAAGTAACCATTGCAAAAACATGGACATGGGGGTAACCAGCCATGACAGCTTGGAGGTTTCAACATGTTTCAACCTCCGGGTTGGAATCCCCAATTCATCTGGTAAAAGCGAGCATGGTTTGTGCCTGGTAAAGCTTGCCATTTTACTCATTTTACTTGTCATATCAGAACTCGGAGCAACGAATCAACATGAATCAACAAACAAGCCTCGCGATGCCGGCTTGTTTGGATGTATATGTCACCCATTTGCGCGTTTTTTTTCCCATAGTTCTCGCCCCATATCCCAGCTTATGGGGCTTATTGGGGCTTAAATTCCCCAACAAATCAACCCAATTGCACCCCCATGGACGGAATCACCAGGAATCATGGTCAAACTCCATCCGAAAATCCCTGTCACCGCGGCCAAGGGTCTGCTTTGTGCCAATGGTTGGCCCTGCTCACACATGGCCTTGGGGGATGCACGTCACCGACGTCACCGACGTCACCACAGCAGAGCCGCTGTTTTTCGCCTCAATCCATACTATCCAACGATGCCGAAGACTTTGCTTCAGAATCTTCAGTGCCAACCATCATTCGCTTCACCATCAACAATGCCATGGCATGGTAGTGCATCACCTGCGGTGGTAAGTCCATGTGTTTCATCTCCTCCAAAGCCTTGGAAAGTGGCATTTTTCGCACCAATGAAACATTGGGGAAACATGTGATGAAAAACGTTCAGATCCATACGATTTTCAATCAAAACAGTTGTTGTTGAAAACCTCAACTTGTTTTAAAACATTCTCATTTTTGGTGGCTTCGCGAACGGGAGAATAAGCATTCAAAAAATCACCTAGTCAAAGGATGATTTCTGGTGGATTCGCCAATAGGAACATCATTTAATTAACATCAAGAAAAACACATTTCATGAATTTCATGTGGTTAAAGCAATAACAAACTATCCTCCAAATTACTATAAATAGGTGGTATAAACCACCAAAAATGGGGTGGTTTATTATCGTTTTAACCACATTTACTGGCTGTTGGTTTCCACCCATCCCATGAATATCACTGTAATCAATTGAGATCATCCTAGGTGTAGATCTTCAACATGCTTCAATAATCCATCTGTTTCCAGCAACATGCCAGTTGGGATGGTTAAAAAAAAAACACGCACAAAACACATCTAAAAACAACACAAAACAGATTTTGAAACCAACATTTCGATGGTAAAATCAATGAAATCCATTGAATTCCTCCATTTTGGAACCACCAGCCAGGTCCAGCCAGTCATTTTACACCAGCCATGCAGCCCTCAGTGTGGGTTGCCCCAAGGACTCCGGCCAGCAGCGCGCATGCACATGCTGAGCCCTGCTGGTGACTTCTGCCATGGCCCACAAGAGGCGGCAACCGTGCTGCAGCAGGGCATTGTTGGGGCACACCGCCATGGCCTAGCGGCCTAACATTTACCCGGCCTGGTAAACGTTTACATAACGAACTGGAAAATCACCATTTTGAATGGGAAAACTCAACTATTTCTATGGCCATGTTCAATAGCTATGTTTGTTTACCAGAGGGCAAAACACTCCCAATGGTCGCTGGTGAAGAGTGAACCCATAGTAATTGGCCATGATTCATGACACAAATCCACATGTAGATCATTTCTGCACGTATGGTGAACTATGAGGAATTTTGGAGAAACTATAATTGAGCAGAATTAATCGTAATTATTCGAATATATATATATAATATCCGTGTGTATAAAAATGTATTTGCAATTAGAGCTCATTATGGTCAATTAAATAATTATAATTATATATATATGTGTGTGTGTATGTGTATATATATATGTATATGTATACTGTATATACTACCACATTTTTCAATAAGTATAATCGTCCCATCTTAGTCTCCCCATTTTTTCGCGGCCTGCAACAGGGCTGGCACGTTATGCAGTAGCGCCTTCACTGCTTCGAGGCCCGTAGGGCACCTCTGTAGCCACAATGCTGCGACGTCGCAAACAAAGCCCAAGGTATGGCTGGAGTGGCTGGAGAGAGCCACTTGGATGGACCAATCCTTGGAAGTTTGGAAGTTTTTTCTGGGATTCCTATGGGGATATCATGGTTTTTTATGGGAGTTCTTATGCGGATATAATGGAATTCCTATATATATATATAGATATCATTAATTTTCAATGTGGTGATATGATGGTTATGTGTTGTGGGAAGCTCGATGGGATATAATTTGATCTGATATCACAGGTCGCTGAATTGAATCAATCGTTGGAATATAACTGAAACCGAAACCATGGAATAATTGGAATATATAATTTATATATATATAATATATATCTCATGGAAATTCATCACCAATCTTGGGTGGCCCATGGTGGCCCCCTTTTATGGAAAAAAACAATCCGCATTGTGTTCCATCGATTGGATGGTTTTAAAATCAACACCAAACGACCATGTTGGATTAAAATATATTAAAATTAATGTTTGCTCAATGGCACTTTCAGCATCAGAATGATTGTAATTGCGTAAGGTGCATGGAACCCTACTACTCATAAGAATTGGATTTCTCCCCATTTTTCTCATGGCTGGATGAACTTTCACCCAAAATCAAACCGCTCCCAGCATCAAGGGCTTCCGACAGGAAATGACCGTCCAGACCATCCTTCCAGAAGGTGGAGGACCGGCTTTCACCATATAAAGTTTCAGCCATCAATCCTTAGATTTGCTATGATTTGCAGAGGACCCTGGGGACCATAAAAAATAGTTTCAGCCATCAATCCTTAGATTTGCTATGATTTGCAGAGGACCCTGAGGACCATAAAAAATGATGTCCCCAAATTTTCTGCGCAACGAGCAGAGGGAGAATCTACACCGATTCTACAGCAACCCAGGTGATTTTCATGGATTTTCCCAATTATCATCCCAAGGTTTTTTTTTCCGTCAGAGCATCACCACAATCCAATGTTTGATACCGGGTAATGCCAATATCTATCCATCAATCTGAAGCAAATCCATCCCAAAAAACACATTCCCCAAAAAAAGGAAGTCGACCTCAAGCACACATAGAAAAACATATGAGCCAACCAATGAAACACATGCTAAAAACACATCAGCTCAACCTTTCCAGATCTTGAACAAAGCCATCGAGTCTGAAGACATTGCTGGCCAACTGGTCATTTCGATGTCGTCTCAGGATCCGCCAGATTTCGTGGTGGCCGTTCCTCTGAATCAATTCCTGACAGCTGTCATGATCATCCACCAGCAGCCACAAGGCTTCCAGGGATTTCTCCAGAACCTGGGGATCCGGGGATGAGTGAAAACCCTATGATTTTCCAGCAGTTTTGATGGGGATTTTTCATGATTTTCCATAGATCTTGCGGCGATGAACATCCATCAATCCCAGCAATTTTATGCAATGTTGCTGTTTTCGACTGGTCTTTTTGACAGATTTTGACATCAGAAATTAGATGATTTAGATGGAAAACCTCAGGTCTCTTCGACTTCAACATGTCGATGGAAATCCGGATGCCGCCCAATCTGCAGGCATCCTCTGCAGCGTCATGACCACCATCCCTCAGTACTCCGTTCAGGGTGTGCAGCTGCAGCAATTCATCGGAGCTCGCAGAGGCCAAGTTGGCCAAGATGCTATGGATGTCTTTGGGCTCCTTAGGAACTGGCAAAATACCGGTAATTTGTTACAGTTTGCTATTGAAAATTGCCATAGAAATAGTGGATTTACCCATTCAAAATGGTGATTCTCATAGCTATGAAACAAATTACCACAGGGTAATGGCTTTTGTTGGCCATGAAACGTGAGGAAAAAAACATCATACCTCCCAATAGGTTCCCCCAGTGCTTTTTTGGTGGCTTCAGCCATGGAATCACAAGGGAAAACAGCTCAAGATGAAAAATCACCCGAAAATCGACCATTCCCCAGGGCTCTGTGATATCAACGACTTCAGTCACTGACGTCGTAGCATCTGGATCCAGCAGCCACTTAGCTCTGGCAATGGGCCGTGCGATCTGGTGCTCTTCGAAGTCTTGGGGCTGCTTGTCACGTCCCATGGCGCGCCGAGGGCTGAGTTGCAGGGGAAGCTGAGTGGGGATCACTTCTGAACTTGTGAAAACTACAATCCAATGAACCCCCAAGTGTCATGGTGTTTGGACATATATCCGGTGTATCATGGTATATCTATTCTTCTTTGGAGCACGAATCTGCGCATATGTAGAGGTTCTGCCGGGCAAGTCTAAGGAAAATATGCCCAAAAAACATCCGGGGTTTAGCGGGCAATGTGCTGAACATCGAAGAAACCCGAGCTTCAATGGACTCCTTGACATCCTTAAACAAATCAGTGACTGCTAGGTTCCATTATCTAAAGTTGACCGAAGAAAAATTCAGCATTCTGTCTTGTGATGTTTCTTTTGTTTTCCAATGTTTTTCCATTGAACATGACAATACCCAACTGGTTGGGACACAGAAGAACTATCGAAACCGAGAAGCAGAAATGGCAACAAATTCCATTCAAGCAATTCCAAATCAAACAGACACATTTGATCAACTGCTTTTGCCTTTCGGAGTTCCCACTCTAAGTCAGGACCTAGCAACCTGGATGTCACAGTGGTTGCAATTACTGACTGCAAGCGCAGCATGCTTAAGGCACCAATGATCCACATCATCCACATCACCGTAGCCATCGAATCCTCCCTTTCTCCCCTTTCTCCTAAATCGAAAAAAGTGGCTCACCATTTTTCAGACCTGAAGTAAAATCATGTAGGGTGACCTAAATCATCCTAAATCATCCTAAAGCCATATATCAAATTACCCTCTGGTAATTTAAAATAGCTATTGAAAATGGTGATTTATAGTGGATTTACCCATTGAAAATTGTGATTTGCCATAGTTATGTTAGTTTACCAGAGGGTATATCCATTTTTATGGTGATTTTTATGGTGATTTTCATGGTGATATCCAGCCTCCAAAACATCGCCCCAAAATGCCAGGAGCCACACCGCGCTCTCAACAGCACAATGCGAGGTGGTCCCTTGGGCGCGCACGACGCTCCACAAGGGAAAATCACGGGGGTAAAAACGTCGGCGTGTTCTGGGTGGATTTCGATCTTTCTAGGGAGGAAAGATTGAGAGTTTCCCCCATGGAACCTGGGGTTAATGTGGGTGAATAGGATTTGACACTCATATTTTAACAAAACATCTTTTTAGTATGGAAACATCATATTCTACAGTTCAATATTTTACACTAACTTCCATCCTTTTAGTTTGCCAAAACAAGATTCAAATCTCGGGGATTCAACCGTAATGGAAACAGCAAAAAATCTCGTCCGTGTAAGGAGAAAAACCATCACTTTCGAAGTGGCTCCTGTGGTATCTGTGTCATATTGTGTCATGATATGTCATGATCAATTTCTTGAAAACATACCATGACACATGTTGCAATCCCTGGATTCCGATGGGCTGTTCCCAGCATCTTGAAAAGTTCCGAATCCTCCTAAGAGTTTGATCTGGTTGCTGGTTTTAACATGTTTTAACCCCTCATGTCGGTCATCTCAGGAAAAATCATCCCTTTTGATCCCTTTTGCATGCTTGAAACACAAGAATAACATTTGAAACAGCCAGAGATGTTCCGATCAATCTGAGCTGGTCAGACCCAGCAGCCAGGCATAGTGACCTCACTGGAATGATGGGAGGTTTCGGGAAATCACCAGATGTTCTTGCTTCAGGTTGGGGAATTATCTTAGTTCACCTAGAAAAATGTAGCCTTTTTCACCTTTTTCCCTCTTAAATTGCTCAATTAGATATTAATAATGGCGACACAACTGTGGTATACTGGGGGAGAATTTAGGGATATATGATGATAAATATCCAACCCTTGAGGGTATAATCCCATCCCCTGTTCATATCACAGTTTTTTACCGCCCCTTTTTTTCATGGTTCCAACGATGTAGTTTCCCTACTTTTCACTATGCCACTATGGGGCTCTTTAGTATCTTTAGGGGGATGGGATTAACGGATTTAACAGTGAGAAAAATAACCACCAGAAATTTATGAAACGTCTTTCTATCCTACCTTCTGGTTATTAAGAAATCCATAGTGGTGAATTACTCTATCTTTTTGGGGGATCCAGCCTGGATATACTATGACAAAAACCACCAATCCAAGTGGAAAAAATACGGAATGCATGGCGCACGCGGCCCCATTTTGGCTTGCCTTGTTCAAGCTGCTCCAGGGGGATAGGATTGTACATCATCTGGTTGGTGGTTTTTCGCCAACCCCTCTGAAAAATATGAGTTAGTGAAAGTCAGTTGGGATGATTTTTCCATTCCCAACTGTTTCTGGAAAGTCATTCAAAATTCCCTGGTTCCAGTCACCACCAACCACCATTTCTGATGGTCAAATTTCCAACTTCTGGGATCCACATGAAATGTCGCTTTCTGGCATCAATGGGATACCCTCTGGTTATTTCACATAGCCATTAGCCATGGAAGCCATGGCCCATAGAAATAGATGGTTTACCTATAACAAATGGTGGGTCTTTCAATGGCTATGTAACAATAACCAGATGGTATTTTTCGAGATATTCATGGCATATCAATGGACATACAGGGAATATCAATGGGATATTTTTGCAACGGAAAACCTCATCATTTCCCAACGTTTCCCAAGGTGTCCCACCGGGAATCAAACCCTGGTGACAATGATGAGGTGCCGTGCCAGAGAGGCACCTCGCACCTAGGGATTCTGCTGGGGATGGGTCGAAGAACCAAACGAAATGCTTGAAAACACAACATCAACAGAAGGGATTTGCAGCTGATTGAACTGATTCTATTCATTGATAATAATTTATAATTATAATCATGTATATATTCATTTATATATTCATTTATATTCATTTAGATTCATTTAGATTCATTCATATAGCTGCTTTTCGATGTCTTTCGTTTCTCTTTCCTTCCCATGATTGGATTTATGATGTGTTCGGAAAGATATGAAAAGAATTGAACACATGCAAGACGATGTGGGCTTGAAGGGAGATTCAACTGCCAGAAATACAAAAGCTCATTTTGCCATGTAATCTCGCTGGTATGAGACATGTGTTTTGGATTGTTTTATATAGGTGATATGGGTATGGGCCAAAATTATTCACGGCATTAACCCTTCTACGTAACCATCCAAAATTGGTGATTTTACCAATGAATAATGGTCTGACATGTCAACCCATTCAAAGAAATAGGTCGTGTCATTGAAAATCATCATATATCATCATCCAAAACATGGTTGAAAATGAACAGCAACAGCCAATGGTTGAAGAAGCATCAAACGAATTATTCAATCTGGACATGTTCACACCCCCCTAGTAACTGTAGTAAAATCATAGAGTTTGACACGTTTGACACATGTTTTGGCCCGTCGATGTTTTGCACCTTTTTCGAAGGGAGCAAGGTTGGGGGAGATGACGCATCTTCCAGTGGGAGTTTGGCGTCCCTTTTGGGAGGCTTCGGATTGGTTTGATCAAGATAGTGGGATGTATCATGATGTATCATCTGCAACTGAAAAATCAATTCTTCGGGTGAGTCAGGTAGGGTTTCCCTGGCGCTGTCGAACCAGAAAATCGTTGGTCAACGAGTCAACGATGACTTTCAATCTTGACAGGGAAGCAGAGCCAGTGGAGTCCCCCAAATTTGGCTCAATCAATCAATGTGAAATGATCAAATACATCAGGTTGCTCCAAGCCTCCAAGTAGTCTGAAGTCAAGACATTCGTTGGGATTGAAATGATTTCATTGGAAAAAAAGGATCACCACTTACTTTCAAGCACACAAGTCTGACATCTTCACTCTAGAAAAACAACATGTCTGAAAAATCACATGCCATAGTCAACACATGGTTTCTGATCCATAAAAGGGACAATCATCAATTCATTATATCATAGGAAATTATATGCCCGCAGCGGTCTCCAATTATGGGATGGAAGACCAAACACCATATACCATAGTTTTGATCATGGTACATACGGAATACTTGCAATTATATCCCATGATTCTTGTATCCCACCCATATCCCGTGAAATATCCCAGAAAATCAGGGTCCCAGGTCTCCCCAACCCAGGAGGCCAATAGCCCTCGTTCCACTTGAGACGCCTCGTCCTAAAATCCATCGGATTTGACCAAATTGATCCAGGATGATCTAGCGGTTCATCAACCAACTCATCAGGATGATCTGCGTTTTGCCAATTGAAGCCATGCTAAAATTTTGCAGATCTCAATCGCCTGCATCGCACGTTGGCATAGCAGTCGGCCTCGGCAACGTGGTTTTCTTCAGCCAACAGTATCAATGTACCATGGTCAAAACTCAAAGCCTGATACAATTGGGATATTTCTCTGTGATACAACTGGGAGATTTCATGGGATATGATATACTTGCCCCAAAAAAAACATGTGACTTACGGTCAAAACATGGTGTTTGGTCATCCATCCCCTATTGGGAGTTTTCTTTTATAGGTATATAAATCACTAGTATGTTATAATGGATTGATGACTATGACTATCCCCCGATACGGGTGTACAATCCAACTCTTGAGCGCCACACGAACGGTTGTGACTGGTGATTTAACAATATTTGTACATGATTCAACCATCACAATAGGGCGTACAAATCAAAAATGACGGGGTTGCGGTGAGATTTTTTTTCATGGGATAACCACCTAAAGGTGGCCCACCCCAATCATGATAATCATGCTATGGTTTATTGAGGGCCCAGTCAGCACCAAAGATCAAAAAAAGGCCCGGGGCATCATCGAACTGCGGGGGGGGGTGGTCGAACCCCCCATGAAAATTCAGTCAGAATCATCCAATATACCCTCCGGTATCCTCCGGTAAACGTTTACAAAAGACTACGGGTCAAATCACCATGCTATTAAAATGGGTCAAAACAACCATTTCTATGGCAATGTTCAATAGTTTTTTGGAGGTTTACCAGAGCGTAAGTCCACATGAAGAGACAGGAAAGCTGGGCCCCCCTTGCAGCATCCATTGAGATCAGGCCTTTGCACAACGGGTGGTTTTTTCTGCACCCGATCCACACTTGAAACGACTCTTTAAGTCAGTCGCCTTGGAAACAAAAAATTACTTTACTTCGTGTGATCCCCACCATGACATTTATACATGTTCTTACTGGCACATCTTCTGGCATTCTATCTGACATATCTTCTGACATTCTATTTGGCATTCTATCTGGC
>Ga0126342_10013897_pt1 | contig 14236 bp, 15 predicted proteins | sample Cyp1metagenome_FD_92528 | JGI IMG/M metagenome (GOLD analysis project Ga0126342, IMG submission 92528) | Coral microbial communities from Lord Howe Island, Old Settlement Bay, Australia - Cyphastrea 1 metagenome | ecosystem: Host-associated > Invertebrates > Cnidaria > Coral ...
AACTCGAAGCGTTGCTGTGACCAACACAGGAATCAAAACATGTCAGGTTGAATATTTTGAGAATTCTCACAAACCCCAAAAATGGTAGTTTCGTCTAGGCGAAATGCTTGTTTTTGAAAATATTCACCAGAATAAGGGGTTAACGGCCTTAAAAACCACATCAAAACATGTCAGGTCAAATTAGTTTGGGAATTCTCAAAAACCTCCAAAATGGTAGTTTCGTCTAGGCGAAATGCCTGTTCTTGAACATATGCACCAGAATAAGAGGATAACGGCCTTAAAAATCACATCAAGCAAAATCCTATTCATCAAAAATCATCCATGATACACCGTTGATCACAAAAAACCCACGGCCTTCTAAAGGCCGTGTTCCTAGTTTTAACCATCTAATTTTTGGGGTAATGTGGGTAACACAATAATAAATCATCCCCCAAAACACAATTTTTTATAGGTGGTATTTTTACCATTCCCAGTCATGGGTGGTTTATGGCATTGTTTTACCCACATTACACCATTTTTGATCTATACCCATCTAGGTTTATTATTGTGTGTATTATATGTTTATTAACTTAAAGGTTATATCTCTAGGTGAGTGAACTATGGTTTTATTATCCCCAACGGTGCACAGGACCCTCAGCTGAAGACTGCCACGATGGAAATCATGAGCGAGGTGTGGCGCTGGGATCATGGGCCAAGTTCGCAGAAAAAAAATGGGAGGATTAAACCATGAACTAAGGGATTTAATGGGATTTTCATGGGATTTACTCAGGTTTTTGGTTGGGGTTTTGGGGTTTTGGTTGGGGATTTCACCATAGAAATCATGAATCAAACTGAGCGAAATCCCACTGTCATCCCTGAACTGAGTCGCCCAGTGCTACTGCGCTACCGCCACAGCCGGGGCGACGAAGAAGATCCAAGCCCCCCCAGTTATGTTTGTTGGTTTATGACAACCCCGTAGGTTAAGAAAATTATATCATTATTATCATTATATTATATATATATATATTATAATATATCCACCATAAACCATTTATGAAACCATTTATGCCACAGTGGAGTCACGCTCACCAACTTAGCTATCCCAAATCAGCTATATATCTATATCTATCCATATAAATGCCAATAAATGCCATGAAATCCCTTTTTTTTCCATAGTTTTAAGTCACCATTTCTCCTATCGCTTCGTAAAGAGGGGCCCCACCTGAACTGCGGATTCTGGAACCCAAGAATGATCTCCAGCAGAAAATGAGGAGACAAAATATCCTGGTTGGTGGTCTGGAACATGGCTGGATTACCCTCTGGTAATTTAACATAGCTATTGAAAATGACCATTTATAGTGGATTTACCCATTAAAAATGGTGATTTTCCATAGCTATGTTAAATTACCAGAGGGTATGACTGTCCATGAAAATATTGGGAATGGAGTGTCATCATCCCAACTGACTTCCGTCACTCCATCATTTTTCAGAGGGGTTGGTTGAAACCACCAACCAGAGAAAGATCCCAAAAAATCCCCAGAATAGTCGCTACAGTGACGAGCTGTTTACCGTGCTTAGATGGTGTTTCTCTAAATTCCTGCTGAAACATTGGATTTCAAACTTTTGATGGACATTGAAGAAAGCTCCATTATATAATTCATAGATAATAATAGTAATATCTATAGATCTATTCCAAAATTTACCAACCATAATTTCCCAATAATAACAATAATAATAATAGATATATGATATACACCCCTGCCCACAATCGATTGCACCATGGATATACCCACGACTTTTCCCACGACTGAAATCTGAATCAGCACCTGCTTTAACTCGTTCGGGAGCGGTTCGGCACCGCGAAGTTCGGTTCCGACTGCTGGGCTCTCTTTAGAGAGACACATCCACCTTCATCCCAGGGTCTTGTATGACCGGAAGTGACATTTAAGCGCTGCAAAAAATGCGCGGAACAACGGGGGTTGTCAAATGGCTCTTTTGAGCCAAGCATCCACACGCTCGGCACATGCCAGTCACTCCACTCGACACGCTCGGCACATGCGCCTGGCACTGGACTCCTCCCGACACTGCTCATAGCCAACTTGCACCTGCCCTTCACGTAACATATTCTGGACAAAACGTCTGAACCATCGCAGCTTCACCCGCAAATTGATATCTTCATGTGAGATATACGGCCGATTGGCCACATCAATCCACTGCTTATTCACTTTGATAGGTCCAGGTTGGCCAAAGGTCAAGTTGAAATCGACAAAAAGCTGTGCAAACGAGGTCCAACAAACTTTGGACGCAGGTTTTGAACACCCAATAATTTTTGTTTGGTTCCCAAAAATCATCCCATGAATTTCCCATAGAATCCCCATATCAATCCATTGAAAGACCATGAATCACCCCGTCCGGACCGCTGGAAACTGCAGGGCAAAAGTGGGGGACCCCAACTGCTGCCGCGCGTGGCCAAAACAGGCCAATGGCCCACGTGGCCCTGTTGTGGCCCTGTTTGGTGCAAGAAATCTGAAATCAGGACATTTACCCTCTGGTTATTTAACATAGCCATGGAGAATGGCCCATTTATAGATGGTTTACCTATTAAAAATGGTGATTTTCCATAGCTATGTTAAATTACCAGAGGGTATATGGTTTCATAAGGACAAGTGGTATATGAATGGGATAATCATGGAATCTTTTTGGGCGAATACTGGATTTACCTTTCTGAATGGGTAAATAATGGAACCTTAAATGGTTTAATAGGGAATATCCTCTAGTAAACTAACATAACTTTGGAAAATCACAATTTTTAATGGGCAAAGTCACTATTCCGACTGGGCCATTTTCAATAGCCCCGAACGTTCTTTCACACACATGGCGAACCTTGGGACATCCCCGGGTTCGAATTATGGCTGGGATCACCACCAGCACGCCATGGCATTCATGGTGGATCCGGAGGGATCTTCGCAGTTGGTTGACTCAAAGGTGAACATCGGTTGCAACTCATGTTCACCAAGAACCAAGACTTTCTCAGGATCTTGAAGGTAGAGGGTTGATACGTTCCGTAGATTCTAGCCATTATCAATTGGCTGAGAGGTTAGAGTTGGGAACGGTTTGAACTTGGGCCCCATGTTCATGTTCATGTGGGAAACATCCCACATTCAGCTGCCGATAGCAGCTACCCTGCAGCAATTGATTAGCTTGCATATTTTTTTCCGTTTGAATGCTTTTCCTGTTCAAAACGGGTTTTGTCAGCCACCCAAGGTTGATATCCACAGAAGTATTCCCATTGTTTGAGCGGTAGCACGCTTTGTGTTGGTTAAAAGACACATTTTTGCTGGTGGAGAAAAAGCATATCTTTGCCGGGCAAACGCATATATATATATGCGTATATTATATAGTTTTTTAAATTAAACAACAGGTTGTCTGAGCGACAACAATCGATCACTATTTATATGGGTTTGTCGAAAATCCGCTGGTTTATGCTACATATATAGGATAAAACCTTCAATTTCTGCACACAACCCGCAATATTATCATATATTAAGTTATATACACACACACACCGTATCACTGTATTCCCACACATCATGCTTGCACACACACGTATATATAATATACATATGTATACAATGTGACATGTATCCCATTGTTTTCCCATATCATGTTTGCTTTTCTATATCTACAAAGTGATTAATTACTGTTAGTATCATTATATAAAACTATATACGTACACATAAGATGACATCCGCGTTGCGACCATTTTTATGGTTGGTTTTTCAGCCATCCCAAATGGTTTATTGATGAACCAAGCTATTTCTGCTCCTTAATCTAGCAGCCTCCTTAGTAACAGGCATGATTGATAAATTCTATGGACTTATAGCCTACTCCTTAGACTTTCCTTGATTGGTTTGTCTTTTCCCTGGATTTTCTTTTCCTTTGTTTCTCCCTTGGAAACTAAACAAAACCAAAGGAAATCACAGGAAACCAAAGGAAATCAAAGGAAATCAAGGGAAACCACCCAGCCCCAAACCAAAGAAAACCAAAGAAAATCAAAGGAAACCCAAAGAAACCAAAGGATACCCTGCTGGGAAGAATGCATGTTCCAGTGATATCCAGTGATGTTACTAAAGACTTCCTATGAGTTAAGTCAGCATTTTTGTTGCTGAATGTTGCTGATTTCCCTGACAAAAATTGAGGTCGGAGCCAGGTGCAACGCGAGATCAAGCAGAAAGAGGCCAGCGAGAAAGAGTCACTACAACTGGATGTGCATTCCCAAGTGGTTTATCAGCCCTGTATAAGCCATATATAATATATATATATATATATAATATATATATAATATATATATATAATAATATATATATATAATATAATATATATATATATATAATATAATATAATATAATATAATATAATATAATATATATATATATAATATTATATATATATATATAAGTTGGGATATAAGTTGGGATATTCCATTCATAGTAGATTATTTCATATGGTTGCTAGCCACTTACCAACTGGAATGCCCTAGGACCTCAACCTCTCAACCTAACCAGCTGAGATCAGCTGGGCCGGAGGGGTTGGGGTCTCCCATGATGGGACAAGGTCATGAAGTATGAAGATATTCCAACATGTGAAGAACATCCAATGAAATATTTTACTGTACATATATATATATATTAATTATATATATATATATGTGTGTTTTCTAGTTATAAACATTTGTAAACTAGCCAACGCTCTTGGTTCTACATGGCATGGCTTGGGGCTCAAAAAAATTGGTCGCAAATTTTCAGATCCTAGGGATCCCCCGTGAAATTCTCTGGGGACACAATGAGAATAGGTTTGGGTATGTATGGCGTTTTATGGGCCCAAGAATCTTTGTTTTTATTCATATTTTTATTGGATTTTTCCTCAATTCATGAATCAATGGATTGGTTTTGTTGGGAAAATTTACTGGTTTAAGCCCCATGATCTTCATGGGAAAATAACTCTGGTTTCCGGTTAGGATTTTCCCTTAAACCAATCCATTGAATTAACCTACCTGGCTTATTGATGTTTCTTTGAGTATGATACCCGAAAAATCAACGGGATATCACAATCAGTAGGACATCGAATGGGCACAATGGCAGATATTATACACCAATAAGTAATCATATTCCAATGATATACATATAATATCTGCCATTGTGTCCAATGATTAGTTGTATAACCAGATGATTTAGTCCAATGATATACATAATATCATATTCCATACATAAATGGATGATAAACCATGCTTATTAGATCTTATGAGTAGTGGTTTTGAGTCATCATCCAGTCATGTATCCCCATTTGGGGAAAATGCATGAAATATCCTCAGTCATATAATTGAGTCATATAGGTACCCTCTGGTTATTTAACAGTTTGCCATGGAAGCCATGGCCCATAGAAATAGATGATTTTCCCAGCTATAAACCTCCATTTATGGTTGGGATTTTCCATGGCTATGTTAAATAACCAGAGGGTAAATAGAATGGAATCACCAATAGAATAGAATGGAAATATCCTCAGTCACATAATATCCTCAGTTATTCAGTTATGTATCCCCAGATATTTTATATATAGGTAAATCGTCGAAGTCAATGGGCCATGGCTTCGCTATGTCACTGGAGCGTAGAGGATCATCCCACGGATCATTCCACAGCTATGGATAGCTAAGGAAAATCACCAAATGTGATAGCTAGATCACGATAAATTACTAGATATCAACACCCAATCCCATGAAAATTCCCATTTTCCCATTGTTAACCATCCCATGGATGGTGAAAAAACGGTGAAATCCCTTGTAAAATGCAAATTTTTCGTGAAAATCACCATGAAAACACCACCAGGCAGCCATCAAGCACCTGAGCTCCAAGTATTGCTCGGTGGCACGGCGCCGCAAGCGTCATTATGGCGCGGGGCCCACGTCGCGATCAGTCGGAGAAGATTTGAGGGGATAAATGCTGGTTTTTTTTATGGGATTTAACCAACAAAAATATGGTGGTTTGAATGGGATAGACCCGGCCTGGTAAACATACAAAAAGCGAACTTGAACATGGCCCAGTCGAAATAGTTGATTTTGGGATCTTTCCATAGTTGTTTGTGAACGTTTACCAGGCCGGGTACAAATATGTAACGACGTCACCTTGACGTCGCGACGATTCTGGTTAGGGGGAATCATCAGTATTCGTCGGTGGTCGTACGAATGGTTGGGTGACCGCAACTGTTGATGGTTTTACCAGTGAAACTATGGAGAATCACCATTTTTAATGGGAAAATCAACTATAAATGGCTTTTTTGTACCAGTGAAACTGGGGATAGAGAATTAACAACAGGAGATTGAAGCAATAGAAAATAGGATCATCCGGATTGTTATCCAACAAAGAGCGGGTTTAAGCCAAGACTGATTCTGGGGATACAACATATGTGTCAAACTCAACTTCGACCGCCAGTGGAGACCAACATACCACATCTAGAACCGTTCTGAAGATCGAGCACTGTTTGTCCATGGTAAAGTTGAGGATAAACCGTTGGATCTTGGGGTGAAAATTGTCAGAACTGAAAGAAAAACACACCAGTTTCAGACGCCCCCAGAACTAATGTAACTAATGTATGTTTGTATTTTATTGTAAAATAAATTATGATAATATCTGGTTATGTGACTGACTTGACCTGGGCAGATGTTTTTTTTTCCACAAAAAAACCTTCATTTCGGAGATTTCCCAGCCATGTTTCCGAAAATCCAAGGTGGCATCTATTCCACCTGGAGTCTTCTACGTTTCTTGTTTCGAATCGATGCTGGGGTGACTGTATGGCTGTGTTTGATATACCCATATAATACATATATAAATTATATACATATATAATTATATAATATATATATATGGGTACATACATAGAATGATAGTTACACTATAGATATTGGCGCCAAGATGCGGCAAGTATCTTAGAGCACCTTGGGATGTTTTTTTTTTTTTTGCGGGTCATACTCAAAGATCATATCATATGTTTTTATTTGATATGACATAATGAAATATAATATGGTATACTGTACTATAATATAATATAATATACTATACTATAATATTATATTATATTTTATTATATTATATATAATATACACATCATATTTGCCAAACATGGCTTCCTCATGCGCACATGCCAGACATGACCACCGAAACGGAGCCCCGTCTTCAATAGGAAAATCATCTCAATATGACAGAACAGCCCCTGGTAATGAAACGCGGCAATGGATGTTTTAATATGTTTTAATGGGAAAATCATCTATAAATGGTGGATTTTTTTCCAATGCCATGTGTGATTTTTTCGGAGGCTATATCCATTGCATTCCAGTGCCATGTCTGATGTATCTCCGAACGACCTGAGACAAACCAAAAAACTGTACAGTATCATATTTGTTTGTTCTAGATTCCTAAAAAATATACTCCCTGTATTGTGCATATATAGATAGATAGATAGATAGATAGATAGATAGATAGATAGATAGATAGATAGATAGATAGATAGATAGATGCATGCATGCATGCATACATACATACATATATATATATAAAGATATTGTAAAAAGATATAAAGTACGTACACAGACCGTTCATAACCACCTGCATCCCCTTTTTTTGGTGACTTTTTTCCGGTGCGGGACCACAGCGGATTAACGACCATGGACCCTTTTGGACCATCATCTGTTGTTTCTTATTGTTGTTGTTGATGATGATGATGATGGTAGTGGTTTATTAATGTTAATGGTTATCTATGGTTATTAATGGTTATTAATGGATGATGATGATGATGATGATGATGATGATGATGTTGCTATATAGTTGTTGTCATTCTCGCTGTTGGTAGCATTCTTGTTATTCTTTTGGTGAGATATAACAATCGCCGATCTAAGAATCACTGCAAGAAAACTATGCTATCATTATTCTCACCAGTATGCAAGACTAATTCCTACAAGATGGGGCACCATAGATATCAAAGCCGGCTTGTAACTCCAATAACTATGGTTAAAGTACACAATTAATTGGGTTTAACCATAGTTATCCATAGTTATTGGGTTTAACCATAGTTATCCATAGTTATCCATAGTTATTATTATGTTATTGAAGTATCAAAGCCGGCTAAGAAACATCACTGGGGGGTGCCACCTTGTACATGGTATCCCTATGATCTTACCAAAAATAACCGGAAAATACTAGGCGGAGTGCAGTTGAGGTCACAAATGGGTATACAATCATGGTTGTAGGGGTTATATATATATATCAACTTCTGAATGTTCTAGCCAGGGTATGCCAAGGTTATACTTAGATGGGCCATGGGAACAGTTAACTTTCTTAGTAATCTAGCTTCTAAGCCATGACAAATACAGAAATATATCATAAGTTATCATATATTATCCCAGCTACTAACCAGTTATATCCTAGTCATATATACAGTATATACAGAAACCTAACCGTTGTAACGTCCAATGGCCCTTGTGGGTCGTCGCGAAAAGGGTTGCCGCGAATGAAGCTGCGAGGATCGAGCTACCGAGATTCCGATTCGGAGGAGGGCAACGATGGCGATGAGCTTTCCGAGGACGACCTAAGGATTTGAGGGGATGGAAACCGAATTGAACCTCTAGAAATGGATTGAACCACCCATGGTATGTTAGAATGGTTTTTTTTTATATATATATATACACCCTCTGGTAAATTAACAGTTGGACCCTGAAAATAGCCTAGTTTTAATGGAAACTCATCTTCCAACCCCGATGACTGCCAGGGTCGAACTGTTATTTTACCAGAGGGTGACCTCTAGAAATGATGGGATTTCATACTTTTAATGGGAAGTTTTTAATGTGTTTTTAATGTGGTTTGCAATGGGATTTAATGGGTTTTAATGGGATTTAAGTGAATGGTTTTGATTTGAACGAAGAAAATAGTGGACGATAGAGTGAAGTGCTAACAAAATTCTACTGACTTGAGTTGTCCAACACAATACTGGCGATCTGAGTGATTTGAGCAACACGATGACGGTGAGATACAATGAATTTTGATCTCGACTTTCTTGCTTTTGATCAAACACATTGCTTTAGATATTGAACGAAATGGGAAAACCATGGAAAAGAAGGAGTGAACCTTGCAAAAATGGGACCAACAAGAGGGGAAATTTGAGCCGGTTGTAATAGCCAATACAGGGTTGAAAGGTGGGTGTGGACAACATCAATCAACATCAACCAACATCAACCAACATCAACCAACAATATGAAATGGGTTTATCTAAAAGAATAACCCGGCCCCCAATTTTAAGTTTGTGTCCATGCGGAAATGGTTTGAAACCATGACATTGAGATTTCTGGGTCCCAAATTTCAAAACAATCTCTCTGAATCTCACGGCGGCAGAGTGTATTGCACCACGCATTTCTAGGATTCTAGAAAGTAATTTCTTGAGTTCGGCTTAGATTCATCAGCAGTAACCAATAGTAACCAACAATGACAAGAACAAACATATTTTTCATCAGTGTAACATCAGTAAGAACCCACGATTAAATCCCTCATCCAAAGACCATGTACCCGTCTCGGCAATCAAACATGGCGGGCGGTTGGGAACTTCATCTATTTTCTGGAGGTTTAAATCGGACAACATCCGCTCCATGGAGGTTAACTGGGACAATTCCCTGGTCATTTTCCCATGAAAAATGGTGATTTTCCATAGTTATGTTACCCACTGGTAAACTAACATAACTATGGAGAATCACCATTTTTAATGGGTAAATCCACTATAAATGGCCATTTTCAATAGCTATGTTAGTTTACCAGAGGGTAGTCATTACCAGAGGGTAAATGGTGATTTTCCATCACCAATCACATGATCAGCGGAATCCAACCCGGAGGATGTGGTGGAGCAATGTATCTACTCCTTAGGAGATCATAGCACCTACTTGAGGCGCGTTTTTTCGGTGGGTCTCTGGCTTTTTTCTCGGCCATAGGTTGATGGCGCCATGTCACCATTGAAACAAGCTGACCTCTGGCGTTCACAATCACCAGATGTTGGGATTTCGTGGCTGGGTAGATCCATGCTATGCTTCACAATTTGTACATGTACATGTCATTCCTGTGCAGCCCAAAATGGGATGTACCATCCCCAAGTGACACACGGTTGGCTGGACATCCCGATGTCACCCAAGATGAAGTGGTCAACATGTCTGATTGGTGGTTTGGAACATGGCTTTTATGACTTTCCATTCATATTGGGAATGTCATCATCCCAATTGACGAACTCATATTTTTCAGAGGGGTAGGCTCAACCACCAACCAGGTATGGTGTTTTGTTGCATGTACCTATGCTTTTTCACATCTGAAACTCATCCAGCTTGCGGATGATGTTGGATGCTTCGCTGCTTCGCTTCCGCTGCTGCCTTTCCAGCTTCGCTCTGACGTTGGGTCAGGAAATTTATATGAAGATGAGAAATGCAAGAAAGAGGGCTGGTCAATATACACCGAAGAATGACAATGATTATATTTTTCTTGGTAGATTAAACTATATATATAGGTGTTATTACATGTCATTACTATTTACATTATATATAGTGATATTATTATGATAACTGATATGTAATAACTATACATTATTATGACCATTAAATGTATTATATAATACATGACATCCCAAGGTAGATCCAGTCTGCCGTTTCCGTTTGGATGATCCCTTGGACGAACTTGAGCTAGCACCAACGAATTATTCAAGCGATCAATTGGTCATATTTTGAGGATGTGAACGGTGTGTATACATATATATATATATATATATTATTAAAGCATCCAATTTGGTTTCAAGAACTCGAAACATCCCATCTGATCATATCTGATCCATCCTTTCAGCTTCCTCGGCTTTCCTTCAGCTTTCTTCACTTAAAACGCTGGACATTGCGGAAGATCATGATCTTCGCGACAAAACATATGGCATGTTTTGGGGTCGTTCGTTTAAAACGACTTTTAAAAAACACATTTTTGTCCACAAACAGAAGCGTTACGGAGACGTCGTGCGCAGATGAGAACAGCCGCGCCATGCCCCAGTGATCCGTGATGCGTCGTTGGGTCCCGCGCCTTCCGGCACTGCCCCGTGGCCGACGCTTTAGCGAACTGGGAGGCGAGGGCAAGGAGACGAGGGAATTGGATTCCAAGGCTGTGCAGCCTGCAGTTCCTTGGGAGCACTGGATGGATGGATTTTTAGGCGCTGGAAATGGCCAGAAATGGACCATAAATGGACCATAAATCACCTAGGACTGGCAGCCTATGGCAGATGGTCGGATTTTTTCATCTCCCAAAGAACTGAAAACAGATCGTTGCAGTTATTGGCAGTTGGTATGTCGTCAGCAACACTGTGCAATGGCCGTTACCCCTTCAACTCACCTCCTAGGCAAAAGTCCCAGAAACCCTGGGTTGTTGTAGTCATACCCTGCCCCTGTTCGGATCAGATCAATGGCCGAAAAGCCTTCAAAATCCCATGGTGCTTCATTGAAAAGACCGGGATTTTTGCTGTTTTTTGTTGTGGCCTTCTCATCCCTTCCCCCATCATGCTCAGGTTCCCTCTGCGGTGACCAGCTTCACAGGGGGTCTACCCATGGCTCAAGACCCAGCCTTCGACTTGCGACAGTCCTTTCGGAAGTTCCCATTGCATCGCCAGGCAGTTCAAAGGAGATGGGGATGGGTCAGTTCGAAAAAAGCCCTCGCAGATTGCGCCAGGTCTTCGGCCAAAGCCATCCATTTTTAGGGGTAGCCAAGTTTTACCCGTATCTTTGGGGAATACTCAAAATTGACCATGGAGTGAAATGGTAAAATCATGTGAAGAAGATGAATAATTCAAGGCTTGAGTTTCCCAGGAAAACATTGGTGCAAGTACAAGTCGCGGCACTACAACCAGTCCAGTGGAGTAATTAATGATTCAACACGTTGGGTTCTATCATGTTGTATATATCCATTTCTATTCCATGTATACATTATCATACATATATGGAGGTTTCCTAGAATTGGGATACCCCTAAATCATCTATTTTCATAGGATTTTCCATGAAATAAACCATCCAGCTATTGGGGTAGTCCCATTTATGGACACCCTCCATATATTATCATATTATTCCAGTTTTGTTTGGTACCAAGTCACAGCAGGAACTATTTCTCTCCGCGAAGCTGTGAAGCCTCCCTATTAAAAAAAGGGAGTCAAGGAGCTACCAAGAGTTTCCCACACGATAGCCAACATGATGCAAGAAAGTTGGTTGGAAAAAATCTTCGACAGATGGACATTTGGACCTCTGTCGGACCAAGAATTTTGGTTCCCCAAATGATCTGACCCGAAAAAACCCAGACGGGTGGCTGCACAGGTACAACTGGGTTTGATGAAGATGGGCTTGTCCGTGCCCACGCGTGTACAAGACATGACCTTGCCCATGCTGCTGGAAGGCGCGGAGACGACCAACGGGGGCGAAGCCTGGAACCATGGTGAATGTAGAGGGGAAAATTTCGGAAAGGGAGCTGAATATTTTGGGTTGATGATGAATGGAGCTGATAAATGGGTAATGAATTGGAGCAAATTATTCCAATTTAGTTTCATAATGAATTGGAACTTTTTCTGCTCAGATACCAAACAGACACGAAAGATGTTCAATGATTTTCAATCCCACGTGAACATGAACCTATATGAATTTCATCCATCCTATAATTCCAGCCACACATTGTTGACTGCAATTGAACTGGCGTTGTCTGAAGAGTACGCTGAAAAAAAGGCCATGGTTTAGAACCGCATTTTGCCTGATAGAATTACAATTTGGGAGTGTATAACCCATCTTCAGACAAACTGAAATTATATGTATTTTTGCTTACATCTCCCCATGATATCTGTAATATATTCCCATTGATTGACAGTTAACTCATCTGATTGGTGGTTTGGAACATTTTTTATTTTTCGATATATTGGGAATATCATAATCCTAACTGACTTTCATTTTTTTCAGAGGGGTTGGTATACCACCAACCAGTCATATTAAATGCTCATTTTTTGATACCCTCTGGTTATTTAACAGCTTGCCATGGTATAGATGGCCCATTTACAGATGATTTTCCCAGCTAGAAACCTCCATTTACCCTCTGGTAAACTAACATAGCTATTGAAAATGGCCATTTATAGTGGATTTTCCCATTAAAAATGGTGATTTTCCATAGTTATGCTAGTTTACCAGAGGGTATAATGGATTCTCCAGTGACTCCGTACGTTTTTTTTGGCGCCAGGGATCTCCACCTTCATCCTGGCTCAGACGGGCACAGGGAAGACGCTGGCCTATGTCTTGCCCATTGTGCACAAGTTGTTGACCACCAACACCGAAGGCCGGGCTTTTCGGGCTTTTTGTGGCTGATAAAAGTTGGGGGATCACCAACTGATACTCAGAAAAATCATGGGATATCCATGAAATCAACATTAAATCACCTAGATACTCATGGGATTTAATATTAACATATATGCACATATATATATATATGTATACACATTGTATATTCATTTACAGATGACCTGACTTTCCCAGCAAAGATTCCAGATTGGATCATATGCCGGTTCTCATCACGTCTGTTTCCTTTTAAAACAATATCTCAGCAGACCCAGCAGTTGAAAACCTGGAAATATGAGATAACCGTCGTCGTCGTCGTCGTCGTCCTCGTCGTCCTCGTCGTCCTCGTCGTCCTCGTCGTCCTCGTCGTCCTCGTCGTCCTCGTCGTCCTCGTCGTCCTCGTCGTCCTCGTCCTCGTCCTCGTCGTCGTCGTCCTCCTCCTCCTCCTCATCATCATCATCATCACCATCATCATCATCATCACCATCACCCTTAAAATCTTAATAGAGTTCCTAATTAAATCTCCAAGGGGTGGAAACCAGTGGGACTTGGAGGCTTCTTCCCCAAGAGCCAGAAGCCACGCGCGATCATCGTGCAGCCCACGAGGGAGTTAGCGCTGCAGACCATCAAAGTGGTCCGCAACTTCCCTGTGAGATCCGTGGTACCTGGGAGAAAATGCGATGGTTCTGGTGCCCAGCACTGCTGGTTGATAACTACATGACTTTGTATATATATATATATATACATGAGCTGCGCTATAAACTCTTTATGTATTGGTGAGTAAGGGGACGGTCATAAGGTGGCTTCGCGTAAGCCAAAACTGCAGTGGCGTAAGAGCTGCGCAAG
>Ga0126342_10013898_pt1 | contig 14236 bp, 17 predicted proteins | sample Cyp1metagenome_FD_92528 | JGI IMG/M metagenome (GOLD analysis project Ga0126342, IMG submission 92528) | Coral microbial communities from Lord Howe Island, Old Settlement Bay, Australia - Cyphastrea 1 metagenome | ecosystem: Host-associated > Invertebrates > Cnidaria > Coral ...
ATAGATAGATAGATAGGTAATTAGATGAAAGAGAGAGAGATATATATAGATAGATCGATAGATCGACAGATGGATAGATAGATGGATGGATGGATGGATGGATGGATGGACGTATAGATAGATATATAGATCGACAGATCGACAGATCGACAGATAGATAGATACATAGATCGATAGATAGATAGATTGTTATATAGATAGATTGTTATATATATAGTTTGTTATACATATATATTGTTATATAGATTAGATAGATAGATAGATAGATAGATAGATAGGATAGGATAGGATAGGATAGGATAGGATAGATAGATATATAGATAGATCGATAGATAGATAGATAGATAGATATATAGATAGATATATATATATATATATATAGATAGATAGATAGATAGATAGATAGATCGATAGATCGATAGATCGACAGATAGACAGATAGACAGATAGATAGATAGATAGATAGGTAGGTATGTAGGTAGATAGATCGACAGATAGACAGATAGACAGATAGACAGATAGACAGATAGACAGATAGACAGATAGACAGATAGACAGATAGACAGATAGATAGATAGATAGGTAGGTATGTAGGTAGATAGATCGACAGATCGACAGATCGACAGATAGACAGATAGACAGATAGACAGATAGACAGATAGACAGATAGACAGATAGACAGACAGACAGACAGACAGATAGATAGGTAGATAGGTAGATAGGTAGATAGGTAGATAGGTAGATAGGTAGGTATGTAGGTATGTAGGTAGGTATGATATATATATATATATATATTATATACATATATGTGGGATCCACAATTCTTTCGTGGTACAGTTGGAGGGTTTGAGACTTTGCAAAATCTTTTGGGGGATGAACATGCAGTACCAGCTTTGTTGATTTGGATGGTTTCGCTAGCTGATCCGCAAATTCATGGCTGATTGATCAGTGCCACCATGTGCCACCATGTGCCACCACTCCAATCCCAGGCGTCTTTTGGGGCATCTATTGGCTTGCAACGGCGGTCGACCATTGAGGGGCACACTCCGATGGAAGATTTGCAGAATAGCAATCGAATCGAACAAAAGGCTGGGGGTCTGAACTTTGAACGTTTGCTGTGACTGCATTTGGCTTGCATGGTTCCCTCAACTTCGGCATAAGACATAAAGGTATCCGTTGCCAGTGGATAGTACCCATACATCCAATTCCGTCAGTGGCATGGAGGTATGCCGCTTTAGCTTCATCGTTTTAAGTCTAGCAACTAGGGGTGACTAGTAGATGATGAACACAAAGAATCACAGAAACACAACTGTTTTACAAGAGGCAACATCTTGTTGGCATCGTGTTTTGGACCAGTACTGTGTCCCTGTTGTTTGATCCCCCTCCAAAGCAAATGCTGTTTGAGGAGGCGACAAGATGCCGTGAGATGTTAAGTACCTTGGAAGCTGATGTGTTTTGGTGTGACCATATTGTGTAATTCCATGTCAATGTAATTCCTGAATTAAAGCCGTGAGACACAGCATCTTATTACCCACCTTTTCAATGTCAAACTTTGATTTTTCTGGAAATCAATGGTCAGTCAGTTGGAGAATATACTGAGATTCCCGCCTCAGACTGAGCACTGCGGAGTGCATGCAGAATCTGCGTCAACTGAGGAAATATTGAAAAGTTTCTTGTCAGAGATGTCCTGGGGAAGATGATTGCGGTGTGGCCATCGCGATGGCGAAAAACGGAGTCATGAATATCATACTGTATGCTTTTGCCTTTCCTATCCTTTCCTCTTTCGTCACAATGCGTTTGATCCATTTCGCGTTTTTGGTAGCACATGCTGACATTGATTGTGATTGGTGCCTGCGTCACCTCCGTAGCACATGCTCCCAAAAAACGGCGTCATTGATTTGTGACATTGATTTTGCTGTTGGCAGTGTACTCTTTGCCGGAATATTTGCCAACGGGACTGTTAAAACGGCATGAAGGTGTCGTATGTTTAACAGAGTGATACGCAGGCATCTTGGAATTCTTGCAGGCACTGTGCGTGATTGACAGTTCCAACACTCAGCAGCTGAGGGGTACCAACACTGAGCCGATCAACCAGGAGTTCCGCAAGTGCGTGGCATGGCTTGAGCTGTTGGACTACTTTGACGAGTAGTGGGAAGGTTGATACTGCTGTGAATGTTGTTGAAGTGACATTTGAATTCCCGAAAGACATGAGTGAAGTCATAGCTCAAGAGTTCTTTTTGATTGACTGATACTCCGTTCATTTACCATGGCAACTTGCAGTGGACGATTTACAAAGGCTCACCAGAAGATGAAACTCTTCCAGCTAGCCCTATTTTGTTTAACACGTTGTTATTTGAATGCACTTACCTATTCCAGTCCATCATGGCCTTTTCGTGGCTTTTTCAATCTTTTTCATATTGCATCTATTTGGTGCTTTTGGATGTTTTGGATGTCTTGGGTGCAGATCACAAGGTATATTACCTCATATTACCTCAGGCAAGGGTAGGGTACTTTGATCCAGGCTGTCCATAGGCTGGATGGTGGCTCCCTCCCAAACACAATGCCACAATGCTCAGACCAAAGTGTCGGTGAAACGAAGCAGCTTCGGTTTCAAGGCGTAAAAAAAAAAACAAAACAAAACATACCGACGTGATCCAAGTGGAATGCTGAGTTTCTCTTCAAGAATCGCTTGGTCACACAATGTCAAGTCCTTCACTTTGCCGTGATGGAGGCCGCCAGGCTTCAAAATGGTAGCTTGGCAGCATCAAACCGTTGTTGGCAGCGTTCATTTTCTGCGTGTTGGGGTTTGGAAATCGTTAAGTAGGATACAGGATAGGATGATGAATATGAAGTTTCGCTTGGTAGTACGGAAGTACACGCACCTTCCTTTTGAAGTTGAGTTTTCATATTTTAAAGAGAACAGTGTGGGCCGGCAAGATCGCATGAAACTGCCAACGTTGCCGCGACTCGTTGGACAGAGTTTGTCCCCGGTGGTCAAAGTTCACACTCAGCATGAGGACGTTGCGTGAGACAAGTGCTGGAAGCAAAAGCAGACGTCTTTAGCAAAGCTTTGTATATGACTGTCAAGATGCTTGGCTTTGATTATATAAATGATATGTTTTTCTGATTGTGCTCCTAGCTTCATAAATGTCGATTTACTGAACAGCATCCTCCACAATCGTCCTGCTGCAGCCCCTGCTGCACCCAGGAATGATGTGCCTAACCTGCACGATAAGTTGGGGGTTGGTATGGCTCAGCACACGTAAAGCAGCTGCTTTGGAGCACCATCCGGACCTTGGAGCAACCTCCTTTCTCTCACTGTATATAATACAACCTTGATATGCACATTATGTTGGCATCTGGTTATTAAATCCTCGTCCCCATCCACATCCAATTATACTTAGGGCCGCACATACTTCTTGGGGACTCCAGCAAGTGTTGCTGAACAAATTCTCTAATTGCAAACGAATACATGGTTGTCATCAAAGGGTTGAGGTAGGAAAGGGTTATCAAGAGGGTTGAGGTAGCAAAGTATTTTACTTTAAAGAGGATTTGGAAAGCTAACTACATTTACCCAACATTCCAGAAAAAAAAACAACAGTGATTCGGCTAAGGGGTGTATTTTTTAATAGTGGTTCGGAGGTGGTTCGAGGCTACTGCTTTTTTTCTCTGCGTTTTCAAACAAGGGATTAGAAAAGAAATCGATGCATTCAGATCTTTGGGGATTTTGAGATTTGGATTCAGAATTGGTGGATTATTTGCACTAAAACACTACAGGGCTTAATTAAGTGGAGTTGATAATTTCTTTAGTATTAATAGCTTTGAAAATACAAGAATCAAGAAACATATAAATGAAAAGCAACAGATATAATCATATAATATTAATATAACGTATCCCCAGTATCCTCCTTAAACAGGTCGGCCGACTTTATTGTGAGGGTTTTGCAAATCCGTCCCAGGCTTTGGCTGGCATTGTGGGGATAAATAATCGGATGTGAACAATATTCAATCACATTCAATCATATTCAATCATATTCAATCACATTCAATATCATTCAATCATATTCAATCATACTCAATCATATTCAATCATATTCAATCATATTCAATCATATTCATATATGCTGTCATGAAGCAGATGGAAGTTTTCTTTGGCAAATTTGATTCGGCGGTAAACCAGGTATATAGACAAAGTCCAAAAAGATACGTTTAGTAGGTCTTTACAATGGATGGGAATTCCATGAACATCACTGAGATTAACCATACAAGGGATTGCGGGACTGCAACTATGGTCCAAAGCTATTGAGCCATATTGAGGCGCCAAGTTGGCTGAATCCTGCTTTTGTAGCAGTTTCTTGCCCAGCCTTGCTCTGGTTCCATTGAGTAGTTTGTTATATCACCGAGTCGCCAAACCAGGTCGCTTTGACGCGTCACCGGCGTCACCCCAACATCGCCCAGGCAGCATACGAGACGGAACTCAATGCCATGCACATCGCTGCAGGATTGGGTTCTTGCGAAGCAATGGAGGCATTGAGCCATGGTACTGCTGAAAGCGATCTGCCACGACGCTGGGCAGCATTGGACAGCTGGGGGATCTTTGGGGGTTGGGTGATGCTGTTATGGAAACAAATGGAGAAGGACTGATAGTCGGAATCCAAGCTGTTCCAAGATGAATTTGGGATATCTCAGGGTTTAGTTGATGCGTCACGACGGCCTTCCTTGCCCCAAAGCTTGAAGGTCAAAGGCTATAAAGCAAAGCTAACTTAGCCAGCAAGATATTTGGCTGCAGCGATGTTTCAAGAGACTAGTTAGTTTGTATAGCTTCATTTTATACTTTATAATTCGTTATAACTTTTAACTTCCTACAACATGGAGTTGAGGGTTGAAACTTCAAACATTCATCCTTTTCAATCCTTTTCAGCGTTCAATGTCACTCTCATTGCACTTAGGGCTCGTCTCAAGCCATGCCACCGTACCTTGGACTTTGGAATCTTTGGAGGTGGAACCATTGGATCAGGGGCACAGGGGTCATGGCATATCAGTTGTGTTCACTGCGCCAGCGATGAGCTATTGATCAGCTATTGTTCTCGTGTCGCTTCCCTTTGAACTCTGCAAGTGACTGCATCTTAAAATATCTTAAAGCATAACTTCTTAGTGACGCAGTATGGCATAGCTATTGAATTGATTGCATTTGGGAAGTCCAGATTTTATTCGTGGGTCATTTCCTTTCTCCTTGGAGCATTTGGAGCGCTGGGCGTTTTGCCATGGACTCAGGTGAATATCAAAGGCAGCCCGGATCGCTTCAACTTCTACTGCCCAATCCATGACGCTGCCTACTTGGGGCAGAAAGATGCAGTGCTCCAATGGCGAATTTTTTTCGGAGATCTTCGTCATCTGCAGAGATTTATAGCAACATTTAAGCAATCGTATCAGTATCATCGTATCTAATTTTAACCAGAGACATCCATAGACCTTCAATTTTGAGTTATTGATTACAGCAGTCAACACCGTCACTTTAGGTTGGCCAACATAGGGTACAGCAAGTGTAATCATGTTTCCACAATGGACAGCCTGTTCGATTGGGTGCAGAAATTGTGCGCGGCAGATATCCTTCTCGATTCACTCGGCAACTTGGTATGGGCCTGTCCATTGAGGTGCTATGGCTGCTTCGACACAAAGCTCAAGCTGATGCGCAGAACAAGGCAAGCTTTGCAAATTGTCGGAGGGGTTGTAAGGTTGTATACTTGCGGCATTCCGGGAGAGCAACATTTGCTTCGTTTCTCCAATCAATTGTTTTGCTTTGACCAGTCCTGGGCACATTTCTGCGGCTTCATTCCTTTATGCAAAGTTTGGCTGGTTTGTTTTGTGGCTATGATGAGACTGACATTGGAGACCATATGACGATATGGCTGACATCAGACATGGTGGTGCCCTCCGAGTTGCCGGTTGTGGTGATGAAGTGATTCAAAATTGCCACGAGGATGGATGCACACCCTTGCACTTCATCGCACTCATCGGAGGCCGCCATTTGACAAATAGAGTAATTAGACTGGCTGAAGTGGTTTTGGATGACTTTCTTTGACTCCCCTTCAAAGTCACTGAGTTCGAAAGCTCCAATGATTTCAAGATAGTTTAACACAACATGCATTTGTCAGCAGTCATGGTGTGCACCAATCCAAGGTAATTCCATCATTCCCAAGCAAATCTGGTTTCAGTTTCTGGCTTGTGGCCACTGGAGTCACTAGTGTCACAAGGCCGTGGGAGTTTGATGGATTCCGATGTTCAAGAAGTGGTCACGGAATTGCTGGAGCACAAAGCCAATTTGGACGTGCGGGTCTAAGCTTGGGGCTATTTGGGGCCATCTAACTGAGGGTTCTGATGGGTTGTGTAACAGTTATGATCAGTTATGTATGTACCGTTTATAGGACATCGATATTACAATATATATATATTAATATATATATATATATTAATATATATATATATATAAATATATATATATATATATATATATAAATATATATATAAATATGTATATATATATGACAAAAAATCTAGCAACCTGCAGGACCGAACCGCCAACCGCCGGGAACTGTTATCAATGAGATTCAGGTCCAAGTGTTGGCCAAGTAGGCGCCACAAATCCAAGCGCCTATATCTATGGACACACTGATGATATTTATACAAGCCATAGAACATGAACAATTACATATGTAGAAGTCAGAAGAAGCACATATATCATCAATATATACGTAATAATATATTAATAACTAATATATACCAAAAATATATATCATATATCATACACATCATATTCCTGCGCTGAAGAGGGGAAGCTTGTTGGGACGTCCAGGCGCGGTCCTTCTCGGCTAAGTCACCGTATCCATGTGTGTGGATGCCCAGGGGCCGGATGGGGCCGGCAATGCCTTAATTCAGAAAGATGCTTTGAACAACTTTGAATGTTTTGAGAATTCTCTTGAGAAAGACTTGAAAACTTGGCGATGGCTTCTTTTGCTTCGGAAAATGTGCAGAGCAAACTTGTGTAATTACAATAGTTCTACTAACCACCTAGACACATTATATATATCTTGCAGATTCTTGCAGTATTTTGTCCTTGAATTGGTCATATCGCACTCGCAACTATCCAATGGTGTTGCTTCACAGCAACTGTTCCACTGGCAAGTTTTTGAGGATCCGTTCCTTCAGCAGAAGATTCCTTTGGAGATTGCCGCAGAGACTCAGTACTTGGCTGCAGAAGGTGGCTGCATTCAAGAGGCCAAAAGTGTGATTGTCGACATCATAGGCAACAACAACAACAGCAGCAAAACAAGTAACAATCTCAAGTACAATGGGCTGATCATCTCAGAACAGAAAGAGAACAAAGGAACTTTTCTTGTCGAGGTTGTTCTTCTTAAGCTTCGTGCGGACAGTCCACGTGTTCAACTCTACACAAGCCGTGAGTGTTTTCGTTTTGATATGTTTTGATTATTTCCACACAATAATATATAGTAATACTGATTAATACTGTATATTTTGTTGGATTTTTGTTGTTTGGCGCAGTGTACACCGAGGTATCCCAAGGATTTGATGTATCTGATGGCAGCTTCTTACCAGCCGCTCGGGTCACTGGGGCATACTGGGGCATACTGGGGCCACTGGGGGCTGGGAGATGCTCCGCTCGTGTCGCTCCGTCAATCCGCAGTGTCCAAGGTCAACGAGACTGGACGTTCCGCGAGCCTTTGCGGATATACGACTGCTGTCAAACTGTTCCTTGTCACATTTGCCAGTTGCGATTATCGTGGGAGATATAGTTGGAGATGTACAGTAGTTGGAGATATACTTCATGTTGGATCAACTGCTGGAATGTCACCAAACATATAGTATAATTAGTTGGGAGAAGTGAGTGTGAAAAATTACAATTCATATTGATATGATATGAGCATCATAGAGGTTTTGACATGAACAAACTTCTGCAACAATATTCTGCTCAACGTGATGAGACGGTGCCCTTCGCCATGCAGTCGAGTCCAATAGCTTTGGGTTTTGCGAGCAGCTAAGGCAACATGAAGGTTGCAGAAGTTTTTGCGCATGATTTGGTTGCGCGGGCGAAGAATGATCAGCATATGCGGGACATGATCATTAAGGACAGCTTCTGATATCACTTTCATGGAGAAATTTACAGATTCCAACAGGCTATGCCACCGCCTGAACGCACCTGGCCGCAACTCCCCAACAGAGTGGTGATTCTTACGGTATATTGCCACATTGCGAACGTCTGTTTGCAATGACACCCTCCATGCCTTGCTTGTTGCCTTGATTGTGGGTTTCAGTTTTGGGGTGCATAATGTGATGGCTGAATCTTCCAACAGTCAAAGTACTGTATATTGTATATGTCATGTACATAATGTATAATTTATCATTAATATTCATTAATTATGTTAAGTTTAGATTGACATGTTCCAGAATCCCTTGCCAATTTCATTACTGATATTCGTCCTTTGGCCTTTTCATTTGATCAAGAAGAACTCTTGTTCTGGAAGGAAGCACAAATGAGCGGAGCAGTGGATCGCATTGCAGGCGCGGCAGGGGAAAGAGCGGGCTTTCGTCCCGCTGCACCACGATTTGATGCTGAAGGATCTGAAGGAGTACCAGCAGATAGCAGCAGTATCACCGAGATTCTTTGAAAGCTCGTGTTTTCCTCACTTGCTGGAGCTTAGCTTGGACCGGAATTCGTCATTTATTCATGATGAAGGAACCTGATAAAAGGATCCAGAGCCATCAGGGATCGACTGGATAGACAATAGAGAGCACATCTTGCAGACAGCTCCATAGACCCGCGCGGTGAGAACTTTCAAATGTTGGCTCCGTCATTCTGCTTACCCCTTCCCGCCAGCCCTGCTCTATATGGTGCCAAGCGCTGGAGCTGCCCTCCTGGACAGTGGGTGATGTGGGTGGAACGAGATGGGACCCTGCAGAGCTGTGACCGAAGCAATTATTGATCTGAACTCGACTGCAGAATGTACCATGATATCCATTATCTTACCATCATCTACCACAATCCACCATTCTTGGTGCAAACGCCAGGCAACGCCAGGGATCAATTTTTGAGGCTTCACCAAGCGGTCGAGCCTTGATCTCGCAGGACATGCTGACAGTGCCACCCATAGTACAAGATGCTGCAAAGCATCCCTTGCCCTCACGTTTCCTGGCTGATGGCCATCCCACTTGTTTTGGGGCTCAACTTGGACAATTATAGAGGAAAACCAAGAGTTTAATAAGCAATGGTATATTAGTTGAGGTTTGGTAGATTCTTTGTTGGCTTCCTGGGTATTATACGCTAAGTATCGCTAAGTACTGTACAATTATTGTTTTCCCTCAGCACAGCTTCAACAGGGAATTGTTATCTGGGATCATGCTACCAGACAGTTTTTGCATGAGCTTTTAATGCAGCCAAATTTGATATCTTGAAAGGAACCTTAACAATTTGGTCCTCCTTTTGGCTTGTTACTATTTCCCAGCAGAGCAGTAGATTTGAATCTCTCGGCTTTCAACACCAGTACACAGGCTTTCTTGCAAAGCCTCTTCTCTTGGACTTTGTATTTGTACATATTTGTACGTTTTCTTTGCATTTTGTGCAATCACAGCAGCTCTGTGGGCTCTGTGGTTGGACATTTCAATTTCCAGTTTCACGACACAGATGAACTCCGAGATGGGAAGTCAGAAATAACAAACATGTTGGAAGTACAGCCAGCCCACTCCATCAGGTGCAGCATTACACACTGGGCCTGTCCGCTGCACCTACCAGCCCGACGTGGTAAAGCGGCGGCAATTGACGTGGCCGCAGTGGGAGTATGATGCCGATAATCAGGTGTACAAGCAACTCGGCGCTGTGAGGTGGAAACTGTGACTGGCAGTGGATATTGCAGGTAGAATGCCCGTGCAGGTCTTGAGCCCCTGGTACATGTCAGCCTGCGCCAAAAAAATTGCGGGGCACAATGTGGGGATGGGTCAAGACTAGTCAAGACCACAACATGTTGGAGGGATGAACATCCACAGTCACTTACCAAGCGTCTTGAGTCTTGATATTTACCAGGATACAGTACCATCAGTACCAGGGTTTGAACCGATCGCCATGTCACTGCAAGTCGCCCAGGGAGTGGCACTCAGCCTTCGTCCCACCCCGGGTTGCTCAGCAGAACGGAGGGATTTGGAATGTTGTGATAGTTGTGATACCCTGATTTGGCAGTTTTAAAATGTTCTAAAGAGCTGTTCAGATCTGTTCAGTATAGTCATAGTGGTGTTTTGTTGTTGTTGTTTTTGGTCAACATTTCTTGAATTCAAACCAAGGGGAGGCTCATTTTCGATTATTGTCCAGTCACAGAGACTATGTTTGAACGCAAACGTGTCTTGAATTGCACCACTACTAGGGTACAGCGAAGGATGCCGAAGGTTTAGCCACTCTACTTATGAGTTGCGGGAACACATCAGTTGGCACATTGACCTGATGCTATCACGCCTTCTACCTTTAAGGAGATGATAACAACATGTGACAACAACAATCCACTGTCCAGCGCCACAGATGCAAACAGCCTGCCCCAAGGTTGGTGGTGTGCGGCAAGACAACGTCTATGATGTAGATGTGAAGGTGGTTTTGCTTCCAAACTTGTTGGATGTCGACATCTTTATGGCGCTGAGCCTTGACTATTCCTGGGACGGCCACCAACGCAGACCCCGAGTTACCACGTATTGTCAATTCATTCTTTGAGATGAATATGCATAATTAATCTGCTTGTTTGGTGTTTTTTTTCATATTTTGGGAATTTTTGGGATGTGTATGGATGTGTTTGAACATCATGTGTTTCACAGAGGAGTACAGTGGTACCTAGGGGCTCAGGACTCGTACCTGGGAGACCGACAACCACGTCTTTGCCAAGCTGCCCATCCAGGGCGCCATCTACTGCCTGTGGGACAAGCCCGGACACCCAACGGCCCACTGGTGGAGAAAACATGAGAAAACATAGGAAAAACATGCAACAACTGGCAACAACATATGAAAAAACAGTAACAAAACATGTGTCGTTTGCAGCATTCTATTCTGGGGCAGCAGAGTGTTCCAGAATCTAGTACTCGTACAGTAATATTATACTCCAAGTCTTGCGCGCACCTGTGCGCACCTTATCCTCAACGCGGCCGGTCAAGTCTGTCTTACTCAAAGCTTGAGTTTGAACATAGCCATAAAGCCACCGACAGCTGCTGCCTGTGTTATGTGGACGCACCTCAGGTTGGTTTGGCCTATCTTCGCTTCATCATGGCTTTTCATGGGTGTAGAACTTGCCGTTTTGTAACTCAGCTGCACTGATTGGATGTCTGCGGAAGCATAGAATTGAGTTGCATGCAGGAGACCGGATCGCTGTAGGACATGAATATGATAATAATTTAAACATATTTAAATCCATTCCGACTACAGTTCCTTGGTTTAGCACTTGTCAAAGCCTGTTGGTTTTGGATGAAGTGATTCCTGAGGTTACGATGGGGATTGCAGACCAGCGAGGAGTGCTGGAGTTGGGAGGATGTGGCAGTGGTGGAGGTTGAAGAAACTGAAGTTCCATAAAGTTTGGATACAGGATACATTTGGATACATCCGCTGCTAATGTTGCTGACATTTGAAAGACTTGCGCTGCAGGCCGAGAAAGCCAGCAACTCTCTGCAAAATCTTCATTTGTATTGGTCGATCCTTCTTGCAGGTGCAGTTCCTTGAAAGCAATGAGCGAGCTGCTTCTTGTGGGGTGGTTCGAATTGTGCTCACCATTTGAGTGATACATCCAGTTGACTGACGCTTAGATCGCTTAGTCAATTGCTGGAACATCACTGTAGCTTTGATCACATTTGCCTTTATATAATAGTTCTCGAATGTTCTCGAGTAGTTGCTTGTTAGAAGATGCTTCTTGATGAGACAGAGACACACTATGACACACTTTAAGAATCAAAGGTTGGCCTCATTTGCACAAATTGAATTGCAATGCCCACACCCACCATGCATCAATGTGACTTTGATTGGAATAAAGTCGCAGAGAACCGGGCTTGAGTTACGGCTTGAACCACCTTTCCAACGCAGTGCTGTTGGATCATAAGGGAAAACACGCAAAGCACAGTGTAATCATGTGTAATCGTGATTGTCATAACATATCATAACACATAAAAAAGACTTCGTAAGTAAATGCCGATGGTTTCATAATGAGATTTATGAAGTTTGCTAAGCGACTGCTAGTGAGTAATTCCATGGTCCTCTTGCCGAGGTTCGAGAAGGCATGGCACCGTATTGGATTGTTTGATGCTGTTGCGCGATCTTAGGGGGATTAATTAGTGTATTAAATTAGTGTAAAGGTTTGTAAAGTAGGTCTGAATCGTTCTGACCTGGTCATTGTCTCCTTGACTTTCGTAAGTTCTTCGAAGTCAAAGTCTTGAGGCATGAGAACCTCGCTGTGATATTTCTCAGGAAGTGCGAAGTGTTTACGACATCTCAAAGGCTGTGTGATGCTGTTGGTACGTCAAACTCCAGCACAAGCCGAGTGGTAGTGACAGTCGCAAGATTTCGCCAGAGGACTCAATCTCCTTTGGTGGTTCCTAGCTCATTGGAGCAAGTGGCATTCACATGACGATGCAACAATGCAGCTTAGCTGCAAGACACGACCCCGAAGGGATTGACATGATCAAAAATGATCAAAGGCTACGGGTTTCAAAACAGAATGCCTTGGATAATGTTGGAAGATGTGCGTAATGTACCTTCCCTATCCTTCCCTGGCTGCCCTGTGCCCAGGAAATCTTTGTGGCATCCGCATCCTGGCCAAAAAAACGCGAGATGGAAGTGTTTGATGCGTCAGCAAGATATGTTTGCAACTTTGAAGATGTTTGAAGGAATATGTTGGAGAAAGTTTAACAATTCTTGAATCTACATCCATGTTTTTTGGACATCTGATCTGATGTATGGAATATTATGGAATCCCAGCCGCCAGACTCAATACGGAGCTCAGGACCGTGTTCTTCACAGATGCCTGGTTCTTGTCGTCATGCTTCACCCTGTCCCTTGCTCAGCCTTGCAGATATGGCAGTTATCCAAAATTCACCTTGTAGTACCGCTGTAGTCAGAAGCAAGAACATATATTTTCCACATACACCCCGAAATCCAACGTGGAACTGCATGCTATTCCTGAGGTCTCCTAACATGAACCTATGGTACGGTCTCAAGTGGATTTTGTTCCCCAGGAAATCAGAGTTTTGAGGATCACCATGGATCAGCTTTTCTCCCTTTCTTGCAGGTCTTGTCGCCTTCTGCTGGTGATGCCTTGCGTTTGTGACTCCTTCTTCTCAAACCCTGATCCAGTGACTGGATTGGAATGGGAAGCCTTGGATATTTCGACAGTGTGGCCATGGCACCTGTGTATCTCTATGGTCCACGGATTTCCACTGTGTTTGTTGCTTCATCAATGCTTCCAGTGTGACCAGGTTAACCAGCTTCGCAGTGCTGTCCTTCATACAACCCTCCTTGGTGCAAACCCAAAGTGCCCAGGTGATGTCAGAGTGGGAGCAGGGACTTCTGGCCATCAACACCTTCGCTCAGGGGTTTGCAGTGACCTACATGTTGCGGCTGCTACATCGCTTCAAAAGGCAGGGGACAATGGTGGCTGTCAGGAATCACGTGTGGCTCATGTGCAACGATATTTATCCATCGGCTTTCGTTCATTTTTGTGCAATGCATCACTCAGGTTACCAAACTGCATACTGCAGGACACTCTCTCTCATAATCTCTCATATATTTTCGCAAACACATGATAAATGATAAACTGCACGCAGACACCACCCTTTGCGTCCCTGGACAATTATTTTTCTTGGAATCATAGCGGATCTTGATGTGCATCATGTCAATGCGAAGTGTTGTTTCTTAGGTGGAGTGTGCACTCTCAGAAATGGATAGCTAGTTGATGTATACTCTTAGTTGTGGAAGTCAAAGCGTTTCAATGAAATGTGCGTCCTAGGTGGGGGAGAAATTTCTGGAAATCGGTGCGATGTTGCGTCCAGTTGGTGTTTATCATGCTTGTGTTTTCTCCAATTGATGGTTTATCGTGAGTTTTTCATGGATACCATGTAGATGGTTGTAGCTATTCCCTTGTGTTTTGGGAGTTTTGTACATCACTTGTGGCTCGCTCTGTTGTGCAAGATTCATACAAACACCGACGAA
>Ga0126342_10013899_pt1 | contig 14235 bp, 8 predicted proteins | sample Cyp1metagenome_FD_92528 | JGI IMG/M metagenome (GOLD analysis project Ga0126342, IMG submission 92528) | Coral microbial communities from Lord Howe Island, Old Settlement Bay, Australia - Cyphastrea 1 metagenome | ecosystem: Host-associated > Invertebrates > Cnidaria > Coral ...
CAAGGTGGTGCCCCATAGTTAGATAAGTTGGTTTATAACTCCCATAACTATGGTTTATGGCAGATATAACTATAGTTAATGGGGTTTATAAACCAACTTATAACTGGGGGGCACCATCCTGTACGAACGACGAACGTAGCTCCATTTTAGGCTCCGGAAGATCTCCCATTGACCCATTCCGTTGAATCCAGGCAGCTCTATGCTGGAAATTTCCCCAGCAGTTCGATGCTTTCCCAGCTAGAAGCCTTCATAGATTGCCATGTTTGATGACACCAGAAAATAGGATTCTCATTATTTTTCATAATATTCCCATGATATCCCAATCATTACTTGTCATACTTACATCCCTATTATGACATCACCATTGATACCTCCACTTGTAGGGGATTTTAACACGTTTAATCAACATTTATATATATATATGCTATAGGCGATTGCCCTATTAAATATCATTAAATGTCATTAAACCATAACGAACAAGATCTGTTGTAAGGGATTTAAGAACTAATCAGCTTTTATAGTGGATATGCCCATGAAATCAACGTTTTTAAACTTCCATTGATGAGGGATGAAACCCATCATCTCCACGTGTAAGGTCCACCTGCGCCAGATCGCTACTGGGATTGCGAGCGCTCGGCTGCTGGAGTTTCAGGAGTTTTTTCACACGTTTTTTCGAGGGAAAATGGAAAATCATGAAAGTTATCTTGGAACCTGGTTGGTGGCTTGGAACCATGGAATTTTATGACTTTCCATTCAGTTGGGAATGTCATCATCCCAACTGAAGAAGTCCATCATTTTTCAAAGGGGTAGGGTTGAAACCACCAACCAGAAAATAATGGAATATTTGCAAAAGTGATCAAACATTGTGGGCTTGAACATCAATATTTTTTTGCACAATTTTCACAGCTAAAAAGCTCCATTCAGAGGGGATTCTTCATTGCCACGTTTGATGATCAGATGGTAGATTGGAATATGATGGGGACGTCATCGGACTCAACTAGAAAAACTCGGATCGATTGAGTTGTTTGATTGTTTGTTTGTTTGTTTGTTTGATTGTTTGTTTGTTTGTTTGATTGATTGATTGATTGTTTTTCTTTTTTATGATAAGAGACTTGCGCTTCTGCTCCAGCAGTTATGTTGCCTTTGGATGCGAAAGCTTGAGATCCACCCAGCGAATTTTCAATCTGGGTGTAATCCTACACGGCAATGGGCTGATTTTTCCCATTTCCAGGATCCTAAAATGGAGGTACGTTAGTACTATATTTTGGGCCATATTTTGTGGGGATATTCCCTGAAATTCAGCCCTTAGATAGGCCTTAGATATGGAATCGGTACCTCCAATCAATCGGTTCCTGAAATGGCCATTGAGCGGCATCGAATCAGTTCGTTCCATTTTCGTGATGACCTCAACGCGGCAAGTTGTGAGCGGCTGGCTGAACAGCATGTTTTTTTTCATATACCCGGCCTGGTAAACTAACAGTTTGCTATGGAAAATCGGCATTTTCAATGGGTAAATTCACATTATTGCTGGTTAAACGGTTACCCTCTGGTAAACTAAGAGTTTGCTATGGTATAGATGGCCCATTTAGTTCGTTGATTTACCTATCCAAAATAGGGTGATTTTCCATAGTTATGTTAGTTTACCAGAGGGTAGTTTTGAACATGAGTATGAGAACATGTTTGTTCAGGAACATCTATGATATCTGGGAAATTTTCATCACGACCTCACTGACACCGAACCCTGGAATCATGGTTAGTAAGGCGAATTATCCCAACATGGTCTTATTTCAGGTTAGTGAAATACGATAATTTACCCAGATGTTTGTTTATGAACATCCATGAGATTCACAACCTGTTCAAAATCCACAACAACTGTTTTGATCTAGACCACTGTTGCTGGCAAATTGTACCTAAGTACCAGGATTGACTCATCATTTGGATTAAATCCCGTTAAGTCCCAATTATATATAAATATAATTATATATATTATATATATATATATTCCCAGTTAATCCGATCAAATCCTGCCAGATCCCATTTAAGTCCCCATTAAGTCCACATTGAATCAGCATTTACTCTGAATTTTAATTATGAATACCATGTACTACTATTAATTCCATTTACTATGAATAGCATTATATGGATGTGGGTCAAAATGGAAGACCTAGGGGACCACAGATGTGAATGTCTAGTTTAGTATTAACCATCCAATTATTGGGGTACCTAATTTTGACCCATACCCATATCTCAATGTGAAGAGTGGTTCTTTTGTGCTCACATAGAATGTTTCATGGCTCCCAAGTCGATGCTGGATTGCTGGATGGTACTACTATGAACCCCATTTACTATGAATACCATGATATAAGTGTATCCCTGAAATCCCAAAATCCCACCAAAATCATTCTTTTCACACCAGGGTTTCGACTCAGGTCCTGCTGCAGGCACCGGGGGTGCCGCGCATTCCACCGGGTTTTTTGACAAATTCCACGGTGGAGATTCCTATGGGATCTATATGGATTAACCAACAATGTGAGGCCCCCCAGTTATAAGTTGGTTAATAAGCCCCAGTAACTATAGTTATAAGTACCATAAACCATAGTTATGGGAGTTATAAACCAACTTATCTAACTATGGGGCACCACCTTGTATATGGATTAACCAACAGGATTGAAGGGGGATTGAATGGGGATATGATGTGGCATATATCACCAACCAGAAATTCATATTTGGCGTTTTTGTACATTTCTGAAGTAAAAAATTGGACATTTATTTTTGGAAGTCATTGAACTAAACAAAGGATTTTCAAGCAATGTTTGATTACCAGAGCTTAAGCTTGGTGTCTGAATCTTCCTGGTGCTTAGTGGGAAATGGATGGGAATGGGGGAATGGGATGATTATTACTAGTGATTATGGATCATTCCCTCATTCCCTGCTAAGCACCAGTAAGTTTTTCTAGCCGTACCAAAAAGTAGTACAAGGAAATCGTCGACCCATGGGGGTTTCTCACCTCACCATGTTTGGCAATGGCAAAGGATATTGGCAGTGGTGATGGTAAGTCTATTCCTACATTGCTTACAATCATGGTTGCTAGCTACTGATGAAGTGAGATGGGTGTTGATCACCTTGCAACATATCCCCAGATATCCCCACTTTCTTCCGGCTTAATCCAGACACTATTCTTGCACCAAGTATTTCATTTGGTTGGTTCAATGGGAATAGAACAGGATCCTTATAAATGGAGGTACGTAAACGTACCATATTTTGGGCCATATTTTGTGGGGATATTCCCTGAAATTTAGGCCTTATATATGGTAGGTACCTCCAATTTAGGTTCCTGAAATGACCATTGATTTGTTAGACTTTCGTTTTTGTTCTTTAGACTTTTTCCCGGTTCAAGACTCAATTTTTTGCTGTTAAAACCGTAAATCGTCATGTTGGTGGGTCAAAACCTCACTTTCCATAGTTTATCTCCCAATTTTGCCCAATTATGTTTATTTTTCACCATTTTCCCAATTGTTTTCCTCATGTTTGCTATCTCGTCTTCCATTTTTTCCAAGGCTTCCATCGTTTTCCCAAGTTGTTTTATCATTCTTTGGCTCAGGTCTGCTCCTCATAAAGTATGATAAAACAATTGCTGCTGAATGAAAAACAATGTTTTATCATTTTCACAAATTTGTTTCCCAAGTGTTTCCCCACCTTCCCAGTGTTGTCCATCATTTTCCCAATGTTTATCACCATTTTTCTCACAGTTTCCCACCAATTTTCCCAAACCATTTTCCCCATTTTCTTGGGTGTTTCCATCATTTCCTGAAAGTGTTCCATGATTTTTCCATACTCTTTCCATTTTCCCATATTTTTCCATGAGTTGTCCATGAGTTTTCCCACGTTTTTCACCACGTTTTCCCCAGCTTTTCCCGGTCATTTCTGTCCTCCCAGGGCGCCCGGACGCGCCCTTCGCGCAGCGCCGCAAGACGCCGCCGCGGCGGAAGCGCAGCTCGTCCTCGGCGCCGCGGCGGCCGCGGCGGTCGCCCACGCCGCGGAGGAGACAGCGCAGTGCGGAGACTTGGGATGATTATGGTATCATCAATGGTATTTTCATGATGGAAATTACCAACCATCAAAGATTTGAATTATATCATGAACATCTATGATATCTGGGAAAATTTCATCACGACCTCACTGCGACCGAACCCTGGAATCATGGTTTAGATATAGGGAAATCATTCCCAAATGGCCTTAATTCAGGTTAGTGAATTATTATAATTTATCCAGATCAATGGTATTTTCATTATGGAAATTACCAACCATCAAAGATTTGAATTATATATAATTATATCATGTATTCTTCAAAGACCAAACCCCTCGAATGATGGGTAACAAATTGAACAACCTAGTTCTTCAAATCGTTTGGGAAATTTATATGTGGTTGGTAATTTGGATTGTTTTCCATATATTGGGAAGAATCATCCCAACTGATTCATATTTTTCAGAAGGGGTAGGTATACCACCAACCAAATATGATGGTAATTTCCTTCCAACAAATTGAACAATCTATTCTTGTTGGTGGTTCAAACATGTTTATTTTCCATTTCATATATGGGATAATCCTTCCCGTTGACTAATATTTTTCAGAGGGGGTGAAACCACCAACCAGTTACGGTATATATGTATATTAACTATTGGTATATATCAAATACCAAATATTATGTGTATCTAAATATACCTTGAAATTCATACTACCAAAATATGTTCGTCGATTATGATGGTATCTATATATATAGTACCACCCCGAAACCTACCTTTTTGACATATTCATCGGACGGTTGGGTCAAAAGGGGGTTACCTTACATAGACGCTAAGGGCATTTTACATATGTATATATGTATATATATATATATACACATATTTTTCAAATAGTGTAATAAGACTGCTATTGAGACTGATTGAACTTAACTTCAATGATAGCATTCTGAGAAGAATGCATTCAGAATGCATTCTCTGCTAAAACCAAGAACCAAGAACCAAGATTCCCCCAGGACTCCTGAGCAAATCTTGGTTCGAACCAAAACCAGGAACCAAGGACCAAGATTCCACCAGGACTCCTGAGCAAATCTTGGTTCGAACCAAAACCAAGAACCAAGGACCAAGATTCCACCAGGACTCCTGAGCAAATCTTGGTTCGAACCAAAACCAAGAACCAGAGCAAATCTTGGTTCGAACCAAAACCAAGAACCAAGGACCAAGATTCCCCCAGGACTCCTGAGCAAATCTTGGTTCGAACCAAAACCAAGAACCAAGGACCAAGATTCCCCCAGGACTCCTGAGCAAATCTTGGTTTGAACCAAAACCAAGAACCAAGATTCCACCAGGACTCCTGAGCAAATCTTGGTTCGAACCAAAACCAAGAACCAAGGACCAAGATCCCCCCAGGACTCCTGAGCAAATCTTGGTTCGAACCAAAACCAAGAACCAAGAACCAAGATTCCCCCAGGACTCCTGAGCAAATCTTGGTTCGAACCAAAACCAAGAACCAAGGACCAAGATCCCCCCAGGACTCCTGAGCAAATCTTGGTTCGAACCAAGAACCAAGAACCAAGGACCAAGATCCCCCAGGACTCCTGAGAAATCTTGGTTCGAACCAAAACCAAGAACCAAGGACCAAGATTCCACCAGGACTCCTGAGCAAATCTTGGTTCGAACCAAAACCAAGAACCAAGGACCAAGATTCCCCCAGGACTCCTGAGCAAATCTTGGTTCGAACCAAAACCAAGCACCAAGAACCAAGATCCCCCCAGGACTCCTGAGCAAATCTTGGTTCGAACCAAAACCAAGAACCAAGGACCAAGATTCCCCCAAGGACTCCTGAGCAAATCTTGGTTCGAACCAAAACCCAGAACCAAGAACCAAGATTCCACCAGGACTCCTGAGCAAATCTTGGTTCGAACCAAAACCAAGAACCAAGAACCAAGATCCCCCCAGGACTCCTGAGCAAATCTTGGTTCGAACCAAGAACTAAGAACCCCCCAGGACTCCTGAGCAAATCTTGGTTCGAACCAAAACCAAGAACCAAGGACCAGGATCCCCCCCAGGACTCCTGAGCAAATCTTGGTTCTTGGTTTTTGGTTTTGTACCTAAGATTCCCCAAAGACTCCGGAGCAAATCTCAGATCTTAGGTCTTAGATGGAAAGAGCGCTTTCTGAATGCATTCCTGTGTAACTGCATCCATCTTGGGTTTCCCTTACGCAGGTGGGATTGATTCAACTGCCATGAACAAGTTTCAATTTTGGGTCTTTTCCCCAAGCCTGAAAAATGAACACACTGTGTCAAAGCCATGTTGCATTTTCTTGAAGGAATAACCCACCATGTTTAAGGAATGTATCACCCTTGTCAATGGAAAATTGCAAAAAAGTAATGCTACACTACAACTCTTTTCGAACTATTTTTGTTTCCGGTGAATACTGCATAGACTAAGAGAGCTTTCTTATTGAAGTTATGCTGTGCCCTTTCAAGTCACGTTTCTTCAGAAGGGGCGCTGTCAATCTCACAAAGGTAGCATGTGTGATGCTTTTGTTTAAGCAAAGGCAGCTCGCATTTGTTCATTTCAAGTATACACAATTACTGTCAAAACATTAGGGCATACTGACTCTAGAAAGCACAATGTAGCAGTACTTGTGCCACATTTGCAGCATGAGAAACTGCACAAGATAGTGGACCGTAAAGTGCTCTCAGTCCACGCGGTGTTCGCTTATTACGAGGGCCAGGTCAAGAGCATCAAGAACTGGAGTCTGCCTGACATCGTGATTGTGCGAGAAGATGTTTTCGTGCTCCCCTTCTTGCTTTTCGCCAGCCGAGACCTTGTGCATTACAATCGTCTCGAAGAGGTGATCCATTCACCCAGCGCTTCCAACCTGAGGTCCCTCTGCGCATTTGCACCATCTCTCATTGAGATGTTGCAGAGCCAAAAATACCCCGGCGGACCAGAGACCGTGATGAGGCTCAAAGCGGTCGTCTTGCTTGGGGTTGCTTTTGTGGGTCGAAACCATGTCCTGTCTAACTAACTGGAAGTTTCTTTTTAAATTTAATCAGCTGATCACTATATTTTTCTCTTCTCTTGATGACTCCGATGCGAGTCTTGTTTCTTCGATGCCCGTGGTCTGCGTGACTGCGTGCTGCGAGTGAGAACGCCTCCCGCCTTGTGTGAGCAACTAACTAATATTTTTCAGAGGGGTTGAAACCACCAACCATATATATATATATTTATGTATGCATAATGACAATATTGATATATATATATATATATATAATCCCCTGCCGGTGAAGGCCTATAGAATGAGGAACCTTTAAAAAAATGATAGCTGTTATAATGGATGATTATGGTATCTATGTTGCAATCATATCTTAAATAATTACAGTATGTATATATTTAAAGTATATGACTATATATATATGGTTGGCTTATAACTTCATGGATGTTAATGGTATTATGGATACTGATATGTGTTATAATATGTTATAATTGATGATAATGGTATCTATATTTACATTATATATATCCACTGTATTATCATAATTATTGGCCCTAGGTTCTTATCAATACCTAATATCATATAACTAATACCTATATCTATATAACATCTATATGTATATCACTTCTATATCTATATTACTATATTGTTTTTAAATAAATAAATATATATATATATAAATATGCAAGGTGGTGCCCTCCTAGTGTTGTATATTGATTTATTATAAGTTTTTAACACCCATTGACTAGTTTGATATATCACATATAAACCATAGTCATTGGAGTTATGTTCGCCAACTCAGCTATCTTGGGGCACCACCTTATATATATATTGTCACTACTGTTGTTTTTATTATTGTTATTAACAAAACATCATTATTGTTTTTATTATTCTATTTATATTGGTATAATGACAATGGTATCCAATATAGTATATATGATGAATAGTTGTTGTTAATAAGATGCTTGATGGATTGGTAATAACTTGAATTGAATCTAATGGAGTATATATATATACAAATGTATTGATGTCAAAACTGATTACCATGAACTAAAGTTGTAGATACAATATCTATAAAGTAGGGATATGGATGATGTTAAGTTTGATCTGAGTTTGGACTCAATCTCGGCAAATTGCCGACGAAATGATCCCTGAATTTGGCATGACGGCCATGTATTACAATGTGAGGCCCCCAAGATAGCAAAGTTGGTTTATAACTCCAATAACTATGGTTTATGGTACTTATAACTATAGTTACTGGGGCTTATTAGCCAACTTACAGCTGGGGGGCCTCACATTGTATGTTTTTTTCTGAAAATCAAGTGCCCAGAGAATGTTTCTTTCTTATCATCATTTTATGGGCACCTTCCTTTTCAGACACACCTATGATAATATGTATATATGGAGGTGTCCTAAAATAGGGGTACCCCAAAATGGATGGTTTATAAGGGAAAATCCTGCTAAAATTGGGGATTTGGGGGTACCCCTATTTTAGGAGACCACCATATATATATACATATATTCCGGGAAGAGTATGATACGTCCCAAATCAGAAAGAAATAGTCCTGGGGATGCACCTAGTTAGTGCCTTGTCACAGCTCGAAAGAGCAAGCAAAACAACACATGTTTACAGCGGACCTAGGCCCATACATTTTGTAGCAGATCTTCCTTGGAGAATTACTTTATATGAGCAAATCTTGCAAATGTGTGCATCAACCACAAGATATCAACAGCATTTTGAGAATGGCCGCTGCGTCACGTCCGACAATTTCATACAAAATTCATGAACAATCATAGAAACCACCTTTTATCACAATAGAAATGCGCTATTTATGACGTGTTTGATGAAAATACCATGGAAATTCATAGAAAATGCCATCAACATTCATAAAAACATTTTAAACAATACCATAGAAAACTCAAAAAAATGACAATTTATAAAATATGTAGGTTTTATGAAAATACCATAAATTTGTAATACCATAAATGAAATCATTTAAAACAGATACCATAGAAATCCATGAAAATCACAGACAATAACAAATACGACAGAAATCCATCAAAATTCATAGAACATACCACAGAAATCCATAAAAATCACCAGGTCTCCACCTAAACATTCAGGTCCGAGCCGGCGACGGAGCCCCAGCCGCAAGCGCAGCCGAAGTCGTCGTCGCAGAAGGCGGGACGTGGTGGATGTTTTTTATTAATGGTACCCTCCATTAGGGGGGTACTCCTCCAATAGTCATGATCTGATACTTAAATGGTATCCTCCCAATTGAACAGCCGTTTGGGGCCGTTTGGGGTTGATTCATCCAGGGTTGACATTACTTGTAGTGATTAAGATGCCCTGAAAATCCCATTCTATCCCTACCCTCTGGTAAACATACAAAAAACGATGGGAAAGACCACCATTCTTAATGGGTAAATCAACTATTTCGACTGGGCCATTTTCAATAGCATCCATTAATCATTGTTAATAATGGTGATTAATCATCTGGTTGGTGGTTTGGAACATGAATTTGATGACTTTATATAATGGGAATCATCCATATGGATTTTATTGGTATATATATATATATATGGATGATTAATGGATGATTGTTAACATTATGTCATGGATGATTATGGTATCTTTAAATAATCATATATACTGGTTGGTGGTTTGGAACATGAACTTTATGATTTTCCATTCAGTTGGGAATGTCACCATCCCAACTGAGTAGTATTTTTCAGAGGGGTATAAACCACCAACCAGGAATAGCATCCATTACCGTGGGAATATCATGGGAATATCATGGTCACAATAGGTTTATCTGATACTAACTATGGTTAACTAACCATGGTAATCTTTGATAGTAATCTATTATATTTGTTTGTTTGAATTGGAATATCATCCATTGGTTTATGTTTTTTTTTATTTGTTGGAATTAATTTTTCCTATAGGATTATTATGATAGTATGATACCAATTGATATTGAATTACTATAGAATATCATCCATTAGCATGGGAATATAACTGGAACATGATGGGAATATAATCAGAATATAATGAATGTGAATATTGATTATGATTCGTTGGGATGAAAGCCATGCAATTCTGCAATGGGAAACGCAGTATGGGTTTTGCTACATGAACATGTACTTAACCGGACCCAGAAGGTACTATGATGTATTGTCTTAATATCGATCCTTGATGCATGGGAAGAAATTAGGAATTTAATGGGAGCCTAATGGGAATATTGATTATGTTCGGAAACACATCTACTTCACAAGTGGGATTTAGTGGAGATATATGAGGATTTGATTTGATTGAATGGGGTTTAATGGGAATACTGATTATTGGATTTAATGATTGGGAACCATGAGGTCGGATAGGATTTAAAGGGGATTTAGTGTGCTTTTATGGAATCTGCGTGATTCAATGATATTTAATGGAGTTTTAGAGATTGTCTGATTGGTGGTTTGGAATATTTTTTATTTTTCCATATATTGGGAATAACCATCTCAACTGACTAATATTTTTCAGAGGGGTTGAAACCACCAACCAGATGGGGTTTTCTATTGATATTAAATCATCAACAAACTGGCTATCCGTCATTGAATCTATGGATTCACTGTTTCAGGGATTCAATTGAATATATACCATCTGGTTATTTAACATAGCCATGGAACATCCCCAAAATATATGGAGGTTTCTAGCTGGGAAAACTCATTATAAATCGGCCATCTATACCATGGCTATGTTAAATAACCAGAGGGTAATCATTATGAATTTTGGATGCTTGGTTGGTGGTTTTCCATGGGTTTCCATGGGAAGTAATCAACCAATATATGGGATATCATGGGCTATACTTGGAATCTAACCAACCTGGTATTTGATATACTCTCTGGTAAACAAACATAGCTATTGAAAGTGGCCATTTATAGTGGATTTACCATTGAAAATGGTGATTTTCCGTAGCTATGTTAGTTTACCAGAGGGTAATAGTTGAGAGTGTTTGCAAATGGGATATACCATGATATACCTATTTTTATTGGCAATTTTCATAGGGTAAATGATTCCCAGTGAGATTTTAGAGTAGCCTATATATTTTCAGACAAACCCATCTGATGTTTTTTTGATATGATGGCTTAATCATGATTTATTAGGGTTTGGATCAATTTACAACCAGATATGGTTGACATATATGCAGGTTTTTTAACATTAAGCCTACGTTTTTATGTGCGTTTTATTGGTGCCATGTTTTTTCAGGGTTTTGGCATGTTTAAGCCATTAACCCCGGCAACATGGGCCAAGGTACTCACCAAAAACCTCATTGATTTAACACTGGAGTTCAGGGAGGTTTGATCATCATTTATCGGCATTTATAGGCCATTCAACCATTGAAAAACTGGGGATACAGTTGATACATGATGGTTAGTCGAAAGTTTTATAGTAGATGAATACACTGCCAGGTATGCAAAGGTATGGATATGCTGATTGTTACTTTCAAACATTCACCGTTGTGTTTTTCAAGCTATAACTTTCAATCATTTCCCGGCCGATGTGCGAGACCTTATACATACTTGTATCTATAAAAATACAGTACATAGGTCCATATGTGTGTCATCTATAATATACAGTATACCATTCTGTTAAATGACTTCCTTATATCGGTATCATTGTTTTATGAACATACAGATATATATATATACTTCGGGATAGTCCATGTATAAGTGAGTCATTTTCCTGTATAGCTATTCCAAGTTCTTATTCAGCAGGGTCGAGCATCCTATTTGGGGATGGTGTTCCATTGCCACGACTTCCAGAGGGTAAACATGAAGTTTATCAATCCCCAGAAGCTGCCCATACACTTTTTGACCACATGGGAACTTACCCTTTGGTAAACTAACATAGCTATGGAAAATGGCCCATTTACAGATGGTTTACCTGTTCAAAATGGTGATTTTCTTTACCTATACCAGAGGGTACATGGAAACATGGAACTGAAGCAAAAACAGGAGAACACATCTTGTTGATCGATTTGTACTCTGGTTAGCGATGTGTATCTTTACTCTGGTTAGCGGTGTGTATCGAAAACAACCGCTAGATTCCATCTAGGTAAATAAACACATGTTTGTTTAAACTATTAAATAGATGTCATCAATGTATCACAAACCCGCACCAGAACAAAAACCCAAACCAACATTGGGTTTATATCACCATCTATCTAGCACTGCCATACGTTGGTTTGGGTATGAATCATGTCATTGGGTCGATTGATATTGAGAGTCATCTACATATGGTGGGCAGTACTTACTTTGATGGTGTAACCTCTAAAGATTCAGGAGGTTGTGTTTCTTTTTGGATGGTTGTTTTGAAACATCTGGAGATATCTCAGATGGTTTGCAATGGGAGAGCCTTTTTCCAAAATGACAAAGGTTTACATGTGAACCGTGTGAACTATCTGATTTATGCAGACAGATGGGGTCTTCCCGATGGCCCGGGTTGGGCAGACCAGAACAACAAAAATGTATCGGCCGTAGGTGCCGCATGTTCAACTTACCTGGTGGTAATTTAGGGTGCAAACCCCTCCGTTTGCCCGCGCCGACGTCCACCACGTTTCCGGACATGAAAACACTGTGTTTTGTCGGACAAAAATGCACATGTCCAGGACCGTGGCTTGCATATTGCAACGCGCAGCTTAGCAACCTGTGCGTTGAATGTTACAACAACAACATCATCATCATCATCATCATCATCATCACCATCAAAACAGTTATAATAACAATCATCATCAGCATCATCAGCATCATCAGCATCATCATCTTCATCATCATCATCATCATCATCATCACCATCATCACCATGATCATCAAAATCATCACCACCATCACCATCACAATCATCATCATCATCATCCTCATCACCATCATCATCATCACCACCATCATCATCATCATCATGAACATCATGAGTATCATGACCATAATTTTCATCACCATTTTCTTCTTCATCATCATCATCACCATCACCATCACAATCACCATCAGCATCATTGCCATTGTCATGGTCATCGTCATCCTCATCATCATCATCAGCAGCATCATCATCATCATAATCACAGTCATATTAACCAAACACCATCCTCATTGACAACATCATCATCATCACCATCATCATCATCAACAACAACACCATCACCAACATTATCATCACCACAAACATTACCATCTTCTGGTTGGCCTTTTTCTGATTCCCTAGAAACTCTGCTGACACCTCTGGAGGATTCCCTTGAATATAAAGTTTAACGGGGGTGGGGATTTAATGAATCCCTGGAAACTCTTTTGAAACTTCTTGAAGATTTCCTGCAACACGCCATTGAATATCGCTCTTCACTGTACTTGGAAACCCTGCAAAGTTGTGTGTGAGCGAAGGGGGGTTGGGCGTAATTTAACATACTGAAGCTGGCTAAGAAATCAGAATTGTAATGAAATAAACAATCGAGCTCAATCGGCCATGGCTTCCATAGAGCATTGTTTGTTTACTGGAGGGAAGATATTAAATCTGTTGATAAGTCATGAACATGCACAAATGACCACTGTTAACTCAATGACTTGCTAGTTCGGGAGTGTTTGAAGCAAGGCCCAACAGAAATGTTCATGGCAGTTTTTTTGCCACAGTAGATGGGTTTTTCTACCAAACAATTCATAGTTTGAATAAATGATATCGACTTTCCTGACATAAGTGATGTTTCATAGGCACTTGATTTTTGCGTGCATCCCACGTACATCTAGCTTACATCTAGCTTATGGAGCCGCTAAGAATCACTAAATCCCATATGCGAACCAAGGTGCAAAAAATAGCGTATAAATGGAAATCTTGGGACTATAAATCTGGTTGGTGGTTTCAAACATGACTTTTATTGGCCATTTCATATATGGGATGTCATCCATCCCATTGACGAACTCATATTTTTCAAGATCGTTATTGCACCACCAACCAGAAAAATATAAATGAACATAGAAATAGTGGATTTACCCATTGAAAATTGTGTTTTTTTTCCTTGGTTTTTTGTCCACGTTTACCAGAGGGTAAATGGAAACATAAAGGGATTATCGAAGGAAGTTTAGAAGTCAAACTTCCGACAATATGGACAGATGAAAAGCAGAGTAGGGGAGAGGCAGAGAGAAGAGGAAGATTAGAAGAGAGAAGATGAGAAGAGAA
>Ga0126342_10013900_pt1 | contig 14235 bp, 9 predicted proteins | sample Cyp1metagenome_FD_92528 | JGI IMG/M metagenome (GOLD analysis project Ga0126342, IMG submission 92528) | Coral microbial communities from Lord Howe Island, Old Settlement Bay, Australia - Cyphastrea 1 metagenome | ecosystem: Host-associated > Invertebrates > Cnidaria > Coral ...
AAACCCTAAACCCTAAACCCTAAACCCTAAACCCTAAACCCTAAACCCTAAACCCTAAACCCTAAACCCTAAACCCTAAACCCTAAACCCTAAACCCTAAACCCTAAACCCTAAACCCTAATCGCAACATTATTAGATACCAATGCAAATTATGTCGAAATTAATTCAACTATAATTTTCTTTTAATAATTGTGTTTTTTTTTTTTCATTATTATTAATTATAAAATATTTATATATTCATAATTATTATATATATATATTTATTTCAACCACAATCATCTTCAAATTATTCTTCGTATTAATTAATAATTTCATTAATATTTATTATTTATTTCCGAACCTTATTTCCTTAATTAATAATTCTATATTCAAAATAAATAATATTTTTAGATATTGTTTATATCAAAAAATATATTAATATGTAAATTACTATTTCTTCTATTTTTTTCCCCAATAGCGTAAGCTAATGGGGGCTTCAGCCCAGAATTGCTCTGGTGTGGGCTGGGGCAGGTGCCGGGTCAAGTTCAACGAAATTCCAGAAAAGGTTCCGAAGGTCCCGGAAAAGGTTTAGGAGGCGTTGGTGCAGAGCCAAGTCAAATTCAATAGGGTGTAGAGTCAGGTCAGATTCAATAGGGTGTAGAGTCAGGTCAGATTCAACAGGGTTCCGGAAAAGGTTCCGGTAAAGCTCTGGGACGCTTTGGTATAGAGGTAGCTCAGGTTCAACAGGATTCCGGAGAAGTTGCCGGAGAAAGTTCCGGAAGGTTTTGGTATAAATCCAAATCAGGTTCAATAGGGTTCAGGTAAAGAATCCGGTTTGGGAGGATTTGGTACAAAGCCAAATCAAGTTTAACGAATTCCTAAGTCAATTACGGAAAAAGAGGTTTTCGAAATCTTTGGTACAGGGCCGGGTCAGCAATAGGTTCAACAGAGGGTTTCCGGCGCTTAGTTTCCCAATATATTTCGAAAAAAAAAAAATGTAAAAAAAAAGTAATACCACCAAAATTTATTATTTTTTTAAATATCATTTATTTAATTAATATTTTTATTTTATACCCAATAATTTATATATAACCAAATTAATCCAAGAAAAAAAATATCGCTATTTCCCAACAACGTAAACTAATCGGGTCTTCAATCCAAAATAGTTCCGGTGTGCAGTGGTGCGGGCACCGGATCAGGTTCAACGAGGTTCAGATAACGGAGGCTGTGTAGTGTACCTGCCAGGCGAAAGGCAGTCTGCTAACCACGGAGCTATGATGAATTATAATAAGTAAGGTAATTGATGTTAATAAGTTATGCTGCGATAAGTGAGGTGTGAAAAATCGGGCTGTAATGAGTTGTAAAGGCGGCGCTAAAAAGTAAAGATGTGATAAGTGAGGTATAAGAAGTAAAGCTATGATGAGTTGTGATAAGTGAGGTAATTGATAATAATGAATTGTGCTATGATAAGTAAGGTGTGAGAAGTAAGGCTGTAATAAATTGTAAAGGCGGTACGGTGGAAAAACGCGGCGGACGAAGAAGGAGGAGGAGAAGCGGCGGGATCCAAGCGAAAAACAAGAACCCCACACAATGACATAAGGAATAATAGAAGTAGTAGTAAACATATCATTACAACAAAATTTCTAAAAAAACAACCCATAATAACAAAAATAATACGAATTTGTTTTTACAATGGTAGTAATCGTCGTTAAAAAAAAGGAAGAAGAAGAAGTAGTAGCAGTAGCAGTAGTAGTAGTCGTCGTCGTAGTCGTCGTAGTAGTAGGAGTCGGGGTAGGAGGAAAGGAGTAGTAGTAGTTCGAGTAAAAGTAGTAGTCGTCTTCTTCGTAAAAAGAATATCAGTAATACCGCACAAAGCGGTGGCGAAAATTTCAAAAATAAGAAATCTATAGGAGAGGTTGGTTGATATAAATCAGGGATGGCAGAGCGAAGCCGCCACTCATGAATCGAAAGGTAATTAATCTTTCTCATTATTCTTTCTCACTATTCTTTCTTTCTCTGACTATCTACCTACCTACCTACCTACCTATCTATATATCTATCGATCGATCTATCTATCTCTCTCTCCTTCATCTGTCTAGCTGTCTACCTGTCTATCTGTCTATCTATCTATTTGTCTACCTATCTATCTGTGGTGCAGTGTCATTGAGTGTAATGTAGTGTAGTGTAATTGTAGTGTGGTGTAGTGGGGTGTAGTGGAATGTAGTGTAGTGTAGTGTAATGTAGTGTAGTGTAATGTAGTGAAGTGCCGTGGAAAGTAGTGTAGTGTAGTGAGATGTAGTGTAGTGTAGTGGAGTGTAGTGTAATGTAGTGAAGTATAGTGTAGTATAGTGTGGTAGAGTGTAGTGTAGTGTAGTGGAGTGTAGTGTAATGTAGTGTAGTGTAGTGTAATTTAGTGTAGTGGAGTGTAGTGGGGTGTAGTTGTAGAGTTGTAGTTGTAGTTGTAGTTGTAGTGTAGTGGAGTGTAGTGTAATGTAGTGAAGTGTAGTGGAAGGTAATGTAGTGTAGTGTAATGAAGTGTAGTGGAGTGTAGTGTAATGTAGTGTAGTGTAATTTAGTGTAGTGGAGTGTAGTTGTGTAGTTGTAGTGTAGTGGAGTGTAGTAGAGTGTAGTGAAGTGTAGTGGAAGGTAGTGTAGTGTAGTGTAATGTAGTGTACTGTAATGTAGTGTAGTGGAGTGTAATCTAGTGTAATTTAGTGTAGTGGAGTGTAGTGGAATGTAGTTGTGTAGATGTCTAGTTGTAGTGTAGTGGAGTGTAATGTAGTGTAGTATAATGCAATGAAGTGTAATCTAGTAAAGCGAAGTAAAACGACATCTAAACCTCCAAAAGTGGTCCGAACCCCTAGTGTTTTTAACATTTTGACTTCGAAATGTGCTTCGCGCCACAACGGCGTGCACTTTTTCGACATCCGAACCTCCAAAAGTAGCGCGAACATGTGGTGTTTTGTATATTTTGACTTAGAAATGTGCTTCGTACCACAACGGCGTGCACTTTTTCGAAATCTCAACTTCCAAAAGTAGTCCGTACCTGGTGTGTTTTGTACATTTTAATTTCGAAATGCGGTTCGCGCCACAACGGCGTATACTTTTTCAACATCTCAATTTCCAAAAGTAGTCTAAGAATGGCGTGTTTTGTACATTTTAATTTCGAAATAAATTTCACGCCACAACGGCGTGCACTTTTTCATCTCTCATCTAGCCAACTAGCTCCGTACCCGCCGCTTTAATGAGCCTTCTTTTCGATCCTCCGGAGCCCCAAATCATTCTTACCCTTTCGCACATCTGCATCTTCTATCTTCTTACTCTTTCTTTTCTATTCTTCTTTCTTCTAATCTTTCTCTTCTCTCTGCCTCTTCCCTGCTCTGCTTTTCATCTCTTCATATTGTCGGAAGTTTGACTTCTAAATTTCCTATGATTAATATAATAGAAATGCAGGAGAATTACAGGAGGAAGAGGGCGAATTAAGGAGGAGGAGCCGAGCAAAAAGAGGAGGAGCCGAGGCGGCAGCGAGCGCGAAGCACAAGTAAGACTGACGACCGACGACCGCGACGACATAGCCCTACACTCCACAAATTACACTCCATACTGCGCTCTCCACGCTTTACATTCCATACTGTACAGCCTACACTCTACACTCTATACTCCACACTTTACACTTTAAACTCCACACTCTACACTTTACGCCACGCTCTACACTTCACACTTTCCGCCCCAGACTTTACACTTTACACTCCACACTTGACACTCCACACTTTACACTCCACGCTCTACACTCCACACTTTACACTCCAAACTCTCCACTCCACACTTCAAACTCCACACTCTCCACTCCAGACTTTACACTCCACACTCTACCCTTCACACTCCGCACTCCACACTTTACACTTAACACTCCACACTCTACACTTTCCACCCCGCACTTTACACTTTAGACTCCACACTTTACACTCCACACTCTACACCCCACACTTTGCACTCCACACTCTCCACTCCACACTCCACACTTTAAACTCCACACTCTCCACTCCACACTCCACACTTTACACTCCACACTCTACCCTTTACACTCCGCACTCCACACTTTACACTTAACGCTCCACACTCTACACTTCACAATTCCACCCCACGCTTTGCACTTTACACTCCACAATCCACACTTCAGAGACTACACTCCACTTTCTTCACACCCCGCACTTTGCCCTCGACCCCCTTCCACATTCCACGGTCTACAGCGCACTGGTACGGTAACAAGGGCAAAATGGAACAATCTACAAGACTGTTGAAAAACTTGTTTCACAAAAGTGTTTTACGTGACTGCATTTGGGTTCGTTGGTCTCTTCTTTTGTGGAATAAATAACTCCTATTCATTTTCTCAAAATCCGCCCGCACCGAAGGTGCCGAGGCGTATTTTTGTGTACCTGCGTGAACCGTTAGCAATTGCAGTAAAGCTAATAAGCTTTAGCTTGGGGCGGGCATTTTTGCTCTAGAATCCTGTGTTTTTGCATGTTTTTCAAAGGGGGTCAAAATTGTTGATCTGGGCCAATATAGGCCAAACATGGGTCAAGATAGGCCCAACATAGGCCCAACATGAGCCTAAGATAGGCTCACATGGGGCCAACATAGCCTCAAATTGGGCCAACATACCCTCATATGGGGCCAAGATAGCCTCATACGGAGCTAAAAAGTGCCCAATAAGTGCTAAAAAACGTTCAATATGGCCAAACATCCTCCGACATATGTGAGTGTTATCCATTACACTTGGTGCGGGCGGTTTTCGTCACGAAGCGACCGTGAATATAAATATATATGGTAGGTTTTAAGGCCAAGGACCACTTATTCAGAGCAAACAGGATTAATGATTAAACAAAGCATTCTTTTATATATTACTTAAAAATCTGATTTGAAATGATTTATATATGTTGTTCAAAAAACATAATTATCAGCAAATGCTTTGTCCGTGCATCAATTTCTTTGGAGTGAGCAGATTCGATTTCCACCACAGCCATCAAAGGATTTTTGTATCTTTGAGATGGGCGTCTGAAATCTTGGAGAAAAAGCATCCATCACCCTGCTTGTGGCATCTGGTTGCACAATCGTATTGGTCTCGAATCTGGCACCCAGCCCTCAGGCACCAATCTTACTCGGCAAGGGGTGTCAGAGGTGTCACATCTTTAAACGATTGGCACTTGTCGCTAAGTAAACGGTGGCTGATGAATCCTGATTTGTAATAGCTAGATCATAATATGCTATCATATCGGCCAAAAATTAAAGGTAATATATAATGACGCATCAAATGTTTCCATTGCCGAAGAATTCGATGTTGAGTTCTCGGTTCAGCCACCGCTCGGACGCTTGGAACATTCGTTCTGTCCATTGTGAGACAGCGTATATACAAGAGGATGTACCTTGAGGCTTCGGCATCTGGCACATTTGAATCATTTAATCTCAAGTTTCACAACAGAATGGCCATAATCTATATGGCAAGGGCATTTCTTCAAGGAACATCACGGCCGGAAAAAAAGTAGCCCGTCCATGCCCAGCAAAAAAACATGGTCCGTGCTGGTCAGGTCCTCATTCCCAACCGCTAGCAACCGCACGGGCCTGGCAGAATGGAAGCCTCTCACTACTTGGGTGGTTAATAACCAAAGGTATATCTTATTTAAAGATGTGATAACCCACTGAAAGGGGACTTGCTAGGCAAGGTTACGTTCACCAGTTACAATTCGTGGAATGTTCCTCCAAGTACCCTTTGTGGAATCAGGGGATAGTATGGGATAATTGGAGGCAGATTTCAAATCAGACGGGGCTCGCGCCTGTGCTCTGTAAAACATATTCCCTTGCCTTTCCTTTTAAAAAGCGCAAAGAGGAAAATGTCTCGGGTTCCAAGGCATGGCTATGGCAATCTGAATTCCGGTAATTCGGGGATACAGGAGCCACAAATAGATTTCAATCTGTCAGTAAACATCCCTTTTTTGGGTACTCAATTGTGACTCACCCATCCTGTAGCTCAGATGTCTCTTGTAAAAAACCTGGCAACAGTTTGATTGCCATGATTGGCATGGTATGTATGTGTATATATGTATGTATCGAGATGACAAAGCGCTCATCTGGATGCATGTGTATATATATATATATATATATGCAACTGTATAGATGTACATACGCATGGATACACTATCAACATCTATCTATCCATATATATATTTAAACAAAAGATATATGAAAAATAAATAGATAAATAAATAAATCAATAAATAAATAAAGTTAAATAAATAATAGTTAAAAAATCATATATAAATAAATTTAAATATTCATATTTATATACAAATGCACACACACATATATATATATATATAAATAGACAAATGTAAATACATTATATGGCTCAGCCCTGCAACCCCCCCATGGTCATGGTCCTGTATATACGCTGTCGGTCTAGTTGGCATTTTGCTAGCCTAGAAAATAACGATGTAGGGTCTACTTTACCCCCGCCCCCCGGCTAGGTATTGTGTCACTGGCCCAACTAGTGTGTAAGGCAGAAAGTAGGTCTTATGTGGCCAGCATGTAAATGATCCACCTACGGTCTACTTTGCCCCCGCCCATCCCTGTGGGATGGGTGGGGTGTTTTTGAGGTATCATGTAGATAGTGTATAGATAGTATGTGGCTAGCACGTATGTATAGCACATGAGATCTTGATAGTACCATAAAGGTACTTTTTTGGCAGTACTACGTTGTTTTCTCGATGGCATGGCAATATTAAAGGCATGGTGGTATCCTGTTGTGTAGTGCATAGGTGGCACGAGGCCAGCATTTTAGTATAGCATATGAGCATATGAGATCTTGGCGGATGGTGGTAGATGGCTAGCCACACTCGTGGGGGATTGCTGGGGGGGCTGGGGGGGATAGCATTGGGGGGGGGTTGCCGGACGCCGGGCGGGACCATATATACATATGATTTATATGTACGCACACACGCATATATTATATATATATAGACAGATAGATAGATATATATATATATATATGTGAATCTACGCACAAAAAATATATCTATATGTCTTTAGAAGCCCCAAACATAATGCCAAAAGTCACGTCCTACTAGAATATTGGTTTACTAGCTGTGTAGACTTTTGTTTTTTGGCGGTTCCTACAGGTGTCTATATATGTACACGTGAAAAAGAGATAAATAAAAAATATATATATATATGAGCAAAAAGATTTATGGACGATATGTATGTATACTACGATACCCTCTTGTTCAAAAATAACATATCCGAATTTGCTTGGTCTATATTACATATTAAACGCGCAACATGTTGGTAAATAGAAAATATCTATATCATTTCCGTATGTTGTATTTTGATAAATACGTATATACATTTACCGAACATCTGATGACAACATCTAAGATCAAACTCTAGTTTTCCAAGCATATGTACAACTTGGTTGGTCTTCCATCCATATTCGAGCCATGAAAAAGACCCCTATCCCATCTCAACAAATATTAGGTGGTTGAAAACGATTTTCCTACTTACAGGGTTAGTTCATAATCTCCAGTAAACCAGGTCGTAAAATGTCGTAAAACCCCTACAATTCTTAATGGTTTATATATCATCATATACCCAAAGATATGTCCATCACCTACAAAAAGCTGTTGTTGGTTCCAAACATCATGATCCTTTAGCTCGTAACCGCCATTAAACCACTATAATCCTGATTTCAAAACCAACCAACCAGTATTTATCAGTGATATTTTCACTTTTAAATTCTCAAAAATTGCTTTTCTCATATCACCAGTATCCAAACCAATTCCCAAATTTTCGGGTGAAAACCACCATTTTTCATGGCTGTGGGCTCCAGCCTTCTGCACTGCCTTCATGGCGGAGCCCGAGGTGCCAGGAGTGGGGCGTTGGACCTGTCGATGTAGCAATGGAGCGGACCGACCTTGAGGCCTTTGATTTCATGGAAGTTCATAGGGGCTTTATGATGATCTAATGGTGATTTCACGGTGGTTTTAATAAGGTTTCATCAGGATTTAGCAGGATTTTAAAGGGGTTTAGTCTGATTTCATAGTGCCTTAATGGGATGAGTTGGGATTTAATGGGGTTCAGCATGGGGCGTATGGGGTTACATCAGATATAGTGTGGAATTCGATGGGTTATAGCGGGATATTGGCGTGTGATAGGGGGGTTAAGCGCAAAAACTTGTCTTTTTGGGGATGTACCACTATCGAGATGGGATGAAAGTGGGAGAACTTGGGATTGGAATCGGATAGACCAATAATGTACCCGCGATACAACTGATGCATGATTTTGATTGATGATGACTGCCATTTTATTTACGTTATTTGTGGGAATGAAAGAAAAGAATGGTTCAGTCCAACACAAGTTGGGATAGTTTTGACAAATGATGGTTAGTGGTTTGGTCTGATGATTCTTTGTTGGGTTGATGATGCCTACCATTTCATTGGGATGAAAGGGTAATTTGATGGGATACACAACCAGCAACAGCTTTTTGGTAGGTTGGATGGACATAACCTATATTTACATGTGTATATACATATATGTGCTTATATTGGGGATATTCCATATAAAAATGCTTGACGCAAGATTGTTATTGCGCACTTACCGTGCCTGGGGTGCACATAGTCAATATCCAAGTATCGCGATCTATTTTGTATGTATGTAGTTCATGTACATCTATCCAAGTATCCCAATATTAACTAGATGTATATAACACCCTCTGTGTCATTCCAAGAATCATATGAGTCTGCCAGAAAATCAGGTGCACCCAGACAAACAACTATTTAATGGGGGAAATTATGATTCGCATATGGATTTGAGGTCCCCTATTTTTCGACAAACTTAAATCCACACGGAGGTTTCCTAAAATAGTGGTACCCCTATTAATCATCCAATTTTGTTTGGGGTTTTCCAGTAATGTTGGTAAAACAACAACAAACCATCTCCAATTTCACAATGAATGTGGTCTTAACCATTCCCAAATGGGTGGTTTCTTATTGTTACCACATTACAACCCACATTTTACCATTATAAACGTTTATAAACCATAGGTCTTCATGGATTGTCCATTAAAAACCATCCGTTTTTAGAGTACCCTCTGGTAAACTAACATTTGCTATGAAAAACCACCATCTTTGGGTAAATCAACGAACTAAATGGGCCATGTTCAATAGCATAAAAGCTAGGTGAAATTACCAGCAGGGCAAGCCATCCATGTTGAGAGTACCCCTGGTGCCCGGGCACCGTCGCGGCAGCCCGTCGCTCGGGCCCTGAAGCCGAGCTGGGTCGAACGGGGCTTCGAAGTGGGGCCGTGACCTCAAAAGGCGGAAAGACATGGGAAAAGCCATTGGCTTTGGAGTTTCATCAGGATTTTAAGGCGATGGTGATTTTATGGTGGTGAAATGGTGATTCAACGGGATTTAGTGGTGTTTTGGTGGAGCTTCATGAGATTTTCACAGGGTTTCATGGTTTTAATGGTGATTTCATAGGAGTTCATAGGGTATTTCATGCACATTTGGATGGGCTTTGATGGAATATCTAATGGTTATTTTCAGGGAACTAAAAGTTATTTAATGTGCGTTACAATGGGGTTTGATGGGGTTTGACGTAATTGAATGAGGGTTCAATGGAATCTAGTGAGATTGAAGACTAAATATTTAATGGAGTCCCGTGGGGATTTGGTGTGATTTCATATGATTGCATTTTTTTGGAGGACGCCATCAATATTGTTTAGGGGGTACAATTGATAAAGGCTGGGCTGGGAGAAAAACAAACTTCACATGATCGCTTCCCCTAATAAGATTTAAATAGTTGGATTAATTTCACAGGGAGTTTCCAATCTCAAACTCATTATTAATGTCCCCTAGAAACTGGTTTTAGTAATGCTTACTGTTCAATTTGAGACCATCTTCCAGGGATTTGACCCCAAAAAATCTAGGGACGCCGGATGCCGGTCACTTTCTTGGAACATGAAGCAACAGGAAGAATATACCCTCTGGTCTCCTCGAATGTGGTTAAACGTAGCTGGCTGGGAAATCCCCGAACTACCTGGAGCCTCTTATGGCAAACATATATCGTTTTATCTATACATGGAAGGATTTTCTAGCTGTGTTTGAAGACATCGGGGGTACTCTACATCAATGATGCCCAGCCACTTGGCTCGGCGTGGTATGTACTGAAGAAGCCCGTGATCTTGTGTGATGCGTTGCAGCGTATCATGAGTCTTAGTACAGTGATCTTCAATCAGGGTAGTGACCTAATGCTTGCTGGAGTGAACAGTTTCCCCAATGGGCTGTCCATAGATCAGTTTTCCCGAAAACATGAGGCTTTCCCTTTGCCGCAAACCGTTTGCATCAAAACATACCAAAACATACTAAGCAGATCAAAACCATCTAACTGGCGCTGATGCGCCAACACTTTGCTGGTTTTCTCGCCTTGATCCTCTATATTTTCACCTTTACCCATCTTAAAAATACGCCTAGGCCCTAAATCTATTGGTTGATGATCATGCTCCCTACTAAAAGCACACTCCTCCATTTTCAGCTTGTCCCCCCAAAATCTCAGATCCTTGGGTGTATTCTCCATGACAAACCCCATGATCTCGCCATTTTTCTTGGTGAAATCCAGCATTTTTTCACACCGGCGCCTTATCCGAGCGCTCCGGAACGGCTTTGGCTGCATCTGGAGAACCTTGTTGATTCTATGGGGGTGCGCTGTTTAACTTATGGGGGTTAAGCCATGTTGCTTAACAATGTCAACAATATGGGGGGTAAATCTTCAACTTTCTCAACGGGAGTTAAACCATGTTTAACCATGTTGTTAACAACTTTTTTTAATGTCAGACCACAATGTTAAACAATATAGTAAAACCATGGGAAATGGTGAATGATGGTGAATATCACATTTGGACGTGATGACATATATGTTTAACATTGGGATTTCTGACATCTCTGCGACTATGATCTACTATGGTGCTATTTTTTCTACTGCTATTCCCCTCGAAATGAATCATGGTAAATTGTGTGATGATCGAATGGTGATTTAGTGGTGAAAATTCATCCTAAATCGGGAATAGGGTGAATGTAGGCCAAACACGGTATATGTTTTATGGTCATCCATATCATGTCATGGGAATCCAAGCACAATGGCATATAACTTCCTATGGACATGAATTGATGACCCGTCCCGACCCAACTGGGTTAATCTAATCCAAGTAGCTTGAACACGGTACTTGCAGTGAACATGGTGACCCAATGATGGTCCAATGGTGAAAAATACAAATAATCCTAAATTGAAGTATGGTGAATATATTCTGAGTAAATGGTGAATAAATCGCATTGGTTTCCATCCTGACAGGATAAACGGATACAAATCTGATGAATTTATGAAGATATTGGATGGGCATGTCATTTTCCATGGAGCCTAGTGACTAGTCAAGTTTAATGTATTAAGTATTCAGTATTTCATCAAATGGACATCAAGTTCTAGAAATTCGTTGGCCGCCATTGATTGGCTGACACAGACACCCACGCAGAAGTCAATGGGTTTCATCTCCTGTTTCTTTGGGATGGACCATCAAAACAGCAAAGTTTCAGCCGTCAGAAACAAGTTTCAGGTAATGTGGTAAAAACAATAATAAACCACCCATTTGGGAATGGTTTATACCATCTATTTATGGTGATTTGGGGGATGGCGTATTGTTGTTTTACCCACATTAAATATCATCCACATTCGAAACTTTTGAGTTTTGTTTATGGTGTTTTCTTTTTTAGATTTTACAGCCACCATTTTGGGCATCCATTTCTGGAAGCCATAAGAATTTCGGGAACCCACCTCCAGGCGATACCGGCGATGTCGCGGAGGCAGGTCGGTTGGATGCCGACGGAGACTTCCCAGGGATCCCAGGGACTGGCAGCCTGGGACCGGCGCGTTGCGCGCTACGCGGCGGAGTCGTCTCTGGTAATGAGTCGTCCCTTTATTGTACTTCCACTTGTATATAGAATTGGAATATATGTGTATATATATATAACATATATATATATATATGTATGTATATCATGGTCATTTACGTATACCCTAGTCAAATAACACATAAACCACATACAGAAATTTACAGATGCATGTAGATACAGTATGACTTATTTTCTGTTTTGCAAAAAGATCACTATTCTATCGCTTCAATCTGCTGATGTCGTTTAACGCGCCGTCTGCACGCCATTGTTTTTTTTTTTTACGACACCAAGGCATCGTTGGTCACCGGGCTCTCCGGACCGAGATCAACAAGATCGTCTTCGCCAGAGGCTGCACGCCGCAAGAAGCGTTCATGGTTGCGCGCCACGTGAAAGCTCCAACCCAACAAACAAATGACATACCTACAGCAGCGGAAATTCCGGGAGATAGGTGAGTTATTGGTGAGTTTCTGTTAAGTTTGGGATACTTTAGGAAATTGAATGAACATGCCCGGCAGAGGTGCAACATTTGGGATAGCATGCAGGATTTCTATATGGATTGCTGGCATCACGGTTGATTGTTGCAAAATGAGACGAATTTGGCGGTGTCCAAATTTAACCCGTACCCATTCATTTCATGTGGTACACCATTCCGAGGACAGCGATCCAACCCCCAAGACATCAACATCACCATCTATAGGCAGGAGTTCTTCATTTGCATACAGCAACTACGTGATAGCTACCAGCCAGTCTTTGCCATATCCAAGCGACATTTCGCAGGAAGCGATGGCACTCCAGATCCATTTGGATGTCCAAAAGACGTAGGGGCCACAAATGTCAGCATCTTTGTGTCTCAAACTATGCGTCCAAGCCATCCCCAGCAATGGGGTTAATGCCAAAAAAAACTTCAAGATGTAGACCACGATTGAGATGCCCAGCCGACCTGAAATTTTACACACTGATCATCACTGATCTCTGATCTCTGTCTGAATGTTGGGAGCTGAATATTTGAGGTTGTTTGAATCAACAGAGATGTTGGCGCCAATGCATGAGTCTACTGGATTTTCCCTCCGATTGTCCCCTCAATGCAAACATATATATATATATATATACATTCAGAATACTCATCCTCAGATCCTAACCTGGGTTTGTCTGAAAAAGGGGGATGGCCACAAACTTGCAATCTAGATATGGTGGAAATGAATGGAAATGACAAAAATCAACACGGCAGAATCCCAGGCACCATCATTGGCACAGTCCATGACCAAAACAGCTAAGCCAAGCGCTCCAAACCACACCAGCAAGGCATCCAAATCGTAGGGACATCGATCGTCACCGTGCTCTGAACCCAAAAAGATCAGCAGCCCAAACAGGAGACTTGGGAAGATCAACATACAGAGGTAGAACATATGAATCAATACCTCAGCACGTCTCAGCACCTTTTTCGAAACTGCAAGTGCTTCAATGGTTGTAGTATTCAAGCCATGTTGAATTTTTGAAGCATTATCAAAACACCTCAATCGGGGATTTCCTAAAATGGTGGGTACCCCCAAATCAGCAATTTTTACGCAGTTTTCCCTTATAAACCACCAATTTTTTGGGGTACCAACATCTATGGAAACCTCCAATTCTTTGACCGAAACAATCTTGGATTCTTCGGTCTCATCGCATCCCGAGCCACGGAAAGCATCAAGACACACGCCTGGCTAGCTCTGGAGGCTGTTTCTTCCTGAGGTCTCGTGGGTTCAACCGGGTTGAATCCCCAGCCCATGAGAAGGTTGGGGATTCCCCACAAATTTGGATAACAATCAGAAATAATGTGGGTAAAACATTGTGACCCAATAATAAACCACCCATTTGGGAATGGTTTCTATCATCTATTTATGGTGATTTGGGGGATGGTTTATTATTGTTTTGGCAACATTACAAGAAACAAATGCCTGGACCTATTCAAGCATTACCAACACAATTGCCAACACAATTGCCGCAAAAAAAGTATCAACACACACACACACAGAAAAGCAACCAAACAAAACAACACATCACCAACCACCAGACAAACTCCTGAAATCCTCACAAAACATCACCTCTTTCAATTCCAGCAGCTACCCTCTGCTTATTTAGCGGCTAAGTGAGGTGTTTAAAATGGGTGTGAAATAGTTTTAGGATTTTTTTTTGAGCAGGTTTGGGATTTTTTTTTGGATTTCTTGGCTGGTACCATTTGCCTAGTGTTTGCAACGGTTTGGAACTTGAATTTGTCATTTTG
>Ga0126342_10013901_pt1 | contig 14235 bp, 14 predicted proteins | sample Cyp1metagenome_FD_92528 | JGI IMG/M metagenome (GOLD analysis project Ga0126342, IMG submission 92528) | Coral microbial communities from Lord Howe Island, Old Settlement Bay, Australia - Cyphastrea 1 metagenome | ecosystem: Host-associated > Invertebrates > Cnidaria > Coral ...
TGGATTCAAGATTTGCTGGAAAGAGTCCGTAGGAATCTTGAATCTTGAATCCATCCAACTTGCAATGGCATTGCAACGCCATTGCAAGTTGGATAGGTGTCAAAGAAGTCAAGGCAGCAAAAAGGTCGGTCTTGGGGGGGGGTACCATATATATATATATTTATATTGTGACATATATATATATACAGTATTTACTTGAATACCTTTAGATATCCTTAAATCCTGATACCTGTGAAGATTGGCAACATATTTCTGTATCTGTATAAAAATGTACCATATATGAGTAACCGACAAAATTGTTGTAATTTAGTTTTAGTACTGTTCTATATATATATATATATACAAAATTATGTACAATATTGTAATTTAGTTTTTGCTTCGCCTTGGCCTTTCCGAGGTTGCACAAAACCTGAAATTAACCGATAGGGGACTACCCTATACCGATACCCCATTTGTGATACCTCCGGGAATACTGAAATACTCACAACCGATAGGGGACGACCCTAATTTGTGCATGGCATTAAATTTAACATATATTTTTCCGCTACTCATAAAAATATGTATGTATATATATATATATACATACATATTTATGTGTATTGGTAATATATACAATATTATATATAGCATATATAGCGTGTATATATATATATATATCTTGTATATAGTATATTTATAGTTTATATATATAGTATATATACAGTATATATACAGTATATATACAGTATATATACAGTATATATATAGTGTATATATATAGTGTATATGTATATAGTATATGTATATAGTATATGTATATTATTACGATAAATCGCGTGGACCCCCTTTCTTCTGCGGTATCTCGCCAGGAGTCCGGTACGGCTGTGAGTTCCGGGCCGCGGGAACGTTCCCAACGGGGCAGCGAACGAAAGTCGCTGGCGGCGAAGCGCAACCTCTTCCAGTCGCGGCACGGACTTCAACAGGTGGATGTGATTTCCATGGCTGGAAACACGGCTGGATTTCCTTTTGGTAAGATCAGTTTTTCTGGGACATTATTTTCCATGGATTAGCAGAGGGTAATTGATATGTGACTTGAACGCAAACATGTTAGCAGGTGTTTCAATAGCAACTTACTGACTTCAAGGATCATGCCAGCGGGGTGCTCAAGATCACAGCGGCCTATTCTTAATCCCAGTCACAAGTAGTTGCGGTTCCATTTAGTAGCTTTTATTTGATTATTAAATCATATATATACACCCATTGATTTATTCTGCCAAATATAAGGAAGTAGAAGGATCTTGAACAGAGGCCAATAGTGGTGGGACTGAGATCGCCAACAAATACGCGTCAAAAGAAAACTCTGTGAGGATCAAAAACATAAAGTTAAGATTATATGTATGTATGTATATATATACACACCAGAAATGAAGATAGACAGGAAAAACGGGAAGCAAGGACACAGACCACATTCCATCCACTTCCAGGGGTGCCCAATTCTTTAGCTCACACAAGACCATGGCTAAGTTAGAAGAATGAAACATTGTGAGTCACAGGATTTTAAATGCAATTCACAAGCGTTGGATTTATACCATTCTGTCATGATGTATTATAAAGGTTTCTGGGTTTCTACGTTTTCATGTTTTGGTGATCTGAATACCACCGGTTGGTAATTATCGATAGCACAAACAACTATCAAAACCTATTAAAAAAAGGGTGATGCCAGTAACCCTGCAGTATACTTCAGCGTGACCCATGTTATGATGTTCCCCGGTTTGGTGTTCTGTCTATTGGTGTATAATCATTTGTGAGCTAGATTTGACTTTGAATCCAGATTTGGCTATTCCATCCCTCCATTGTTTTTGGTTATACAGTGTTATACATTTTATGATTAGTCCACAATTCCCACAATACAAATGGATTCAAACAGGTCGATATGCACCAATAATTGGTTGGATTGTATAGATTTATCGTAAGAGTCATCATCATCATCATCATCATCCTCATATATATATATATAGACATATATATATATAATATATATATATACGGTGTATATATATATATATCTATATACGGTATATATATATATATACGCATACCGCACACCTATTATGTTTGGCTCGTCATCCACATACGTCAGGCTGGCACTGGCGTATTGTACCTGCCTCAGTGGGACTGTCATCTTCGGCACCCTAGGAACCTCGGGTACCCATGGGTAGCACTAAATTCAATGCCTCATCATCATGTCTTCAATAAAGTCATGGCAATATGAAACTGGGGGTATACCCAGTTTCAAGACAATGTGGACGGGTGCAACATATCCACACCTAGGCTCCCAGCTCGACTAATTTCTCAAGACGTTGATGTTTATCAGGAAATGTTTATAGTATTTTATAGTTACCTTGATAAACTCATTGAAATGTGAAATGGGCTTTATCCACATGTTCCCCCATTGAAATTGTTTTTTTGATATTTTGAGGTGATACAGTTATACTCAATTTTCAGATACACCGTTTCATTGAAGGTCCATTCAATTTTGTCAGAGGGAGATGGAAGTGTAAATGGTGTAAACATCTCAAACCCAGAATTGACCATGGATTTACTCATTCATGTTCATGAGAAAGCATGAGTATTAAAATGTGAAATGTAGGAATACCCAATTTGGAGACGTACCGACATTTCAAACCTAGGTCAGTTGTGCAAGTCCCGGCTAGGTCGAAATTGGAAGCCCAAAATTGGGCAAAATCATTTTGGGCACACCGTGCGAACACATTTGAAGTAGTTTGTTGGCATCATTACATCTATCAAAATTCATATATTTATCATTATTTATCTGTGTGTGGAATTTGTGTGGATGTATTTGTATCGCTTGAATGTGTTTTAATGCATGTACATGTTACACTCCTAACATATCATACATCATAGCTCGAAGATGTGCTCGCTGACGCCGCTTGTCCAGCAGCCACTGGCAGACCATGCCTTCGGACCACAGGTCCCTCTTTGACTTCCGGAACTTATTGCAGTGGAGAGTTTCCAGACAAGGTCGGCTCCCGTTGACATCTGCCCTCTACTTATCACTACTTATCTCTACTTATCACTACTTATCACTACTTATCACTACTTATCACTACTTATCTACCATAACCATGGAAAACGGCCATGATGAACAAGAACATCATTTGAAAACGGGTCATTTGCAATGGCGCTCTTGAATTGCGGGGTATATCGCCTCCGGCAATCATGGCAATGGGAAATGCAAAATCCCGTAGATATAAAAACAGTATTCAAGTGGATAATTCATCGATAAATCTATCTATATATACATATCTAATTAATATATAAAGTGTACACATACGCGTGGATATTCTAGCCATGTTTGACTACCAGAGGCGTCATACAAGAAAGAGAATGGTTGATGGTCTTGATGGTAGACCTTCCAACATAATATAAATATATATATATATATATATATTATTTATATATTATTTATATATTATATATATATATATTTATATATATATTATATTTATATATATATATGTTTCTCTCGTGATGAATGAATCCCCCGAATGAATATGTCCTAATCCTACTCCCACGAGATTCCAATCTGTTTCTCTGCAGAATCTGACCAGGCGCCGTGCCTCGTTACACGGTCGGTGATCTTGAGAGTAAGATCTACGACAATGTCCATCATCATGATGAGGCGAAGCTGCTTGGAAGCCTAGGAAGCTACAGCAGCATGTCATTTTTTGGGGATTTTTTGGGCTTTGAGCAATGACATATGGTTTGGTTAATATGGGAAATCATCCCCTTTTATGGCCGCAAGATTCAGGTTAGTGAAATATTTCTAATTTACCCAGATATGTCTAAAAGTCAATAATGGCAACCCAATCATTAATGGTAACTCAATATCGCTCCAGCTGAGAGGGTTTTTATCAGCCAGTTCGTGCGACACCCGATGACCTTAAGTTGCCTCAGGCGCTGATACAAAGCAATAAACTGTCAAACATGTGTTGTCCACCCGTCAAGCAAGAGGATGATTACTGGAAGATGTAAGCATGTTTAGGCTACATGCAGTCGTTGATGAGACTGTAGTTCTGATGATGATGATGATGATGACTATTATGATTGAGGTTCTCGTATGAGAGTCTTGCTGGCACATGGTTTCTTCGTGTCCAACATGTGGATGTGCAAATTGCTGGCAGACTACAGTATTTACTAATTTGAGTACGTGACACCGTTTTGGGGCGGAAGCCTAATATCTGTCGCATGACAACATATTTTTACCATTTCCTACCTACAATTTGAAGAGTGCAGCATGTTGTTTCAGAGCATGTTTGTTTTTGTGAGTTATCGAGATCTGTACAGGTACTGTACACAATGATACTGAGGCATCGCATCATGCAGATGCAAATCATGGCACAATGACAATCTTGCATTCACCCCATAAGTGGTTGGACATGTCAGCATTTTTCTATGCGTATATATGGATTGATCTGAAAATCGGGCATTCCTAAATCCATCTACCATCTGGTTATTTAACATAGCCATGGAAAATCCACCCATTTTTAAGTTCGGTAAACCATCTATTTCGATTAGGGCCATTTTCCATGATCTAAAACCCACTGCTTAATCCATTCATCGTCCCAGCTACGGCCAGCGGCCAGGGCGAGCTGTTGCTTCCCCTGAAGATCTTGTCGCGCGATGTGACCGGGGAGGTCACCAATTTGGCAACGTGACGCGGACATGACCGGATGATGTGTGCTATTAATGGTTAATACTGGTCAATAATGGTTAATACTGGTTAATACTGGTTAAAAGTAGTGGTAACAAATTATGTTATGCTTCATTTGATTTAAATTGCTATTAATGTTTGATATTAAAAATAGTGGTGAATTTCATGATAATTCATGGTGACTATAAAAAACAAATGATTTATGGCAGCTAAATACACATGGTAAGTTATTGGGGATGGTGGATCCAATTGCGCAATACCAACATTCGTCTACCCCTTGTTGGTACCCTCTGGTAATTTATATAACAGTTTGCTATTGAAAATGGCCATTAATAGTGGATTTTCCTATTAAAAATGGCAATTTTCAATAGCTATGTTAAATTACCAGAGGGTACAAATGCTTTTGCTTGTTTTCTTTCCGCATTGATCATTTGTTGAGACATGTTTAGCAATCACACTGCCTGAAGGGGCGCCGTTTTGTGTAAAAAAAGTGTTCTGCGCGGGGTCCATGATGCTCTCACGAGCATATTTCGCGTGGCTGCGGGGTTGTCCAAAGCATTATAGCCATCTTACCGAAGTATATTATACTCTTGACCTTTCTAGACTACAGATTGACATGGGTAGTATGCATCAAAGATCATCAAAGTTTCAGATCCTCAAACCCTCAGATATTGGTCATGTTGAGTAGCACGGGGTGCCCAAGATGCCCATGCAGAGTGGCAATCATGAACATGGACTCCATAGCACAAGAATCTTAAACACTGTTGCCTCCACCCCTGACAGCACAACGGCCAGTGCATCAAGAGTATTGTATATAATTACCCTCTGGTTATTTAACATAGCCATGGAAAATGGTCCATTTATAGATGATTTTCATATTAACACCTCCATTTATAAGGGATTTTCCATGGCTACGTTAAATAACCAGATGGTATAAGGATCATCATCCGCGGAAATGCCGTGATCTTGATCATGATCGTGATCGTGATCATCATCCTCATCCTCCTCATCCTCGTCATTCTTGTCATCCTCGTCAAGAACACACTAATAATATCAATAATAATGATAATCATCATCATCAAGTCATCAAAAAATTATTTCAAATAGCTCAAAATGACTATTTACTATATCCAATTTATGAAATTGATCAAATCTATAACCCATGACGGATCCATGTAATTATGCTATATATGGTGTGCCATGGATCCCATCAACAAAAACCCCATTGATGTTAGCATTTTTCTACCAGCACCAGCCGGATCCTACAATGTGAGGCCCCCAAGATAGCGTTCAGTTGGTTTATAACTCCAATAACTATGGTTTATGGTACGCAAATAACTATAGTTACTGGGGCTTTTGTTAACCAACTTATAACTGGGGGGCCTCACATTGTATGGGTAATAGTGATTCTGTTCATGATACCGAACCCCCCCTCAAGATCTCGCGCAGATCTCGTCGCAGGTCGAGGGAGCAAGTTGTGGGATTTTGACCTTCACCGATTGGAAGGTCCGGGGGATGATGGACCTTTCTAGGACTGTAGGACTTATATGTTATATATATAATATAATTATGTATGGTAACATGTTTTCTAATAATAGAATTTTATAGGATTGTAAGATGGAGATAGATGGAGTGATCATTGAGATGTGAAAAACTTCATGTGCTTCTTTCACGTCCTATGGACGTGGTGCTCATGCTGGAAAACATCAGAACCATGGGACCACAGGATTGGTCTCTGGGTCCCTGTTCAGCATAAATCGCAAGTCTGTTCATCAAAATCATCCACAAACTTTATTCATTGGGTTGGTTTAAGGGAAAATCTACAGGAAACCATGGTTTTTTTTCCATCAAATATAGGGCTTTCCTGTAAATTATCCGCTTTCCTGTAAATTATCCCATCATCCAATTCTATGATTTATAGATTTCATATCAAAATTGATATCAAATACTTCAAGACCATATGAAAAATCCACACATATGTCAATTTGATATATCAAAATCATCATAAACTCATATCTTAAATATAGATTTATTTTCGCATCGGAGTCGCAACAGGTTTCTGGATATATAGGATGGCCATCCCAAAAATTCCGCAAAAACAAAAACGAGCTGGTGGGATTTTGACCTCAGGATTCACCGAGTTTGTGATTGGAGAAATATTTTCCCGTACACTGGTTGGTGGTATACCTACCCCTCTGAAACATATGAAAGTCAGCTGGGATGACTATCCCATATATTATGGAAAATAAAATCAATGGCCATGACGAAATGGAACCGATAAAAATGACGGAGGTACCGATTCCAAAAGAAAAAAGGCCTATTTTTTAGGCCTATTTTTCAGGGAATATCCCCAGAAAATATGGTCAAACAATATGGTACTAACGTACCTCCATCAATTGGATCCTGGAGAATTCCCATTGCACATCATTCCACATCCACAACAATTGACCTCGACGACCGCGCCGCTGGCGCGCCAGGCCAAATTGGCTGCGCAGGCCTGGTGGTTAGACAATGTTAGACATATGGGTATGGATCAATACCTATTAATACATATTAATACCATTTTTAGGGGGATGAACATCCATTTACCAGCTATTTTGATGTGAACTACAGGGGTACAAGGTTTTGCCACACTGCCATATTGTGGAATTCTGGGACTTAGGACACTTTCCTCCACCACATTTCTTTTTGGGAAAGAAATGTCCGACATCTTGGGATTTTTGGGTCTTTCGCACCACCTTGAAAAGGTCACCTTTCAGCACGATTCAGCACGCGCAGTTGCGGTGTTGCGGCCAGGCATGTTTGTTGGTGGCGCTGGTATCTTCCATCATCTCCCCCGTCACCTTCATGTGGGGTGGAAGTTGGGTCTGGCGCCTCATTTGCCTCTGTCCACGAACTTTTCGGGGGAGTGGTTCTGCTTTATCGATTGGTTCGTGATACGCTGTTGTGGTAGGTGGCATCATATTCCGAGGGAAATATTGATTATACAAGCAAATAATTCGATATGTGTGCAAGCATTCACAGGGTGTGAATAGCGCTGAAACTCAAATATTCAACGAATGCGACTACCGTGGAAGACGTAGATGCTCGTACCATTTCGTATCTATCCACGGTGCTGAATTGCCACTTCTGTTGGAATAAAGATGAAGAAGCAAAGGGCTGCTCTGTTTGGCATAGTTTGTGCCAATGAGGATACGTTTGAAACCTTTTGATAGAGATATATCATCCTAACAACCCGGTTTTTTCGTTGAATGTGTTGCTCAAATCCTAACATTATGTTGAAATATGTTGAATAGTCCATGTCAAATCCTTGGTTTCTAGATGTTTCAATGGTTTTTGCTGGTTTTTCATCGCTAAAAACCCGATTTCTTTTGGCATAAAATCCACGGTGCCAAACCCGGGATTATCCCTTGACCCTCCAAAAGCAAGCACGGGAATCCCCACATTTGATGGAGGGTTTTTTTGTTGGATATATCATGAATATCCCATCCCATATGCTCCATGGTGCTGGAATATTTACCTACAAAACTGGGCCATTTTTGGGGTACATGTAGATAAATATTCCATACATGGAGCAGATGGGATGAATATCCCATGAGTTTTTGGTATCAATATCCCATGACCATTTTGCAATATTCAAATTAGGGATGGGGCCCAGTGATGTTTGTTGGTTTGTAAAGCCCATTAAATTAATATAGTTATATCTACCATAAACCATAGTTAAACCATAGTTAAACCACTTTTTTCAGGCAACTTAACTATCTTGGGAGCCCCATCCTGTAGGAATTTTCAGGATTTTCCATAGGATTTTCCATAGGATTTTCAGGATCTGTGGAGCACCATGTCCCTCGTCTCCGATCTCAGGCAGATCCTGAGTGGGTTCCTGGTGGCAGGACATGGGGACCTCCGGGGACACGGCTGGAGCCTATGGGAGATTTCACTTCTGAAATCGTCAGATGTCACCATTGGACCATGAGTGAAATAGATGGGTTTTAACCACCAAACATGGGGATATCAGATCGGATATCACATTGATAAATCCTGGTTGATGATGATTTAGAGATATTTAGAGTGGAGTTCTAGCAGCTGTTTTGACATGTTATAACTTATACAGTAACTTATAACTCACTAGATTAACATCTATGTTTACGAAGCAGTCGAATGGGAAACTGGGCCAGACCTCCCAGACGGGTCTCACATTCGGGGGAAAATCATGGGAAACGTTACCCGTGATGATTCCGCTATTGAAACCAGCCTCCGATACCAAGGTATCTGGTTGGTGGTTTCAAACATGTTTTATCAATGGGAGATCTCCAGGATCCAATTGATGGAGGTACGTTAGTACCATATGTTTGACCATATTTTGTGGGGATATTCCCTTACATAGGCCTTACATAGGCCTTATATATGGTAGGTACCTCCAATTTAGGTTCCTGAAATGGCCGTTGATTTTATTTTCCATAATATGGTATAGTCATCCCAACTGACTTTCATATGTTTCAGAGGGGTAGGTATACCACCAACCAGTCATGTAATGGTGTTGTAAATAAAGGGATAGATGGATCGAGTTGTAAAATTGTGTGTCACAACCCATGGACAACCAAATAATCAATAACTGCCTATACAGCCTATACACGTGATTGGCAGTTCTTAATATGCCAGATTGAGTTGAAACTGTGTCACAAGGTATGTGTTCGAAACATGTGACGAAACAAGTCTTATATAGCATAGCTTTGACTAACAGATTGGTTTTAGATCAACCTACTTGAGCAGGACGGGCAAAACTAAGCAGCTAAAGTATGCGCCAAATAAGCACCATGGCCACATTTTCTTCCCAGATCAACTGGCCTCAAATTTGCTTCTGCATATATATCGTGTTAGCAAGATGAGATTGCATTATTTTGTGATTCAAAATCAGTAACCCCTCACTGGATGGTTTATAATCATGCTATAATATGCGTCAATTATCTTTAATTAGTGATGAGTCAATCATTTTTAATGATATTTAATGTATATATATATGTATATATATATATATGTATATATATACGTACAATGTGAGGCCCCCAAGATAGCTAAGTTGGTTTATAACTACAATAACTATGGTTTATGGTACTTATAACTATAGTTACTGGGGCGAACCTAAACCAACAAACATCACTGGAGGGCCTCACATTGTATGCACCTTGAGTGGCCATATATGCATTCAGTAGGACATGTTGAACACAATAATTCCACTCTGCAGTGTGTGAAAAAAAGAGTGCCATGCTAGCTTCATGGATTTGGGGCCCCAAAAAATGGCGCCTACACCGTACCTGTGGTCACCGGTGCCAAACATAGGGTATGGATGGTTTATCAGTGGAGAAAACCATCAAGTGGCGTTTCTTTAGGTGGTAAAAGCATGTTTTGGACATGCCCAGATCACTCCATAAGACCAGGCTAGGCCATGTATCATGTAAGCTTAGCCAGTCCCAGCTTCAAAACTTTGCCGCAGGGGGTTGATGATCGTTGATTTGCTGTGCGATCTGGGATACCTGTCCTATTTGCTCCTGGAACTTTGGATGCACTTCATCAAAGTTTGAGCATCATATGTTTGATATGTTTGTGTGTGTGCTTCTACTTGACAAAAGGAAGTAAACAGTAGAGATTGTCAGTTCTGGAAGGGAATATGCTTTCAGAAGAGCAAACCTTGACTACTGCTGCTTAATAGGGAATGGGTTTTTATAGGATGATTGTTAAGAGTTTTCTGGATTTGATCATTCCCCAGCAACCCATCCATTCCCTAGCTGGTTGGTGGTTTCACACATTTTTTATTTTCCATAGTATATGAAATAATCCTTCCCATGGACTAATATTTTTGAGAGGGGTTGAAACCACCAACCAGTCATGTAAGCACGAGTAAGTGGAATGATGGTTCATATTTCTGAGCAAAATCCCGCTGCCACTGGGCCAAGGAACTGAAGATGTCCTTTCTGTGTGCGGCTGAGAATTCCGAAAAAATGCGGGCTGCAAATTTCAGCCAAAAGCTGCAAACATTGTGTGCAACTCCAGCATTCGAAAACATGTTTGTCCCTGGTTCAAAAATGAAACTTTAGAGAAAAACCCAACCAATTTGGGGAAAGACCAGGGTTCAGCAGTAGTTTTTTCCCCCATAAACCAACCCACAACTTCCATCCATTGTGGCAACTGGGAGCTTCGACTTCGTGAAGCAAGATGTGCATTTGAGACATCTGGAATATAAATATTATCTGTATATATCATAAGTTATACATATATGATTATATATTTTATACATAGCAAAACATCGTATATCCATATTCCACATGTATCCAGACATAATCTATATGTATGTATGTACTGTATATATATACTCTATATATATATATGGGTACTGTAAATTATAACGACCTCACTGCGACCTCACTGGAATCATGGTTAATAAGGGAAATCATCCCCAAATGGCCTTAATTCAGGTTAGTGAAAGATTATAATTTACCCATATATATATAAATATTATGTGTGTGATGGCTGATCTAAAAGGTCCGTCTTTCAAGAAAGGTGGACGAATCACCAAGGCATCCCTCACGGAAGGTGGAAGTCACTGACCCCTCCAAGATCCGAATGTATAGGCCACGGGGACCGGTGCAGCTGCCTCTCCTGTTGGTTGATGATTTTTTCAGGTCAACCTTGCTTAGATACTTTAGTACTTCAATCTTATGCTATCAATGATTTTATTATGTACTAAGCAGCTAAAACAATTGTTGTTTTGACAGGTAATGTCAACCCCGGATTAATAAACCATGGTTTATTAATTAGGGGGTATTCCTCCAATAGTCACAATCTAATACTTACATGGTACCCTCCCAATTAAACAACCCAGGGGTTTATTAATCCAGGGTTGACATGATCTAAGATTCACCATGATTTATATTTACGGGGATGGATCAAGTTTTCTATGAAAGACCAGCTATTTTGGTGTTGTGTTCACCGTTGGGTGCCAACATTTACCCCTAAAACATATGGTAGATAATGAAATATAGCCTGTTGGTGGTATGCTTTAGACTGAACTGCTGCATAGTAGAATAGGAGTATGTCGCTATGTTCATTATTTGCATTGCTTGCATTGCTTGCATTGCTTGCATTGCTTGCATTGCTTGCATTGCTTGCATTGCTTGCAACGTTAACTAGCCAGGCTTGCAACAACTGTACCGTTGGTCATTGTGATGGTTAAAATTCAAACCAGGGAACGGCTTCAGCCAAGACTGAAGGACATTCCACTGAACCAAAAATGACTACCCTCTGGTTATGTCAACAGTTTGCTATTGAAGCCATGGCCATTGAAATAGTGAGTTTTCCCATTAAAAATGGTGGATTTTTCCATAGTTTTTTGTATGTTTACCAGAGGGTAATTTGATGGTGATCGTAGTGTTCCATGTTTTATCCTACACTTGATGTCTTGATTTTTTGTGTTCTTGAACTCAGTAGATGGAAAATGCACTGAAGTGGCCAGTTTCAAGGACAACAACTTGGAAGCACCTGTTTGACGTGCTATTTGTATCCCAAACAAGAAGCGTTCATGCTTCAATAGGGTTGTGTTTTCATACAGGAGGGTTAAAAGTGATATGGATAGGTGTTTGGACACCTCATGAATGGGATCAAATGCAGTACTTCTGTATGTCCGAAAACCTGAAGGTAATTTACCTGCGGGGAAATCAATGTGTGCGTACGTGTTCTGCATATATTATGTTTGACAGTCAGTATGTATTTATATTATATCACAGTACACCATACACTCACATGAATCAAAAATTACATACATCACATATATATATACCCCAATTATACATGCGCAGTATACAGTATACATCCATACACATCTACACATGGTTGTGTTTCCATGCCTACCATGCCGAGTTATTGATCCAACTGGACCAGCATTGTTCGCATTGTTCCGTGGCCAGGATGACCAACCTGATGTATTTGGTGAAGCTCTTCAGTGTTTGCATGCCCAAATTTCAAGGGAAATCTCGAAACGAGTTGTGAACAAAACGTGTTTGTGTTTCAGACTCTTGAGACCTTACTGATTTGCTGCAACATGGGATAGTATGGGTCAAATCTCAATACCTTGTACTGTAAATGTTGGTTGTGATTATGGGAATTTATAGTACAATATGGGATTAATGGTCATCATTCTGGATTGAGTATGGGACAGTAAATTTTATCTCAATATGGGTATTCTTAAGCGTTACTGTGACCATGAGTTTTTTGGGGTACCTGGTTCTGATGCGTATGACATTCCATGACCCCCAAGTTCCCGGCGCCTGAGGTTACCAGCTACCTTTGGATCATTTCCTTTAACGCCAGCCTCCTGCTGAACCTCTCCAAAATCGTCCGCCTGTACCATTTCGTTGGGCTGCCAAGATTTTTCTGCGTGGAAACCACCTTGGCTGAAGATGTGATTATTTAAATACATCTTTGTATGTAAAGACCTGTGCATAAATATTACATATATATATATAATATATATAATACCTACATATTAAGGTTTTTTTTCCCTATTGACAGAGGTAGATGGTTGGCATTCGTTGCAAATATCTCTTGTCCATGGCATTCCATTATTATATCCCATGACAAATCTCAATGATGGTTGTTCCATTGGTGAAAAAATGCCCACTTTGCTGGTTTCCACAAGTCCCACTGGGTCCCACGGGTGTGACTACCATGTTTACGACGTTTAAAACATTCAAGTTTGATTACCCTCTGGTGAACTAACATAGTAATGGAAAATGGCCATTTATAGTGGATTTTCCCATGAAAAATGGTGATTTTCCATTGCTATGTTAGTTCACCAGAGGGTAACATGTTGTATTTTCACCTAGCTGTGGAAAATGGTCCATTTCGTTCGATGATTCATGTACCGCTTTAAAATGGTGATTTCCCCCAGCTAAGTTAAACTACCCAGGGTAATATCCCATTGTCATCCATTGTCTCATGAATTCCAGTTGCACGGTATTAGGTATCCCACAAAATCCAGTAATATTCTATTTATATATAATATAGATTCATGATTCCATATTCCAGTAATATCCAATAATATTATTCTATTTAATTATATATATATATGTATAATGTGATAGAACCATCTATTACACATTATATCCATGATTCCATTACTTCCAGTAATACAAAAAATCGATGGTTCTATCTCTTGGGACCCCACATCCCATCGTGGGTCCTCCATGGAAACCTCGCGAGAGGTGCGTTTGCCCGATGCGATGTGGCTGGTCTGGGACAACGGCCTCATCAGAACCATGAGGCGCGGATCTGGCGCTGGGTAGGGTCTGGCACGTTTTTGGTGTGTGACCATGGCGAAACCACCATCATAAATTATAAGTATATGTAAAAACTCCTGCAGTAAAACCATGTATTGTATATATATCATCGATCTGCCCGATAGCGTTGGTTCAAAACAGAGCTAGCAGCTTAGCGGATTTGAGGTTCACCCCATTGGTATTAACCCA